>ENA-ORTV01002286-ORTV01002286.1-human-gut-metagenome-genome-assembly--contig:-NODE-2286-length-18374-cov-2.715377_pt1 | contig 18374 bp, 17 predicted proteins | sample MGYA00241915_ERZ509194 | MGnify/ENA primary metagenome ERZ509194 (study PRJEB26280, sample SAMEA2338810) | human gut metagenome | biome: human gut; feature: human-associated habitat; material: faeces... | reverse complement strand
TGCCTTTGCGGCAACGAATGTTGCCGTCCATGCCGCAGCAAAGGCACACATTGCGCACAACGCCATCAACACGGTTCTACAATAGAGCCCATCTGAACTCTCTGTTAACGTTTGTGGCTGCAATACCGCAATTACCCTGCGGAAGCAGCGCGCTGCGCTTGCGTCTCCGGCGGTTAAAGGAGCATGCTTCTCTTTATCAACCGTAAACTTGGACAGAACCTCTCGAAAAAAAACTGAAGAGGGAGGCAAGAGCCTTCTGAAAGGCTCTTGCCGGTTCGGATGCAGATTACATGGCTTCGTGATCGGTGCGCGCTATGAGGTCGTTCTGCAGATCGGGGCTGAGATCGACGAAATAGGCGCTGTAACCGGCGATGCGGACAATGAGGTTGCGGTACTTCTGCGGGTCGTGCTGGGCGGCTATGAGGGTTTCCTTGTTCAGCACGTTGAACTGTACATGCCACAGCTTCAGGTCGCAGAAGGTACGGATGAAGTCCACCAGCTTTTCCGTGCCCTGATCGCCCTGCACGCATTTGGGGGTGAACTTGATGTTCACCAGGCGGGCGGCACGGGCGCGCATCCCCATGTTCTTGGTGGCCGCGTTGGAAAGCAGCACGGCGGTGGGGCCGTGAACATCCGCGCCGTGCGAGGCGGAAGAGCCGTCGGACAGCGGGAACCATTCGGTGCGGCCGTTGGGCGTGGCGGAAACCACCTTGCCGAAGGGCACATGCGAGGTAAAGGGCACATAGCGCACATCGTTGTTGATGCCCAGATCCTTGCTGTACTTCGCCGCGTATTCCACGGAGATGCGATCCAGCTCCTTGCCGATGGCGTCGGCGTAGGGATCGTTGTTGCCGTAGCAGGGTGCGGACTTCAGCAGGGCGCGCACATCCTCGTAACCTTCAAAGTTGGCATCAATGGCGGCCAGCACCTGATCCATGGTCAGGCGCTTTTCCTCATACACGAACTTCTTGATGGCGGAGAGCGAGTCCACCACCGTGCCCAGCCCCATGAATTCAAAATAGCCCAGATCCACGCCTTCGGGGATGTGCGGCTGGTGCAGATCGATGCAGTGCTTCATGCACAGATCGTGCAGGGCGGACCCCATGGGCTGGGCAAAGTGACGGGCGCGGATCTGGATGATCAGGTACTGCTGGATGAACGCGGTGCGCAGGAACAGCATGTGCTGCTGCCTGTACGCATCCCAGAACTGTTCCCATGTTTCAAACGTGCGGGGATCGCCCGTTTCCACGCCGAGCGCCCGGTCGCCGTACTTTTTCATGCGGCCGTTGCGCAGAGTCATTTCCAGAGCCGCGCCCAGGTTCACCTGACAGCCCGCGCTGGTCATGGTGTCCAGATTGGGCATGCGGATTTCCGCGCAGCCGGAGGCCGTATAATCGTAGGCGGAGCGCGGGTCCGCGCCCTTCGCCACATGCAGGGGGATGATTTCCTCGTCGTTGAGCAGTTTGGGGAAGCCCGCGCCGTCCTTGATGGTTTCCGCCACATCCCAGAGGTAGCTTTCCGGCGCGCGGGAATGGATGCGCGCGGCGAGATCCGGGTAGTGCAGCGGGAACTCGCGCTTGGACTTCAGAATGAGGTGGGTCAGTTCATTGGTGGCGTCGCAGCCTTCCGGCGTCTGCCCGCCCACGGTCACGGCCTCCCAGTGGGCGTAACCTTCGTTGAAGGCGCCGCCGGCGGGGGAGATGTACATGTCGATGAATTCGGCCATGCCGACCCACATGCATTCCAAGTATTCCAGGGTCTTTTCATCGGTCAGGATGCCGGCTTCCATGTCCTTCTTGTAGAAGGGATAGAAGTACTGGTCCATACGGCCGTTGGAGATGGTGGTACCGGTCTTCTGTTCCAGACGGGAGAACATCTGGGTGAAGTACTGGGACTGAACGGCTTCGTAGAAGTCGCGAGCCGGGTTGGCGGGCACGTGTTCGGCGTTTTCAGCCATGCGGATGAGTTCGGCCTTGCGGACCGGATCGGCGCAAGCTTCGGCGGCCTTGCGGGCGGCGTCGGCGTGGCGCTTCGCCCACAGAACGATGGCGTCGCACACGAGGATGGTGGCTTCGATGAAGGGACGCTTGTCCACCTGATCCACGGGGGAGGCGGGATCAAGGGCGGCCAGCTTTTCTTCCATTTCCTGCTTCAGACCGTTGAAGCCGCGCTTCAGCACCACTTCGTAGTCATGCACCCACTGGATGGAGGAACGGAAAGAGGAGGTTTCGTTGACGATGAAGCGGGAGATCAGGCCGTCGGGATCGTCGTAGGTCAGCTTGTGGACTTCGGCGGGAAGAGCCTTGTTCAGAGCTTCGTGATAGGTGCGGCCCTTCCAGAAAGGAGCGATCTGCTCAACCACGATCTTGGCGTCTTCGGGGCTGATGGAAGCCGGAGACTGCGGGCGGGTGGGAAGGTCGCGCACGGCGATGTCGAGGAAGTCGCCGTCGAGTTCGGGGTACAGGATGCCGTAACGGCCGTCATGACCACCGCAGCGGCCGAGGAGGAGCTGGTCGTCCTGCACCATGACGGTGATGTTCTTGGCAACGTTCATCAGAGCCTTGGCCCAGCGGAGAACCAGAGGCTGACCCACGGTTTCGGCCATGGACTGCGTGAAGTACAGAGCGCGTTCGACGTCGATAGCGGGCTTCTGGCCGTCGAAACGTTCCAGCAGCTTGAACACGCGCTTGTGGGATTCGCGATAGATGTCTTCTTTACCGGCGATGTTGTCTTCGAGACGCTGCTCATGAGGCGATTTGATTTCAGCTACCTGAGTCATGTCACTTCTCCGTGTAGGAATTAAGGTTGTGTAGTATGATGTGTGGAGCTTTCCGGCGGACCGCTCGGAAGTTCTCGTTCCCTTCTTCACTTGTCTTGCTTATAATAAAGCAAGTGCCGTGCCAGATGGGTTATAAAAAATGTTTACTTGTTATTTCATGGTATTGTGATAGAGAGCGTTTTGAGGCGTTTTTATGGGAAGGGGGAAAGTCGCAAAATTGCATCGCTTATCAGGAATAATCCGCAAATAGCGGGACTGTGATGTTGCATTTTTGCGACAAGAAGAGGTTTTCCTGCAACCTCTGTCCGTTTTTACGCAGCGAAAGAGAATAGTTCCTGACAAGGGTTTTTATCTTATTGATATTATATCAGAAAAAACTCCCTTTGATGGAACGGAGTTGGCTGGGGGCGGAAAGTATGATGCAAAAATGCGACACCAAAGAATTCTATCTTGTGAAAAAAGTATTTTAAAAATAGCCTTCACAAGCTGGAACTATCGGAAAAGACACCCAATCCGAGTTGAAGGGAGTACTTTTTCAAGGAATGCATGTGCCCCAAAAGACTGCAAACAGGGATTTGATAAATACAAAAACCTTTAAAAACAGAAGGATAGACCTCAGAGAGAAAGGGAAAGCTCTTTTTTAGAAAGACTCTTCCGCTCTTCCCCGGCATCTCCATATCCATAATAAGAAAGGGGGAAGGGAACCAGTCCCTCCCCCCATAAAAGGCGTACGCTACAATCAGACGATGCGGAAGTTGTCCACAACGCAGCAGCGGCGCAGGCGCACGAACGAGCGGGCGCAAGTCACACCTTCACCGGTGGGGGTGGAGATGGTCATGGTCGTCCAGCCTTCGCCGCCAGCGCCGAGGGCGGCGAGGTGCGGGCCGTTCTTGACGAACAGGCTGGTGTTCATGGCGCGGGCCATCTTGTCCATGTTGTCGATATTGCGGGAGTGCATACCGGCGGTGTGGGACAGGCCACGTTCGAGGATGAGAGCCCATTCGATGGCTTCGTCCACGTTGGCGGCGCGCAGCAGCGGGATAACGGGCATCAGCTGTTCCACGCGAGCGAACACGTGGTTGATGTCGCGCTTCACGTCCACGATGAGCAGACGGCAGCTGTCGGGCACGTCGATGCCGGCGGCCTTGGCGATGAGGGCGGCGTCACGGCCGACCCACTTCGGGTTCGGATTGGGAGCCTTGCCGCCTTCAACCTGAGGATAGTTGCGCAGGACCACGCGAGCCACGGCGTCAGCCTGTTCAAGGCTGATTTCCACGGCGCCGATGGCCTTCATTTCGGCCTTCAGCTGATCGGCGATGGAATCCACGGCGATGATTTCTTTTTCGTCGGCGCAGATGATGTTGTTGTCGAAGGACGCGCCGTCGTAGATGCTGCGGGCAGCACGGGCGATGTTGGCGGTTTCGTCGACGACGACCGGCGGGTTGCCGGCGCCGGCGGCGATGAGGCGCATGGTGGCGACCTTGCGGGCCTGAGCCACAACGGCTTCACCACCGGTCACCACGAGCAGCTTGATGCGAGGATGCGAGAAGAGCTCCTGCGCCACTTCGATGGTGGGTTCCTTTACGGCGACAAGCAGGTTGGCAACGCCGGTGGCTTCGATGATGGCCTTGTTCAGGACCTGAATGGCCGTCTGGGAAGCACGCTTGGCGTTGGGGTGGGGAGCAAAGATCACGGAGTTGCCGCCAGCGATCATGCTGATGGCGTTGTTGATCACCGTGGCGGTCGGGTTGGTGGACGGCGTCACGGAGGCGATCACGCCCCAGGGAGCGTTTTCGATGAGGGTCAGGCCCATGTCGCCGGAAATGGCCATGGGGGAGAGGCATTCGGTGCCGGGAGTACGCTCGCAAACGAGGATATTCTTGGCAATCTTGTCGCTCACGCGGCCCATGCCGGTTTCGTTGTGGGCGATTTCAGCGAACGCCTTGGCGTTTTCAAGGCCGGCCTTGCGGATGGCGGCGATGATCTTGTCACGCATGGCGACAGTGCTGATCTTCTTCTGAGCGGCTTCGGCGGCCTGTACGGCGTCTTCGAGGCGATCGAAGAGGCCGAAGTCGCCGCAGTCGCAGCCGCTGGCGGCGACGACGGTCGTAGCAGCCGCGGTGGGCTGATCGGACATCATCTTTTTCAGAACTTCAACGACAATGCGTTCCACGTCTTGTTGGCGCACGTCCATATCTATACTCCTATGCTGGAAGCCGGACCCCGCGGGACTTTGAGGACTGCCGGGCGGGGGGCCTGTTTTTTCTGTTTGTCACCCTCGTCAGGAGACGAGGCAGAGCGGAAAACCGGGGTCTTCCGGTGGGCGGCGGACCGCCCGCAGGGGCTATTCCCCTTGATTCTTGCGATAAATAGCTGCCTTACCGGCGTTTACATGGTCGACGATGCCGACAATGACCAGATCCAGCGGCGCATCTTTGTCGATGGCAAAACGTGCGGAACTGCCGCGGGACACGATAACCCATTCGCCCTCGCCCGCGCCGATGGGATCGGCGGCAACCTGAGAGCGGCCGATGGATTCGCCCTTCTCATTGAGCAGATCAACGAGAAGCAGCGAGTTGTACGGCAAACCGGGACACCGGACCGTGGAAACGACCTGACCAATGACTTTTGCGAGTTCCATGTATGTCTCCGTTCCCGGAAGACGGTCTTCCGGGAGCATTCCGTAAGGAAGCTGCCGGCCGGGCCGGGGCGCGAGGCCCCGGCGAGACCGACGAGCAGGGCTTAACCCAGCTTAAGTGCGCGGACGAGCTTACTTGCGGCTCAGGGGGAACACGGCTTCCAGGTCCTGATGGGGGCGAGGAATGACATGGACGGCCACGAGCTCGCCACCCACGCGCTGCACAGCGGCGGCACCGGCGTCGGTAGCGGCTTTGCAGGCGGCCACGTCGCCGCGGACGAGGGCGGTCACATAGCCGCCGCCGATCTGTTCGTAAGAAACGAGCTGCACGCGAGCAGCCTTGACCATAGCATCAGCGGCTTCGATGAGACCAACCAGACCACGGGTTTCGATCATGCCAAGAGCGTCCATTGTGAACTCCTTTTAGGATTGTTGTTAGCTTGGTTACCCGGAACGGAACGATCGGGTAACGCGTTACCGTGTTGTGTGCCGTTCCGTTTTATTGCTGTCCTCCGCGGTTCATGCCCAGGCCGACGACACTGATTTTGTAGATGTCGTCGCTGCTGCATCCCCGCGAAAGGTCATGCCAACCGTGCGCAAAGCCCTGGAGCAGGGGGCCGAGGGCCGTCCAGCCGCCGAAGCGCTGCGCGATTTTATAACCGATGTTGCCGGCTTCAAGGGAGGGGAACACGAATACGTTCGCGTTCCCGGCGACCGGGCTCCCGGGCGCCTTGAGCCTGGCGACTTCGGGCTCGACGGCGGCGTCCAACTGGAGTTCGCCGTCTACGAGCAGATTGGGTTCGCGGGTCTTGATTTCTTCAAGAGCCGCGCGCACCTTGTCGACGCGCTCATGCTTGGCGCTGCCCTTCGTGGAGAAGGAAAGCAGGGCCACACGGGCCTCGTCGCCCATGACGCGCTTGTACACGCCGGCGGTGCTGATCGCAATGTCCGCAAGCTGCGCGGAAGTGGGTTCCGGAATGACCGCGCAGTCGGTGAACATGCAAACGTTGTTGTCCTTCAGCATGAAGAAGAAGCTCGACACGGTCTTGCTTCCGGCGGCGGTGCCGACCATGCGCAGGCCGGCGCGGATGACGTCGGCCGTGGAGGACAGGTTCCCGGCAACGCCGATTTCGGCTTCACCGCGGCGGACCATAAGGGCACCGGCGGCGAGAGGGTTCTTGACGGCCTTGATGGCCTCCTCTTCCGAAATGTCCTTGCCCTTGCCCTTCTGGATGGACATGTACTCCGCAGCATTGTGCTGAAGCAAGGCCGGGTTGTACGGATTGACGACCTGGAGGGAAACGCCGGTTTCGCCGCTTTCCTGCAGCGCCGCGCGCACCTTTTCGGGGTCGCCGATGAGGATGGGTTCGACGAGGCCTTCGCGGATCAGCTTGGCGGCGGCGGAAACCACGCGCCGGTCTTCACCGTCGGAGTAGACCACGGCACCTTTCCGGGCGCGGCATTTTTCGAGGCAACGTTCGAACACGCTCATTACAGACCAACCTTGCTGATGTCGCGGCCGGATTCGGCAACGACGGTCAGGAGCATGAGGACATAGATGGCGCTGCTCAGGCGGTTCAGGGACGCGAGGATGTCTTCGCGTTCCATGCCGACCTGAACATAGGCCACTTCAACTTCGCGGGCCTGGGCGCGCAGCCAGTTGAGCAGCGCGACGTTCGGGCCGAGAGCCACGTCGGGGACGATGTGGCCCTGGCCGAGGTATTTCATGGGATCGTGGGAGACGAGGCGGATGGCTTCGGCGTTCATGCCGCACAGGGACTGCGCGGGCACGGCTTCGCCGGAGACTTCGGCCTGGAGGATCTGCCACAGCCACACGTTGATGTCAGAAAGGCCGTTTCTGAGGACGGCGGGGAGCTTGTTGTTGCCGTCAAACCCGGTCTGCACCAGCACCGTGCTGGAAATGAGGGTATCCAGCTTGCCGCGCAGGAATATGCGCGGGTGGGACTTGGAGACGACCGTATTGGCGTCAAGGTAGGTTCCATCGGGGAACGATGCCTGTTCGGCAGCCGGAGCGGCCGTGGCGGCAGGAGCCGCTTCCGCAGCGGGAGCCGCGGGTTTGGCTTCTTCGACAGGCGCCGCTTCCACGGTGCACTGACCGGGCAGGATCACGCGGCAGTTGCGACTGCGCAACAGCTCCGTGGCCGCCGGAGTCAGGCGTTCGCCGGCCTGAAGGCGGAATTCGCCTCCCTGGCCCAGCTCGCAACGCTGTCTGACATCTTCTTCGGTAAGAAAGATCATGATTGTTTCCTTCGTTATGGTCTAGGAACGCGGCTAGGCGGCTACCGCGACCGTGGCGCACCGCACGTGCCCGGAAGAGGAGAGTTCCACTTCCGTGCCCGCAGGGATGCTGAACACGTCGCCGTGGGCCGCGCTGAAGGTCGTGCCCTCAATGCTCAGGTTCAAGTCGCCTTCCAGCACGACGAGCACTTCCGTACGCCGGAACGTCCAGGAAAACGAGAGGTTTTCCCAATCCAGATAGCCCACGGAGGCGGCATCCCCTTTGGCGGGGGAAAGCACGTCCATGACGGCCACGCTGCCCTTCGCCCGGGAGCCTCCCCAGTACTGCGCTTTGCTGTCGACGTGGGTGACGCCTCCAGCCTGCCTGACGCCGGGACGCGTCTCGGGAGCCGCGCAAGCGCCCATCTCGGCAAGGACGGATGCGATCAAGCGATCGATCAACGCTTCGTCGGCGGTCCCTGCGGGAAGAGCCGACAGGACCCCGCGCCGGATGGCGACGAGGAGGTCATCGGAACGCTGCGCCGCCGGAGCGGAAGCCGCCACGGCCTCGGCGGCCATGGGGTTGCTGCCGGGGGTGAACACGACCGGAGGCACCGGCTGCGCCGCCGGAGCGACGGACGCGGTCAGGGCCTGCGTCAGCGGGACCAGCGCTTCCTGCAGCTGCCGGGCGGCGGCCGCAAGCTGATCGGCGGTCAACGCCGGCGTGGGAACGTGTACAGGTTCCTGACTGGCGGGCACTTCTTCCAAAACCGGCGGGACAGCCTCCGCCTCGGGCTCCGCCAAAGCGGAGGACGGGGCGACGGACGTTTCCGTCGTCAGGGTTATGCCGTAATGCCGGGCATCGTCCTGGGCCTGCTGGGTGACGATGTCGCCCTTGGCGTAGACGATGACCGACTCGCCGGCTTTCCATGCGAGCCGGACCGTTTCGGCAGTGATGATCTGTTTGGTCATGCCCCAATTCCTTTAGGTGGCGTGCGGCGTATCCTGTGCAGGGCGGCACCGTTTCCCGGTGCCTGTCGGCACGCCTCCGTTACGCGAAACGACTACTTCTTGGCCTTGCCCTTGGGGGACTCTTCGGCGGCGGGAGCAGCAGCTTCGCCTTTGGCCGCGGCCATACGGGCCAGCTTGGCGGCCTTGCGGGCGGCCTTCTTCCGCTTGATGTCCTCAAGCATATCCATGAGGGAGTCGGGTTCCTCAGCGGGGCTGGGGATGATGTTGTACCCGTTCAGGCCGTTGAGGCTCTGGGCGAGCAGGGCGCCGGTTTCCACGGCGGCCTGACAGGCGGCCACGTCACCCTTGCAGATGACGCAAACGCGCAGCCCGTCGACCTTGTGGGCGGAGATGATTTCCACTTCGGCGGCCTTGGCCATGGCGTCGGCCACCTGAATGGCGATGACGAGGCCCGCGGTTTCGACGAAGCCGAGGGAAGGTTTATATTCCAAACTCATAGGTTACTCCTGACTGCCTTAGGCAATCTGCTCGAAGACGGTTTCAGCCGGGCTCGGGATGACGACCTTGCTCACGAGGAGGCCGCTTTCGGCGGCGGCGTTGACTGCGGCCACGTCGCCGGTCATGAGGGCATAGCCCTTGCCGCCGAGTCCGAGGGCCACGCGGACGTCAAGGAGCTGCACGTCGGCAGCCTTGACGGCGGCATCGGACGCCACCACGATGGAGGCGGCGGAGAATGTTTCGATGATGCCGAGCGCGCCGCGTTCCGTGATGCCCGTGGCACCGGCGAGGGCGCCGATCACATCCCGGTGGATGTTGGGGATGATGAACCAGTCCACCAGCGCATCGGCATGGGTTTCGCGTCCGGCATTCACGGAAGCGGATACGGCAGCCACGTCGCCGGTCACGGCGGCCACGAACTTGCCGGGGCAAATCGTCTTAAAGAACAGCGGATCGACCTGAGCGGTTTTCACCATCTGGTCAGCCGCGTCGATACCAGCGGCAATGCTGTTGAATTCCACCATTCCTACGGCTGTGTATGATTCAGACACAGGGCCTCTCCTTTTTTGTCAGGGGGCGGCTGGCCGCCCCTTTCCGTATCGTGTTGCGGGCTACTTGCCGATGACGACGGCGCCGTCGACGCTCTTGACCACGCCGTCCATGCTGGCGTGGATACGGGCGCCGAGACCCTGTTCGGGAATTTCACCAATGACGTCGCCGCACTTGACGCGATCGCCGGCCTTCACCACGGCCTGGGCCGGGGCGCCGATGTGCTGCCGCAGCGGGATGCGCACTTCAGCCGGGGAGAGTGCGCCCAGATCGTTGGTGGGCAGCTCCATGTAGCGGCTGATGCCGATCTTGTTGACCAGGCGGGGCACGGGCACCCGGCGGAATTCACGCCACTGGGTGTAGGCTTCGTTCACGTCGCGGCTGCCTTCGTACTTCATCCCGGCCGCGCGCAGCTCATTCTTGATGGCCTGGTTGATGCGGCGGGGGGACAGGCCCATGGGACAGGCCACGTGTTCGCACTCGCCGCAGTCGCAGCAGAGGAGCGCGAGCCTGCCGGCTTCGGCGGTCAGCTCGGCGTTGCTGCCGAAGGCGCGCATGACGCGATGCGTTTCAAAAGGATGGCCGAGGAGGTGGCGGGGGCACAGCTCGGAACAGCTGCGGCACTGGATACAGGCCGAAGCGGCGCGGCGACGCATGAAATTGAGGGGCGTGGTCGCGTTCCGGTGCAGGTAGTGCCCGCGGGGCAGGATAATGAGACCGCCGGAGGTCTTGGTGACCACTTCCTTGGCGAAGGCGTCGGCGTTGTCCACCATGCGGCCCATCATGGGGCCGCCGAGAACGAACACGGGGTCGCTCACGGTGGGGCCGCCCGCAGCTTCGAGGCTTGTGCCGGGCTCGCAGACGATGCCGGGCTTCTTCACTTCGCCGGTGACAGTCAAAAATTTGTGCGTGACGGGCTTGCCGTCAAGGGCGTGGGCCACGGACACGAGCGTGCCGACGTTGGCGACCACCGCGCCCACCATGAGGGGCAGGCCCAGCGGGGGAACGGAACGGCCCGTCACTTCGCGGACGAGGGTCTGTTCATCCCCGGCGGGATAGAAGTTGGGGAGCAGCGCCAGCTCGATGGGCCGATTGCCGATGGCATCGGTCAGGATCTTGGTGGATTCCTTGTATTTTTTCTTCAATGCGATGACGCCGCGCTTGGCACCGGTGGCCTGCATCAGCTCACTGAACGCCCGGACGATTTCGTTGGCGTGGTGAAGCATGTGATGCTGGTCGGTGTGCAGAAGGGGCTCGCATTCGCAGCCGTTGGCGATAACCGTGTCGGCGTCGGCGGCGTACTTGACGTGCGCCGGAAAACCAGCTCCACCTTCACCAACGATACCGGCCGCTTTCACCGCCGCTATGAACGCCTGTTTATCCATGCTATCCTCTCGTTACCCAAAACAGTTCGGCAGGCCGCGGCGCGTTTCCGCCCCACGGCACTGCCCGGAATCTCAATTCACCGCAAAAGCCTAGCGTCCCATCGGGGCGAAGGGCTGGAACGGCAGCGGGAACTTGGCATTGTTGAAGCCGTTGGGAGCCATGGGCTTCACGGTATTGAGGGAAACGCCCTTGTCGAGGCCGAGGATCTTCGCGGCGGTCTTGTACATGACCTTTTCGCGGACTTCTTCGCTGATGTTGAGATTCTTGTAGATCTCGATAGCGTCGGCCTGTTCGATGAACGGGTGCGCGGAAGCGAAGATGACCTTGTCGCCGATCATCTTGTTCAGGGCGTCGACATACACTTCGGCCATGGGAGCCAGTTCGTATTCGGACAGGTCCATGTAGACGTTGGCGTTGCGCATGCAGGCGAAGATGGCTTCGTTGACGAAGGGATAGCCGCCGTGGCTCATGATCAGGATCAGTTCGGGGAAGTCGCGGGCGACGACGTCGATCTGGCGGGGATCAATGTAGTCCATGATGGCGCGGGGAACCTGGGCGGGCGGGGCGGTGGTCACGAAGACCGGCACGCCGAGCTCGACGCACTTGGCATAGATGGGATAGTAGCGGGCGTCGCTCGGCGGGCAGTGGGCGAGATAGGGGTCGGTGGCGATACCGCGCATACCGAGGTCCTTGATCACGTGTTCGACTTCGCGAACGGCGTCCATTCCCTTGTGGGGGTCGATACCCCAGAAGCCGAGAAATTTGTTGGGATAGGCGCGGCAGAATTCAAGGATGCTGTTGTTGTTGGCGGGGAAACCATAGGTGGTTTCGCAGTCGCGGCCGGAAACGACGCACAGCTCAACGCCACGGCGATCCAGGTCGGCCACGATTTCGGGCAGAGCCTGGGGGACGCGTTTGTCGAAGCCGATGGCTTCACAGGTGGCTTTGAACATCGAGCTGTTCTTGATGCCGTTAATGATTTCCGGCGTGTTCGGGCGGAAGCGGAAGTCGATTATTTTCATCAGTTGACTCTCCTGGCTTGGTGCACAAAAAGGTTTGTGAGCATTAGAGCAAATGCCGTTCCAGTTTTGCACAGACAAGGAGATTCCCCAACGACAGCAAGGAAATGGGGACTAACAAAAAACGTTCCTGATTAGATCCGGAAAGAACCGTTTTTTGTTGAAACCTGTGCAACAGGCCGGAATACAAACTTTTTGTCCGCGTTATCGCCTTAAGGCCGTAGTATTGCATGGTGCATAAATGCACCAATGTTGCAATAATGCGACCAAGTCGATGCGCATGCGCCACCGGTTTTTTCAGTTGGTGCGTTTTTGCATCATCTGACTTGTGAATAAAAACGCAATCGGATCGCTCCTTGTGCCGATCCGCAGCACAAGAGTTCTTATGCCATGATTGCATCGGTGAAGCAAGGGGAATCCGTATCTAGTGAACGTTACAAGAAAAAACGCAAAAGGCAAAAGAAAACGGATGATCTTGCGCATGGAGCGGGTGATCATATGAAGCAGGAGGACGGAAGGGAGGCAGGGATGATAGGCTGAGAGCGCGCAAGCGGGACGACGGGGAGTACGACAAAAAGGGGCCGGACGGCATCGCCGTCGGCCCCTGATGTTCGCAGCGGTTACAGGACTTCCAGCGTGTAATGGCCGTTGGTGAACACGCAGAGCTCGGAGGCTATCTTCATGCTTTCCAGCGCGATGTCCTCGGCCCCAAGATCGCTGTGGCGGACGAGGGCTCGGGCGGCGGAGAGGGCGTAGGGTCCGCCGCTGCCGATGGAGGCGATGCCGTCGTCGGGTTCGATCACGTCGCCGGTCCCAGTGAGCACGAGCGTATGATCCCTGTCGGCTACAAGGAGCATAGCCTCCAGCTTGCGGAGGAACTTGTCGCTCCGCCAGTCCTTGGCGAGCTCCACGGCGGCGCGGATCAGGTTGCCGCCGGTCTGTTCGAGATGGGCGTCGAAGCGTTCGAACAGGGTAAAGGCGTCCGCCGTGGCCCCGGCGAATCCGGCGACGATCTGATCTTTATACATCCGCCTGACTTTCTTGGCGGTGTGTTTCATAACGATGCTCTGCCCCATGGTCACCTGCCCGTCGCCGATGAGGGCGACGTGGCCTTTGTGGCGCACGGCGAGGATGGTGGTTCCGCGAAGTTCCATGAATGATCCTTTGTTCTCGGTAATGGTGAGGAGGTTACCCTTCCAGAATAACCACGGCGGCGGCATTGTCACGGGTATGGGTGAGCGTGAGGTGCAGCTTTTTTACGCCGAGGGCGTCGGCCTTTTCCCGAGCCTTTCCGGACAGAACGAGCTCGGGCTTGCCGGAGGGCAGCGAGCGCACGGCCACGTCACGGGGGCCTATGCCTTCAGCGAAGCCCGTACCAAGCGCCTTGACCGCGGCCTCCTTGGCGGCGAACCGCGCGGCCACATGGGAAACGGCGCGTGCGGACGGGGAGGCGGGATCGCCGGGAATGGCGCTCCGTTCGTCGTCCGCCATGATGCGGTTGAGAAAATGCTCCCCGAAACGATGCAGCGAACGCTCCATGCGGGAAAGTTCGATCAGGTCCAGTCCGATGCCGATGATTGCCATATGCGCCCCCTCGGGCAGCAGGTTGCCGTCAGCGGGGGCCGAAGTCAAGTTGACGCTGTGCCGCCGGATGGTTACACGTGGAAAAAATGACGGGACTCCGTTTCCGAATCCTGTTGCGCCGCCACCGCGCCCGGCGTCCCGTCCGTACTGTTTTGAAGGAGCATCTATGCGCATATGCATTGTCGGCACCGGCTACGTCGGTCTTGTGAGCGCGGCGTGTTTCGCCGAAATGGGCAATGACGTCCGCTGTGTGGACGTCAACCCGGAAGTCGTGGCCCTGCTCGACAGCGGGCGTATCCATATTTTCGAGCCCGGCCTCGAAGACCTTGTCAGCCGCAACCGGCAGGAAGGCCGCCTGCGGTTTACGACCAGCCTTGCGGACGGATTGGATGACGCCGAATTTGCCTTCATCACCGTGGGCACGCCCTCGCGTCCCGATGGCTCCTGCGATCTTTCCTTTGTGGAAGGCGTGGCCCGCCAGATCGGCGAGCACATGCGGGGGCCGCTCATCGTCGTGGACAAGTCCACCGTGCCCGTCGGCACCGCCGACCGTGTCCGCGAGCTTGTCGCCGCCGCCCTCGCTGCCCGTGGAGAGGACATTGCCTTCGATGTGGTGTCGAACCCCGAGTTCCTCAAGGAAGGCGACGCGGTTTCGGATTTCATGAAGCCCGACAGGGTCATCGTAGGTACGTCTTCCGAAAAGACGGCCTCCGCCATGCGCGACCTCTACGCTCCCTTTGCCCGGAGCCGCGAAAAGCTCATCGTCATGAGTGTCCGCAGCGCGGAAATGACCAAATACGCCGCTAACTGCATGTTGGCGACCAAGATTTCCTTCATCAACGAAATCGCCACGCTGTGCGAGAAGGTCGGCGCGGACGTGCGCGACGTGCGTACGGGCATCGGTTCGGATCACCGCATCGGCTATCAGTTCATCTATCCCGGCATCGGCTACGGCGGATCCTGCTTCCCCAAGGACGTGAAGGCGCTCATCCATACCGCCCATGAGGCAGGTATGCGTCCTGAACTTTTGGAGGCCGTCGAGGGCGTGAATGCCCGTCAGAAGCGCTCGATGGCGTTCCGGGTGGCCGACTATTTTGAGCCGCAAGGCGGGGTGTTCGGCAAGGTGCTCGCCTTATGGGGGCTTGCCTTCAAGGCCAATACCGACGATATGCGCGAATCTCCGGCGCTTTCCATCATTGAGGAGCTGACCTCACGCGGTATGCGCGTCCGGGCCTATGATCCCATCGCCGGCCCCAACGCCCGGAAGCTGTTGGCGGACAATCCGCTGGTATTCATCGAAGATGATCAATACGCCATCTGCGAAGGTTCCGACGCCCTGCTCGTGGCCACCGAGTGGAACCAGTTCCGCAACCCCGATTTCGATCGCATAAAGGAATCCCTCGTCGCCCCCGTCCTCTTTGACGGGCGCAATCTCTACTCGCCCTCCGTGCTCGGCAAGCGCGGCTTTGCGTATTTCTGCGTGGGAAAGAAGTAGGGAAGAGGCGAGGAAGGATGTGAAGACTGGGGGAGGCCAGCGCAGAGGGAGTTTATTCCGTTCTTTAGGTTGTTAAGGGGTGATTGCCTTTTTGAAAGAGCGCCCGCCCGTTAAAGGTAGGAAAGCCGACTGGGAAATATTCAGTCGGCTTTCTTTGTTTTTTGATTTTCTGAAAGGCCGTCCCGCTTGCCTCCGGGGAAAAACGACAAGAGGGATTCGATAAGGTCGAAAGTCTTTGGAAGGGAGGAGGGAGGTTTCCCTCCCCCCTCCAATTCCATTCCCCCCACCCGCTCCCTTAAAACATGCCGATCTTGCCCAGCGCTTCTCTGGCGATTTCGCGGCAAACGGGATCTTCGTCGCGCAAACCGGCCTGAAGCGGGCCCCGGGCCTTGGACGCAAGATCGGGCCGGGCCAGAGCGAAACGCTCCACGGCACGGAAGCAGGAACGGCGCAATACGTTGTTGTCACAGAAATTGTCGCCCTTGCCCGTATCAATGATGTAGGAATTGAGGATGGGATAAAACTCGTCCCCAAGGCGGCGGTGCTGGGCGAGTATCTCGGCAAAGGCTTCGGGAATGCCCCAGCCGATGTTGCCGGATTCCTCGTTCATGTGCCACATCAGACGCCGGACGACGTTGCGGGCTTCCTCAATATGTTCATCGGCCATGCGGGAAACGGCTTTCCCGAGCGCGGAGGCCGCGCGATCGGTCGCCTCGCCGCCGAGGGGCAGACAGGAAAACAAGGGGCCCACCAACTCACGGGCGGGGACTTCGTCCAGCTCCTTGGCAAAATCGTCCCATCCCGGCTCTTGCAGCCGGGTGCGGATCGTCGTCTTTAAGGTACGGAAACGTGGCTGCATGGAAAACACCTCATCGTTTTTGCGGAGTATGCCCCCAAAAAGCGGGAGCGGCAACGCGGGCGGTTCCGGATTCCCGCCGCGTTTTTTCATATCGCTGTTGCAATTCTTCTCTTGAAGGAATAAATCGTTCAAGCCATTCGGCAAGATCCTCACAGGTTTCGGTGTCGTGTTCTGTCTGAGCTTGACTCTCCGAAGCTGAGAAGGTATACGTCACTGATCTACGTTTCCAAGGAGAGTTTCCATGAAAAGAACTTACCAGCCCAGCAAGATCAAGAGAGCGCGGACTCACGGTTTCCGTGAACGCATGAGCACCGCCAGCGGTCGCGCCATTATCCGTCGCCGCCGCGCCAAGGGGCGTAAACAATTAGCTGTTTAACCCGGCCTCGTCGGCATCGACTGCTCCGGCGGCCCGATTTCACACTCTGTTATGATGAGGGTCGCCGTTTTTTTTCCAAACACTTCGTTGTGTTTGTTCGTTTTCGTGCATCCGGTGATCCGTGGCGCGTCGGTATGGCCGTCACCAAGAAAATCGGAACGGCAGTCATGCGGAATCGTGTCAAACGGGTGCTCCGGGAATGTTTCCGGCTGCATCAGGCCCTATTGCCTCCGGCCGTGGATCTTGTGATCGTGCCAAAGCGCCACCTCAAACCTGAACAGCTCGATCTCGCTGCCGCAACCCGCGAATTCCTTCCCTTGATCAAGGAAATCGGCGGGTATGTTGTGTTGCGCCGCGAACAAAACGCCTGCCCCGACATCTCCCGCGACGGAATCGCCGCACCCGGCGGGCTCGAACCGGAAACGGCTTCCGGAGTCAAGGCGTGAAACGCCTCTCTCTGCGTCGTCTGGCGGTCCTGCCCATCCGTCTCTATCAGTGGACGTTGTCTCCCGTGCTTCCACCTTCCTGCCGTTACCATCCCACCTGTTCAGCCTATGCCATAGAGGCTGTGCTGACCCACGGCATTTTCAAGGGCAGCTGGCTCGCCCTGCGGCGCATCCTTCGTTGTCACCCCTGGTCTTCGGGAGGCTATGATCCCGTACCTCCCCCACATTCTTCCTCTTTCAGCCATCAGGAGCAACTGGATCATCATGGACGATAAACGTACTTTTCTGGCCATCGCCCTGGCAATCGCCGTTCTTTTGGCGTGGACCCCGCTGGCCGAACACATGGGCTGGATCCAGCCCCAGCAGCGCCCCGCAGCCACTCAGGAAGCCACGCCCGCGCCCGCTCCGGCGGCGCAGACGGCTGTCGCGCCCGCGTCTTCCCTGCCTGTGTTCACGCCTTCGGCCGGTACCGACGTCAAGGTGGAAACCCCGCTCTATTCCGCCGTCATCTACTCCGGCGGCGGCATCCTCCGCTCCTTTACGCTGAAGCATTACGACGAAACCATCAAGGCCGATTCCCCCAAGGTGAACCTCATTTCGCCGGAAGCGTCCCAGACCGCGCCCCTCGGCCTGACCGTCAACGGCCAGCCCTCGTGGAGCACCGGCCAGTGGTCGTTCCAGGGTTCCGACCTGAACCTCAAGGCCGGGGAACAGGGCAGCCTGACCTTCACCGGCATCGTCGACGGCGTGCGCGTCACCCGCGTCATCAGCTTCAACGCCGACAATTATCTTCTGAGCGAAAACATCCTGGTAGGTTCCGCCGACCAGGCGCCCCGCACCGTCCGCCTCGGCTTTACGGTCGCCGCCACGCCGTTCAGCAACGGCAAGTATGACCCCACCCGCCTCGCGTGGGACGCCAACGAAAGCTTCAAGGAAGAAACGAGCGCCAGCACGCTCGCCGAAAAGGGCATCATCGAACAGGGCGTCTTCAACTGGGCCGGCGTCATGAGCAACTACTTCATGAACGTCACCGCCCCCGCCGATCCCAACAACCTGACCCTCAAGGGCCGCGTGCAGGGCGACGTGTGGCGCCTCGCGCTCGAACGCCCCGATCTGCTCACGCCTTCCAACGGCGGCGAAGTGCCCGTGGCCGTGAACTGGTGGTTCGGCCCCAAGGACCGCACCATGCTGGCCACGGCTCCCGATCACCTGTCGCAGGCCGTGAACTTCGGCATGTTCTCGATCATCGCCCGCCCCCTGCTGACCATTCTGGCCTTCTTCCATTCCTTTGTGGGGAACTGGGGCATCGCCATCCTGATGCTTACCTTCTGTATCCGCGTCGTCTTCTGGCCCCTGTCCCAGAAGAGCTTCAAGTCCATGGAGCAGATGAAGAAGCTCCAGCCCATGATGAAGAAGCTCCGCGAAAAGCATAAGGACGACAAGGAAGCCCTCAACAAGGAAATGATGCAGCTGTACAAGACCTACAAGGTCAACCCGGCTGGCGGCTGTCTCCCCATCGTCGTGCAGATCCCGGT
>ENA-ORTV01002282-ORTV01002282.1-human-gut-metagenome-genome-assembly--contig:-NODE-2282-length-18414-cov-2.537665_pt1 | contig 18414 bp, 9 predicted proteins | sample MGYA00241915_ERZ509194 | MGnify/ENA primary metagenome ERZ509194 (study PRJEB26280, sample SAMEA2338810) | human gut metagenome | biome: human gut; feature: human-associated habitat; material: faeces... | reverse complement strand
GGAGCGGACGGGGATCATCCCGTAAAGCTTCTCAAGGGCTTCAAGAAAATCAATGTCCCGGCAGGGGAAGAAGTCGAGGAGACCGTAACCGTTTACAAAGACGACCTTAAATTCTATGACGAAAAGAGCGGAGAATGGTTTTTAGAGGATAGATATACATTCTATGTCGGTCAGGACAGCGAGGACGCGATGCGCCGCAAGCTCGAGGCCACTGTTTGATTAATTAAGAATATATGAGAAAGGCAGACTGATATTATGGAATATTTTGATTTTGTAAAGAAAGTAAATTATGAGGGAGAGCAAAGCTCAAACCCGTTCGCGTTTAAATTTTATGACCCCGACAGAGTGATACTCGGCAAAAAAATGAGCGAGCATCTGCCGTTTGCCATGGCGTGGTGGCATAACTTGGGTGCGAGCGGCGCGGATATGTTCGGCGTCGGCACGGCGGATAAGTCGTTCGGAGCAGCTCCCGGCACCATGGAGCACGCAAAGGCAAAGGTGGACGCGGGCTTTGAGTTCATGCAAAAGCTCGGAATCAAATATTTCTGCTTCCACGATGTCGATTTAGTCCCCGAGGATAAAGACATAAATGTTACAAACGCGCGCCTTGATGAAATTTCGGATTATATCCTTGAAAAGATGAACGGCACGGACATAAAGTGCCTTTGGGGAACTGCGAATATGTTCGGCAATCCGAGATTTATGAACGGCGCAGGCAGTACCAACGATGTCAATGTCTATTGCTTTGCCGCTGCGCAAATAAAAAAAGCGCTCGATATTACCGTCAAGCTCGGCGGCAGGGGCTATGTGTTCTGGGGCGGAAGAGAGGGCTATGAGACTCTGCTGAACACCGATGTTAAATTTGAGCAGGAAAACATAGCGTCTCTTATGCGCATGGCCGTGGAGTACGGCAGAAGCATCGGCTTTGAGGGCGATTTCTATATCGAACCCAAGCCGAAGGAGCCCATGACGCATCAGTACGATTTCGACGCGGCGACGGCGATAGGCTTTTTGAGGCAGTACGGACTCGATAAGGATTTCAAGCTGAATATTGAAGCCAATCACGCGACCCTCGCCGGTCACACCTTCCAGCATGAATTAAGAATTTCCGCCATAAACGGTATGCTCGGCTCCATAGACGCGAATCAGGGAAATCTCCTTTTGGGCTGGGACACCGATGAATTCCCGTTTGATGTTTACAGCGCGACGATGTGTATGTATGAGGTTCTCAAAAACGGCGGACTTACGGGCGGCTTTAACTTTGACGCCAAAAACCGCAGGACGAGCAACACCGCGGAGGATATGTTTTATGGCTACATTCTCGGCATGGACACGTTCGCCCTCGGTTTAATAAAGGCCGCCGAAATCATAGAGAGCAAAACGGTTGACGGATTTATCGAGAAAAAATATGCTTCTTTCAACTCGGAATTAGGTCAAAAAATCAGGAGCGGAGAAGCGACGCTTCCGCAGCTGTCCGAGCTTGCCTGCGAGAAAAAGTCCTGCGAGACGCCCTGCTCCGGCAGACAGGAAAAAATTCAAGGTGAAATAAATCGAATTCTGTTTAAATGAGGTGCGGTAAATGGATTATTTCATAGGGCTCGATATAGGAACCTCGTCGGTAAAGGGAATGCTGCTGAGCGAAAACGCGATAGTCAAAACAGCGGAAAGAGAGTATCCCGTATATTATCCCAAAGACGGCTGGAGCGAGCAAAACCCGCAGGATTGGTATGACGGGAGCATATCCGTAATAAAAGAGCTTGTGTCCGATATCGATAAAAACAGCGTTGCGTCTGTCGGCTTTTCGGGGCAGATGCACGGCCTTGTCGTGCTCGACGAAAACGACAATGTGATCCGCCCCGCCATTTTGTGGAATGACAGCCGAAGCTCGCGTGAAACCGAATATCTCAACAATGTTATCGGCAAAGAGACGCTCCAGCAAAACACGGGAAACATTGCGTTCTCCGGCTTCACCGCGCCCAAAGTGCTTTGGCTCAAAAACAATGAGCCGGAGAATTTTCAAAAGACGGAAAAAATCATGCTCCCCAAGGACTATGTGGCATACAGGCTCAGCGGAGTGTTTGCGACCGACTGCTCCGATGCGGCGGGCACACTGTATTTTGACACGAAAAACCGCTGCTGGTCTGAGCCCATGCTGTCCGTGCTCGGCATAAACGAAAAAAATTTGCCAAAGGTGTATGAGAGCTATCAGACGGTAGGGACGCTCAAAAAATCCGTTGCCGATGAGCTGGGACTTAACGAAAACGTCAAAATCGTTATCGGAGCGGGCGACAATGCGGCATCCGCCGTAGGAACGGATACAATTAAAAGCGGAGACTGCAATATTTCACTCGGCACATCGGGCACGATTTTCGTTGCAAGCGACGAGTTCAACTATGCGCCGAACGGAGCGATACACACATTTTGCTCCGCGACGGGCGAATATCATTATCTCGCCTGCATTTTGTCCGCGGCAAGCTGCCAAAAATGGTGGGTCGAAAATATAACGAAATCATCATATGACGGAGCTTTCTCCGAATATATCGGCAAAAGTCGGGTCATGTTCCTGCCCTATCTCATGGGCGAGCGCTCGCCGATAAACGACTCAAATATTCGCGGCGCATTTTTCGGTCTGTCGCTCAATACGACAAAAGACGAGATGACCCTTGCCGTGTTGGAGGGCGTCGCTTTTGCGATAAAGCAAAATCTTGATATCATCCGGGATCTCGGAATACATATCGAGACTTCAAAAATCTGCGGCGGCGGCACGCGAAACAAAGAATGGGTGAAAATCATCGCATCTGTTCTGGACATCGAGCTTTTGCTTCCCGAGGTTGAACACGGAGCCGTTTTGGGTGCCGCACTGTTGGGCGCAAGAGCCTGCCTGCCGGAGGACGGCTATGAGCGGTTAAGAAGTGCCGTCAAGTCAGGCTACACTCGCGTTCTGCCCGACGGCAAGCTTACGAAATACTACGGTGAAAAATATTCGAAATGGGCGGAGTTGTATCCCAAAATCAAAGAGTGATATGTGAGCCCGATAAAATAAAAAATCAAGGCAGAGGCATGCCCTCTGTCTTGATTTTTTTGCTGTAAAAGTGAGGAATATAATTATAAAGCTCAATGAGCCTTTGGGCTTCAATCCGCTTTCGGTCGGCTTGAATCCGAGCCGTAATTTGAATTGTTCGCACTGCGGTAATCTTTGGGTGTCTGTCCCGTTTCGTTTTTGAAAACGCGGTTAAAGTTTCTTATGGTGGAGAATCCGCATTTCATTGCTATTTGGGTCACGCCCTCGTCGGAGTTTTTCAGCAGCTCGCAGGCGAACTGTATGCGATATTTGTTGACGAATGAGGCGAAATCCATGTCGAAATTCCTGTTGAAGAAAGAGGACAGGTAGCTGTAATCGTAGCCGAATTCCTTTGCTATATCCTGAAGCTTCAGCTTTTTGGTGAAATTGTTTTGAATATACATTGAGAGGGAGTTGGTGAGTGCGAAATAGGATTCATCGATTTTTTCTATCTCGCTCTGTTCAAACACGGCGGCGCAAAGTCTGTAAAGAACAGCCTGCTTTGCAAAAATACTTCTGCTCTCGTCCGTCAAAATATCAATGTCGTCTCTGCCGTCGAACAAGAACCGCGTGTTTGAAAACGACTTCATTTTTGTTTTCTCGTAAAACAGGGAAACAAGGTCGGTTGAAAAAACGCAGAGATAATCCTCGCTCTCCTCGGGCGTGGAGTAAGAATGAATATACCCCGGCAGTATGAGCATTCCCTCGCCGTTGTGCAATTCATATTTTGTGTTGCCCACCTCGCACACAAGGCAGCCGCCCAGGCAAAACACTATTTCATAGTTGCAGTGCGTGTGCTTTTGAAAGTTCAGATTTTTGTCCACCTGATTATAAAGATACTCGCCTTTTACGCTTCTGTGCCCTTCGTAAATAACCATAAGTCAATCCACCGTACAAATATATTTCCACTATTATAAAACATATTTTTGTTATTATCAAGGTGCATCTTGTTTAATGAACATGGAACAAAAAGAAAATAGGGGGATATTGCCGGCGCAAAAAAGATATGAATATGTAATCGTTTATTGCTTCGTCGTAACAACGGATAATATTCAAATATTCACCTTTAACAATACCGGTTTGTCCCTCTTTGAAATTTGAATTGCGGTAATGCGACTGCTTACATCATTGCAATTTGAATATATACTGTTAAAACGAAATCCGACTTTTTGTAAGAGTAGTTTAGCAATAACTTTCCAAGAATAATATGAACGATGTCTCGCGGATTCGGACGGTCGAAAAAATGTGCTGTCCGGCGCGTAAAAGACATAATAAAGAAAAAACTCCCAATAGCCAAAATCGGAAGTTTACTGTTATCTTTTATATGTGATTTATTAAAGGAAAATAAACCTAATGATAAATACCTTCGTAATTCACACGCGGTTTTTTATGGCTTTCAAGGTTTTGTTCGCTGTTGCTTTTTTGCAATTAGCAGTGTATACTTATACTTGTATAATTGCGAATAAGAAAGAGGTGCCGCATGTGTCTACAATGTCGGAAATGGAATATACAAAAGTGCTCATGTCGGTTCACGACGAACTCGGAGATGAGTTCAAGCAGCTTTGGATGCGTGATGAACTTGAAAGCCTTCGCAACGAACTTATCACTGCGGTAAACAACGCAAAAAAAGGAGATAAGTACGGTTCACTGTTTAATGAAGTGCTCATAAAGATTAACGACTATGTTAGCAGAGCCATGCCGAGCCAAGACATCATTCCTGCGCTGCCGGGCGAATACGATCAAAAGAAATATGAACAATTGCTCGAAAATTTGAACCGTGCTTTATCACAACTTAAGACCCAAGAAGAGGCTGACAGGTCCTTTTTTAAGCTGCTTTCTGAAAAATATACCGAGTATAAAAGTTCGGTGGATTATATCAGAAGAGTTGTTGTAAAAAGACTTTACAAAATATCTCCGGAGTTTGTTTGCAAAAAAAATTCCGAAGGACATATTGTTTGCAATTCAGAAGGTAAACCGAAGATTCTTGAAGATATAATGCAAAAGGACGTGAACGGTAAATACGTCATTTCTACGCGTCTTCTGATATTGAAGCAGTTTATTAAGCAATTTGGATGGTGTGAAGGCGTTATCCATGACAAGGACGCGCGCGGAGAAGGATACAGATGTGAAAAACTTCGTAAAGAAATAAGCGAATACCGCGACCGCTTAGAGGCGGCCGGCGAACTTTTTGATGCCCGGGGAAAGGAAAAAAATGTTATTTCGGAGTTCGCGGCTACTGTTGACGAGTCAATCTTTGACAGGTTCGATTATAACGCCAGAGGACGTATAAAAAGCTATAACTTTAGAATGCTGAAAGTTGCGGATTCCATTGCAAAAGGCTTTTTTGCCAGCAAGAATCCTACCAGAGAAGACTTGTATGTTTTTTCGATAGCGTTTGAGATGACTTTCTCCATGGTTATACCCGACAAGGATACAAACCCCGACGAATACGAAACGGATATTCGTAAAAATCTTTTCTTTGATTATTATAGTGATAACTTGGTAAATGCCGTTCTTAATGCTCAAGATGTTGAAAAAAAAGAGGAGAGTGCCGCAAGGGAAAAATATATTAGTGGCTATGGCATTAATTATAAAAATTATTTGGAAGTAATCTATTTGTTCTTCATTTCACAAAACAACATGACTGCTTTGGAAAAATTTGTTAATGCAAGACTTATGATCAGCGAATGTAATAAATCCGAAGAAGCTTTATCCGAAGAAGAAGTTGTAAATCAAATTGAGGCCGGAACCGAGCAGTACCGATTATGGTTTGACGAATTTGCGCACAAAGGTGTAAATGATTTTAAGGATATGATTCTCAGAAGGTATGCTTGCAAAAAAGACAGCATTACCGTCTGCCTTGATTTGAGTGAAGCCCTTAGCGGTGAAAAGCCCAATAAACGTTTTACCGAGGTGCTCAGGATTGCGGCTATGGAAATAGCGTTAAAGGAATGTGATGACCCGGGAGAAGTAGATCAATATGCCGACGGTATTGTTTTGGATTTAACAGAGTTTTTTAATAATGCAAATTCCGTTTGGTGTGAAATACAAGAGCTTAACTGCAAGCAAAACAGAAGTGATTCGGAGGAAAAAAAGCTTAAAGAGCTGAGGTCTCTTATTGTGAAAACCTCATTAGAAAATATAAATTTAGACAACAGTTACATCAGCTATGACGGAATAGCTAATACATGCAGCTTGGTAATCGGAAGTCGTGAAATGAATACAAATATATATTCTGAAACAAAGACCGCTCAATATATTGTCGGCGAGCTGCTTTCTCCTTTCTATCATACAGAGTACGTATATATTGACGATAATGGCCGGCCGACAAAACGGGAAACAGCTCGGATGAAAGAAAAAGTTGTTGTAGACTATTTCGATACGGTTAGCGGTTTTAGATTCCGCGATGAATACGGAAGGCAATTACAGCAGGATGATTTTATTGCAAGAAACGGGATTGGACACTTTAGAGTTTACGACGGCAAAAAAGAGCTTTCGAAGGATGACGTAGAGCAGCTGATCTCAGAGCGAACCGGAATTGCATATAAAACCGGATTAATGATGCCTATAGACGAGTTTGAAAAAAGATTTCGTTATCTCATGGCACCTATGGGAACCGAGTTTTTTCGTAGCGATGGCACCCCGTTGTCGCGCAATGAAATAAATGCGACAAAGAAAAATTCATCATACTCGATGATTGGAAAAAAAGAATACGACAATATTTTTATCTTTGACGGGAATAGTGAACCGATCTCTATAGACAGATTAAAGTCAACAAAACGATTGATTAAAAAGAAATTTAGAATAGTGTTTGATTCCGAAGAAAAAAATGGCAAGTGCTTGGAAAAACGAGATGTTTGTATTGATGAGATCGCTTCAATGTTTGTTTACGACAATTATGTCAACCCCGTTATTGGCTATGATGCGGGATTGCTTCGCGCTTGTTGGAATTTTGACGATATCTTAAAAGCCGAAAAGACTTTCCGAAATTATTACAAGGAGAAGAATAAAAGGCTTGCGTTTGGGATTAAGAACAACGGCTCGCTGATTGTTACAAGAGCCAATTTGATGATTGCTGCTTGCAATTATGTTTTGAACGAAAAAATTATCTCAAATAAAAAAGGCTTAGAAAAACCGTTTAATGATTTTTCGCAGTTCTATACCTATGCACAAGAGAAACATCGTTTTAAGCTTGGAGAGAAAAGCTATAGAGGGCTGAATGATTTGCTCATAGACGGTGGCTTTATGGAAGTAAATCATAAGAATTTATTCGACATAATACTGCTTTATTTCACATATAGAAATCTGTGGAAAACGTATCGCTTTTCTATGATGTAAGCTTTCGAGGAGGGAAAAACAATTAATTTGCAGTCGATAGAGTATTCCAAGACGGGTGAATACCACAAAGAGAACAATCTTGATAATCAAGATTATATATATACTCAAGAAACGGCTGCGGGGGCTTTTTATGCTGTGGCAGACGGTGCGTCATCATGCGAAAACAGCAGAAAAGGCGCCGAGATTGCGTGTAAAATAAGCGCGAAGATCATTTTGGATGACATAGATTATTATTTCGATTCCAAGCCGGAGAAAACTATAAATCTCATCCTATCAAATATAAGGAACAAGATAAACAAAGTCGCCGGTGACTTAAATGAAAATGAAATGTCTTTTGCCAGCACGTTGTGCTTCATATGTGTACACAAAAAAAGGCAGCAGGTCATGACCTTTGTCTTGGGCGACAGCAAAGTTTTTGCATTGTATCCGGAGAGCATATGCCAAAAGAATCCGGTGAACGCTTATAAAAACAATGAGACTTGCACTGTTTTAACCGATTTTGCTAATGAGGATGTCGGGTTCAGTATAGAAAGCTATTTTGAAAACTCACAATTTGTGTTATGCACGGACGGGTGTTGGAAAGAATTGTTTTATATGAATGAAGACAATCGTGTCGCAATGCGCAGCGAAAGCGTTGAAGGCATAGAGGACTATCTTGAGAGCGTTAAGATGTTTGACGACTGTTCATTTTTGGCGGTCTTGTAAACGAAAAAGAGAGGAAGCGCTATGAACGATTTGTACGATCAAAGAAAAATATTGGCTGATGGCAGCATAATTCAACTGCTTCCGTATGTTCCTAAGCGGTTTAATTCCGGCGATGTTGACGATTCTTTAAAATCAGGCAGTAATGATACGCTGCCGGATTCATTTGTCATTGAAGGACTGGAGGGAAAAGGAAGCTCGGCCGTTTGCTACAGAGCTAGAAAAATCGTTGGAGATGAGCAGCTTTCAAGAAGGGGCATATTGAAAGAGTTTTATCCTGTTGATTTTGATGATTCCGGTTTTGAAGTCCACTTGGACAGGACGATATCTGTAGATGATGCAAGCAGAAATCAGTTATATGCTAAGTACGGGACGTTTGAAAACTTCTTTGCCTTGAGAAGTGCCTATGAAAATTCATATGCCATAATAAATGAGAAAAGGAACAAAGACAGCAAAAGTGTTTTTGAAGAAGATCTGAACAAGTATATTCCGCATTACAGTTATTATTGCGGAATACCTTCCATGCCCGAAAGCGATGAATTTGATAGGGAAATTGTTCGTAAGAATACATCCTTTTATGTGTGGGTGGAAAACGAAGCAGGATATGAACAATTCCAAGAGTATTTGGACGAACTGTGCGATAAAATGCGGGAGTCCTATGAGCGGAATATCAATATCGGAAACTATATTAAAGAGACGGATTACATTCTCAGATGCATTCTTGAACTTGCGAAATGCATACAGGTACTTCATAGATTTGCTTTGTATCATCTGGATTTGAATCCATATAATTTTGGAGTGCAATTATATTCCAACAAGGTTGACAAGGATAATGCCGTTATAAATCTTTATGATACAAACTCTTTGCTTTACGGCATGGATCCAAATCGGAGAGTTTTTTCTGCCGGCACACGGTTTTTCAGAAGCGAAGAGGTGAAAAATTGCTGGACAGACAGATGCGGAATTCAATCGGATATTTATTCTATAGGCACAATATTGTTTTATGCACTTGTAATAAAAGAAAATAATGGCTCTTTTAAAAATGTTCATTTTTGTGAAGGGATGCCCGAATACAGCAAAGCTGCCTTTGATAATATAGCTGTTGATTTAGCGAATTCGGAACTGCTGAATTCTTCAGATGAAACAAGAAGCAGCTTGATTCAGGAAAAACTTGCGCTGATAATAAAGAAGTCATTGAATCGATTCAATGATGAGTGCGGAAAATATTGTGTCGTCGAAGATATGGTAAAGGATATTGAAGATATTCTTGAAAACACCGGTTTCGGGAAATTGGCAGCAAAGCGACCGGGATACAGAACATCCTTTAATCTTGTTGAGGAAGAGGAGGCGTCAGATAAAGAATACGGTGCAGCCGGAGCAATTGAAAAGTTATTGATTAAACGTCCGCTCTATAAGTTCTTTTCGACCGGGGAGAACGGAGAGAAGGTTCATAATGTACTTGTGCTCGGCTGCGGTACTTATGCTTCCGAATTTATTGATTTTGCGCTTGAACTGTCGCAGATAAAAGATTGTATGCTGCATATAACCGTAGCAACAAAGGATTGCGAAAGAAGAAAAAAAGACTATCTCGATAAGCGAAAATCTTTGCGGGATTTTGTTGTTATAGATGGAAATATAACTGCAAAGTATCCCGATTTAAGCTCGAATCCGTATGGATATCTCGACTTTTGTGATGTGGACTTGGATTTGTCTTTTTCAGAAGAGACTTCCGTAAGAATTACAGAAAAGAAGCTCAGAAAGGTTATACAGCAAAAAAAGTATTCTTATGTATTTATTGCGTTGAACGAACAAACTCTAAATTCCGGAGTTGCGAATATCTGCGCCAACCTTAGAAATACCGATAATACTCCGGTGTTTGATGAAGACACAACGACAATAGCGTATGTTCAGTATAGACAGTACAGACAACGAACGCAGAAAAATCTTTATCCTGTAAATGTTGCCGAAGTTTTGAGCGAGTCTGAGGAATATAGATTTCTCAAGCAGATGGCGTTCAACATCCATATGTCTTGGTACAAGGATTATATAAACGATTTTGAAGGTGCGGAGCGGGAATTCAGAAAAAAATACAATTTCAGCTCATCTATGGAAAACTCTTTGAGTATCGTTTATAAGCTTTACAGCGTGGGAATTGAATTGGACTTTGATAATCCGGAAAAGGCTGCGTTGGAGTTTTCAAGGAGATTTCAATTTGATAAAAACGGAATAATACAAAACAGTGAAGCATGGCGTGAATTTAAAGAATTAATCTGGTATGAGCACAGGCGATGGGTTTTGGAAAAAATTACCAATGGCTGGAAGACTATGCCGCTCAACGAGATATATGCTCTCACAACGACAACGAAAAACGAAGCAAACAAAAGTCATCCGTGTATCGTTCCGAGTGAAGTTTCTTTAGGTTTAAGCACTCCGGAATGGAATATCAAGAAAACCGATAACAGGGCTCGATGGAATGATACGGCAGTTAGCACACAGACTCTTGACCCGCTTGATCGGTTAAGCATTGAATTTCATAGACATTGGGCGGAAATAATTAAAGACAAAAGAACAAAAGAGGTTATACGCGATAAGTGTGAATTGTTATGTCATAGCATAGCCGGCGATCGTAAGCTTTTGCTTTTGTGCGAATCTCTTTTAGGTGTCATTAATGATTTGTTTGATAATTTGGACAACGGCAAAGAGATTTTAAGCAAATATAGGCATATTGTAACACAGATCATACGGTATGCGAAGGAATGCAAACTTAAAGAAGTGACAGATCGGATGAACGAACTCGGTAAATATATGCTGCCGATAGTCGAATACACTTCGTTCACAGATTGGAAAATGAAGGATGATGCACTTATAAGGAACCTTCCGTTTATATTGACATATAACACGGCTCTTCACCTTTGTGTGCCTCTGTACTTCGAAAAAAAGTCCGATAATACATCTTCCGGACTTTTTTCCAATATTGCGTCGGCACTTATGCTGAATCCGAAATATATAACTTATGTTGTTGACAGTAATATGATGGCCGAGGACAAATCGGGACTTTTGGAGGCGTTGAATTATGCATCAAATATTGTCGATAAGCACGGTTTGCAAACTAAATTCAACATTAAACTGCTGTTCGACATTAAATGCGACACTCCTTATGAATTAATTTATAAAATCAAGGGGATTCAAAGGATATGTGCGGTGGATTTGTTGCCGTATAATTGCGGACAACAGACAAACGTATTGCATAGATTTTTGATGCAGAAAAGCAGCCAAAAATTTACTGCTATAGAAATTAATGAAACAGCACTCAGCGATTTTCTGCAAAGTGCCAACTATGTGGCAGAGGACGAAAAGACAGCGAACAAACGAAAGCTTCCCGTGTATAGATTTGATGCGATAACACGGAGCTTTATCACAGATGATGATTCCGCTTCCTTGGAATATGTAAAAAATTCTCCGATTCTTTTTATGGAAGATTTGTATACCTCAAAAGGAGGATTTCTTCAAGAATCAAAGACGGATTTATATTTTGCATATAAAAAGACATGGGAGCTCTATTCCGGACAAGCGAAAGAATTCTGTATATCAGATAAGAACGCTTGCGGTATTGCGTGGAAGATGCTGTGTAAGGCGATTTCGGAGTTCTTTGAAACGAACTGCAAATTGATCGAGATTCACTGCGATAATAGCGATTTTAATCCTGACGCACCGGATTGGTTGTTATATGTTCCCGATTTTTGTGAAGATTTTTTGGAAAAATTTCTTTCTGCACTAAACGGCTCGGAGAATGCGTTTTTTGCAGGCTATTCGTGGGAAGACAGATCCTCAAACATGAAAGAGCTTGTCATTAAAGCTCCGATTCCGTGCCTAAGGGGAGCGATAAACAGCTTGATGTCGGATCCGTTACGAATATCTCAAGACAGTTTGCTGGATATTGTAAGATTGCCGGATGGTTACAGGGTAAACTATAAGCCGATGCTAATATCCGATTTGGCCTTACCCGAAGAGGCTTATGAGTTGTGCTGGAATATGCTGAAAGCGTTGGAAAGATACGGATTGATTCGCTTCCTGCGAAAGAATGATCCGGCTAAAGAATCAGATTTACCGACAGTGTCCTTTGCTTTTGCGGGAGAGCCGATAATAAGACTTTTGTTAAGTGAAGGATATTTGTTCAAGTTGCATACATATTATGAAGCTTTAAAATCCGGCTTTTTTGACGACGTGAGCATGGGTGTTGAAGTAACATGGAGCGAAGAGCACGGAACGAAAAATGAAATAGATGTGGTTTTGACGAAAGGGTTCCAAACCTTAACAGTTGAGTGCAAGGCGACAAATGCCATAAGTCACGAATTCTATCACAAGCTGTACTCGCTGCCAAAAACGTTCGGAATCAACACGATACCGGTATTGCTTGTTGATTCGAGCGCCGCTTCCCAAAACGATATGGAGATTCAGCGTGGGAGGAAGTTAGGAATAGAAACGATATGTGACTCTTCAAATATCGCTCAAAAACTAAATGATCTGTTTCGAGTATAATCCGACTCTCCGCGAATGAGACAAAAACCTTGCGGTATTTTAATTACACTGTAAAAGAAAGAGATTATTATCATACACAAGCGGTACCCGACAGATGCAGACGTGAGGAGCCGAACAAAAAGTTCGGTGAACTGTTTGGCACAGATGATGATTCGGAGATTGGGCTATATATAAACGGATTTTATTAAAACCGCTTGCTTGTTTTTGCTCAACCGCTCCATCCCACCATCTATCCTATCCGTACTTGAAGAAATTCTGTATTTGTGGTATCATATTAAACTGCGGGTGAATACGTTTGCCCGCAGATATTTATTACAATATTGCACCCGACAGGATGAGTCGGTGCAACGCAAAACGGGAGAAAAAGATGATAACAGTATCCGATCTCAGCTTCAATTTCGGCACACAGACCCTTTTTAAGGGCGTCGATCTCAAATTTACGCCCGGCAACTGCTACGGTATAATCGGAGCAAACGGCGCGGGCAAATCAACATTTCTGAAAATACTCTGCGGTGAGCTTGAGCCGTCGCACGGTTCGGTTATAATCCCGCCGACGGTCAGGATGTCGGTGCTGCGCCAGGATCACTATGCCTTTGACGAATACACCGTAATGGGCAACCGCCGCCTCTACGATATAATGAAAGAAAAGGACGCGCTCTATGAGAAGTCGGACTTCAGCGAGGAGGACGGAATGCGTGCCGCCGTGCTCGAGGAGGAGTTCGCCGAGCTCGACGGCTGGGAGGCGGAGTCCGATGCGTCGAAGTTGATTCAGGGCCTCGGCCTTGACGAGAGCCTGCTCTATGAGCAGATGTCGTCTCTCTCGGGTTCGCAGAAGGTCAAGGTGCTGCTTGCACAGGCGCTTTTCGGAAACCCCGATATAATCCTGCTCGACGAGCCTACAAACGACCTCGATATAGCTGCCGTCAAGTGGCTTGAGGACTTCCTGAGCGAGTATTTCGGAACGGTCATTGTCGTCTCGCATGACCGCCATTTCCTAAATAATGTCTGCACGAGAATAGTCGATATCGATTATTCCGAGATAAAGATGTATGTCGGCAATTACGAATTCTGGTACGAGTCGAGCCAGCTTATCCAGAAGCTTATAAAACAGCAGAACAAGAAAAATGAGGAGAAGGCGAAGGAGCTTCAGGCGTTCATCGCAAGATTCTCCGCAAACAAATCGAAATCCCGTCAGGCGACCTCGAGAAAGAAGCTGCTTGATAAACTGACTATCGAGGAGCTGCCCGCGTCGAGCCGCCGATATCCGTTTGTCGGCTTCGATATGGACAGAGAAGTCGGTAAGGATATCCTCACCGTTGAGGGACTCACAAAAGAGGTCGACGGCGTAAAGCTGCTCAACAATGTCAGCTTCACCGTGCGCAAGAATGATAAAATCGCATTTGTCGCAAAGAGCGAGCAGGCGATAACCATGCTATTTAAGATACTCACGGAAGAGGAGGAGCCGGACAGCGGCAGCTTCAAGTGGGGACTGAGCACATCGCGCTCCTATTTCCCTGCGGACAACTCCGCATTCTTTTCCTCCGACCTCAATCTTATCGATTGGATGCGCCAATATTCAAAGGATCAGACAGAAACTTATATCCGCGGCTTTCTCGGCAGAATGCTGTTCTCGGGCGACGCGGTTTTGAAGCCCGTAAACGTCCTTTCGGGCGGCGAAAAGGTCAGATGTATGCTCTCACGAATGATGCTCTTCGGCTCAAATGTGCTCATTCTCGATCAGCCGACGAACCACCTCGACCTCGAATCCATAACCGCCGTCAACAACGGACTGTCGGAATTTAAGGGCAATGTCCTGTTCTGCTCGCACGACTATGAAATAGTCAATACCGTGGCAAACAGGATAATCGAAATATGCGACGACGGCATTATCGACCACTCGGGCAACTACGACGATTTTGTCGAGTTCAAGGAGAGCCGCGGAATGGCGGTTACAACGCTCTGATACGGATTGATAATTCTTGCGGTTTGTGGTATAATCAAAGCGGAAAATGAAAATGATTTTCGGGAAGGACAGTGAATTATGAAGAATCAGAAAACTGTCAAAAGTTCAAACAACGAAAAGGGTGCGCTGCTCTATATCGTAACCTGCGCGCTGGTTGTTATCCAGCCGCTGCTCGATATAATTTCATCTGTTGTCATCAATCTCGGCAAGGCGAATTATATCAGCTTCTCGGGTGCTGTAAGGGCACTCATAATAGCTGCCGTCACCGTGTTTACCCTCGGCTTTTACAAGGGCAGATACAGCCGGCTGTTTAAGATTTATAACGGCATCGCGGCCGCATATATCATACTGATGTGCCTGATGAGCGCGACCCGCGGCGACCATGTTACGTTCCTCTATATGCTCGGACTCATGGCGGATACGTTCTTCTTTGCCTTTATGTTCCTGCTTATATTCGAGACCGCGCAGACCGTCGGACGCAGAGTGCACCCCTCGGTTATTGCGGCAACGGCGCTTATCTATGCGATTACTCTTGTCACAAACTATATTTCCAAGAAGGGCCCCTTCCACTATTCGACCTCGTTTGCGGTGGCGCTCGCCCTGCTTATTCCTTCCGCGCTCGTTTTTCTGGTCTCGCGCCTCGGCAGAAAAAAGGCGGAGAACGCAAAGCCGATTGACGCGGCGCTCTCGTGGATAGTCCCGGCGGCGGGCAGTATTTTGCTTCTCGTCGGCGCAGTGCTTTCAAATTCTAAGCCCGTACTTTTTGTGTCCGTCATATTCTCTGCGGGTCTCTTTATTTGGACCTTTTCTTCGTGGAGAGACGGAAGAAAAGAGAACCGCCCGCCCATGATGCGCGCGTTTATTTCGAGTGCGCTTTTCTGCGTGCTTGTCCTTGCGTTTCTGCCCGTTTCTCCCGTCAAGAGCAGCTTTGACGGCAGATTGAGCTTCAAGGAACTGTTTTATACATATAACGGTCAGCAGTCGCCGACAGTCAACCCGAACGGAGAAGATCCGATTTTTGATGACGAAGATGATGACGGCAACTCCGACTATGTCCCGAACCTCGACTCCGGCTATGTGCCCGGAAGCGACAAGAAAGATGACGATACAACAAAGAAGACTACCGATAACAGCTCTGAAACTCCTGCGACAGAGTCCACAAAAGAACCTGCGGGAGACAGCACTGACGACACCTCGGAAGAAACCTCGGAAATAAGCACCGAGACCACAAAGTGGTGGCAGACGAAGCCTACCTTACCCGACAAATCCGATCTCGAGAGCTTTATAAAACCTTATATTCCGACCCTCCCCGGAGAAGACAGCACAGGGGAGTCGGAAACCGTTACCGAAAACACCACCGACAAGTCCGACACCGAGGAGCCGGGAACAGCGGCATCGGAGGAGAATCGCAGCCCCGCCGCCGCGATAGGCTTCGGAGCCCTCAGAAGCCCCGCACTTCCGAACGCCGGTGCGATAAATATTGACAGAACGGTCTATTATGGAAAGATGTTCGGCGAGGGGGATATTCAGACTAAGCTCTTCGGCCTGAGATTTGCCGCGCTGTTCGATCAGACGGATTCGATAAAGACGGCGACAAAGGTACATTCCGACCCCATAACCGTTGCGCTCAACTACGGCATCTTGGGCTTCCTCGTTTATATCCTGCCTGCGGCGTTTATATTCCTGAAGCTGCTCGCGTATATTCTCTTGAATCTTACCGAGATTTTCCGCTCTGCGGGCTGCGCGGTCTATATGTTTACCTCATTTGTTATTATGATTCTTTCCGCGCTCGACGGCGATATTCTTGCCTTTTCTGCAGTCGGCGGCATAGCGTCGGTCATTTTGGCAAATGCGCTTTCCGTCAGCGAGGATGCGCGGGCGAATTCGTCGGAAAACGGATAATCGCAGATATGTGAAAAATCAACAAAGCGTTCCGATTGCGGGACGCTTTTTCTATTTCTGTCGCACTCCGAAATTTTTGTCTCTGCACCTCGAAAAAATTCCGAAAAATTTTCATAAAACTTCGATTTTTCGCAAAAAAATATTGAAAGTAAATCGTACTATTTACTTTTATATTTAATAGTGTGTATAATTATTATGCTGAAAAACGCGTTGAGAAATGCACCTTTTTGTTACATTTCACCAATGCGCGTTTTTGAATGGCTGCTGATTATATCCTGCATATGTGCAGGGAAAGGAATGATATTCAAAATGAAAAACCTTGGGTACTACAACGGCAAATTCGGTCCTCTCGAAGAAATGATGGTTCCCATGAACGACAGAGTCTGCTATTTCGGCGACGGCGTCTATGACGCTACCTACAGCCGCAACGGCGTCATCTTCGCTCTCGACGAGCACATTGATCGCTTTTTCAACAGCGCAGGACTGCTCCGCATTGAGCTTCCCTGCACAAAGGATGAGATGAAAGACATCCTCAACGATATGGTCGGCAAGGTTGACAGCGGCAATAACTTTGTTTATTGGCAGGCGACCCGCGGAACCGGAATCCGCAACCATGCGTTCCCCAAAGAGGGCAAGGCCAACATTTGGGTTACAATCAAGCCCGCAGAGGTCAAGGATCTTTCTCAGCGCATTAAGCTCATAACCCTTGAGGACACAAGATTCCTTCATTGCAATATTAAGACCCTCAACCTCATCCCGAGCGTTATGGCGGCTCAGAAGACCGTCGAGGCCGGCTGCGACGAGAGCGTTTTCCATCGCGGCGACAGAGTCACGGAGTGCGCTCACAGCAACGTACATATTATAAAGGACGGCATATTCAAGACCGCTCCCACCGATCACTATATCCTTCCCGGTATTGCCCGCGCCCATCTTATCAGAGCGTGCAAGGCTAACAACATCACGGTTGACGAGACTCCGTTCACCGTCGCCGAGCTTATGGATGCCGACGAAGTCATAGTTTCCTCGTCCGGCTCGTTCTGCCTTGTCGCAGATGAAATAGACGGCAAGCCCGTAGGCGGCAAAGCCCCCGAGCTTATCGACATCCTTCAGAAATATCTCGTCAAAGAGTTTATTGACGCCACGACTGTCTGAGGGAGGGGAGCGGTATGACGCAAAAAGAGCTTACTGTTCTCAATCTCGGAGACAGCCTCGACAATATCTCCAACATTGACCCCAGAGGCTACGGCGTTTGCCATATCCTCTATCCCGCCGCGCGCGAATATACAGGCGGACCTCTCTGCATGAATGCCGCGACAAAGCTCTGCGATACATTGAAGCAGGATGACCTCGTATATATAATGACCGGCTTTGTTCTGCCCCCGTCGGGCAGTGCCGAGACGGACGGCGTTATCAGCTCCGTCCTGCTCGCGCGTGCGCTCGTCATAGCGTTCGGCGCAAAGCCCGTTATCGTCTGCCAGGAGGAGAACGTCCCCGCGGTCAAGGCTATGGCCGCAGTTGTCGGACTTCATCTCTATGATTCGATAGATGAGCTTAAAAAATATCCGATATCCATGGCTGTCGTGCCCTTTACAAAGGATAAGGCCAAGGCGGAGAGCTGCGCCGACGAGATAATCTCCCAAGGCAAGACCGCTGCGGTTATCAGCATTGAGGCGCCCGGCGAGAATAAGATAGGCGTATATCATAACGCCACCGGACTCAATGTCACTCATCTCGAGGCCAAAATGGATATCCTCTTCGATAAGCTCCGCGACATGGGCGTGCTCAATATCGCAATAGGCGACCTCGGCAACGAGATAGGCATGGGCACAATTGCTTCTCATCTGCATAAGAACATTCCTTATGCCGACGAGGGCGAGTGCCGTTGCGGCTGCGGCGGCGGAATAGCCGT
>ENA-ORTV01002279-ORTV01002279.1-human-gut-metagenome-genome-assembly--contig:-NODE-2279-length-18434-cov-2.710213_pt1 | contig 18434 bp, 13 predicted proteins | sample MGYA00241915_ERZ509194 | MGnify/ENA primary metagenome ERZ509194 (study PRJEB26280, sample SAMEA2338810) | human gut metagenome | biome: human gut; feature: human-associated habitat; material: faeces... | reverse complement strand
ATTATCCGGATGACACCGCTTCTGCTTCCGCAGCCGCTGAAAATGCCGTAGAATTTCAGGATGTTACCTTTGCCTATGCAGGCACAGGCGCACCAAGTCTTTCTGATATCTGCTTTTCTGTAAAGAAAGGCCAGACTGTCGGAATCATCGGTGGTACCGGCAGTGGTAAATCCACTCTCGTCAACCTGATCGCACGTTTTTACGATGCCACAAAGGGAACGATTATGATAAATGGGCAGGATATCCGAACCTACAGCCAGCATGATCTTCGTGAAAAAATCGGTGTTGTACCGCAGCGTGCAGCACTTTTTAAGGGGACGATCCGTGAAAATATGAAATGGGGACGCGAAGATGCAACCGATGAAGAAATCTGGGATGCACTCACGACCGCACAGGCTCGTGAAATTGTAGAAAACAAAGATGGACAGCTTGATTTCAAATTGGAACAGAATGGACGAAATCTTTCCGGCGGTCAGCGTCAGCGTCTTACTATCGCACGTGCCGTTGTAAAGAAACCGGAATTTCTGATTCTTGACGACAGTGCCAGTGCTCTGGATTTTGCAACAGATGCTGCACTTCGCAGATCTCTCCATCAGCTCAGTGGAAATGTTACCACCTTCCTGGTGTCCCAGCGTGCTGCAAGTATCCGTCAGGCAGATCTGATCCTTGTTCTGGATGACGGTGAGCTTGTTGGAAAAGGCATTCACGATAACCTTATCCGCACCTGCGATACGTACCGCGAAATCTATTTCTCCCAGTTCCCGGAAGAACGTGAAAAATACAATACATCAAATACAGCCGTATCCGTTAATGCTTCGGAGGTGACCTTATGAGCAAACAGAACAAACAGCAAACAAATACGACCAGCATGGAAACCCTCTGGAAAGTACTCCGCTTTATCGGAAAATACCGTTTTCTTCTGGTCCTGAGCATTATTCTGGCAGCTGTATCTGTCATCCTGCAGTTATATGTACCAGTACTTTTCGGTAATGCGATTGACCAGGTAGTTGCCAAACGTGAAGTTAATTTCCGTATGATGTGGTATTATCTCAGCCGGATTCTTGTGATGATCATCGTTTCCAGTGTTGCTACCTGGATCATGAATATCATTAACAACCGTATGACCTTCCGTACGGTACAGGATATCCGTGCAAAAGCGATCCGTCATATTCAGGAACTTCCACTCTCCTATCTGGACAGCCACAGCACCGGTGATATCATAAGCCGCGTCATTGCTGATACCGATATTCTTTCGGATGGTCTTCTGCTTGGATTCACACAGCTTTTCTCAGGAATCGTTACGATCATCGGAACTCTGCTTTTCATGTTTTCTAAGAATATCTGGATCACTTTGATGGTCATTGTTCTGACTCCGCTCAGTTTCTTTGTTGCAAAATTTATTTCCTCACGTTCCTTCCATATGTTCCGGAAGCAGAGTGATGCACGTGGCCGTCAGACCGCACTTATCGAAGAAATGATTGGAAATCAGAAGATCGTAGATAAATTCCGTTCTGTGAGAACGCAGTTTGACTATGGTGTTTTTCTGCCGATCCAGTACGGTGCGGTAGCAGCACTGAACGGTCCGCAGGACGCAGTGCTTGCACAGTGCGAAGAATATGAGAGAAGAAATCAGGCATTCTGCGGCGGACTTCGCAGCATCGGCTGGAATGTTCCGGACAGTGAAGGTACGATGTTTGTATGGGCACCGGTGCCAAAAGGACATGGTACATCAGAAGAATTCTGTATGGAACTGATGGAAAAAGCTGGCGTTATCGTAACTCCTGGTGCAAGTTTCGGACCGCATGGAGAAGGATATGTACGTTTTGCGCTTGTACTGCCGCCGGATAAGATCCGCGAGGTAATAGATGCAATCCGCAGAAGCGGAATCTGAGGAAGCAGCACATATCTGCAGAAAGATTTATTTACAATAAATTAAGAACAGAATTTTACATAATCACAGTAGATCTGACACAAAGTAACAGAGGGGAAAGACAGATTTTTCCGATTTGTGTCTGTACTGTGATTTTTTTTGATTTTTAAAAAAATTAGTAATTATCTGTTGACAAACAATAATGACAGTGCTATCTTAACAGTATAGATGTTAGCACTCCTCATTATTGAGTGCTAACAAATAAGGCGGAAAGGAGCTGGGAACATGGATGAACAGTTGACGGATCGTAAGAAACGAATCCTGAAAGCAATCATTAAGACATACATGGAGACAGGTGAACCGGTCGGTTCAAGGACGATATCCAAGGACGCCGATCTGAATGTCAGCTCAGCAACGATCCGGAATGAGATGTCTGACTTGACAGATATGGGCTACATCGTACAGCCACATACGTCGGCAGGAAGAATCCCTTCTGACAAGGGCTATCGCCTTTATGTGGATGAGCTGATGAAGGAAAAGGAAGACGAGATCGAAGAGATTCGTAATCTGATGATTGAGAAGACAGACAAGATGGAAAAAGTGCTTAAGAATGTGGCACGTGTCCTTGCTTCCAATACAAATTATGCAACGATGGTTTCGGTTCCCCAGTACAGCGGAAACAAACTGAAATTTATTCAGTTGTCCCGTGTTAATGAACAGCAGCTTGTAGCAGTGGTTGTATGTGAGGGAAATGTCATTCGTAACCAGATCATTGATCTGGATGAAGAGATGGATGATGAGACACTCCTGAAACTGAATTTACTTCTTAATACCAATCTGAACGGACTGCCGATTCAGGATATCAATCTGGGAATGATTGCCAGACTGAAAGAACAGGCAGGAATCCACAGTGGACTGGTAGCAAGAGTGCTAGATGCAGTTGCAGCAACCATTCATGTCGATGAAGACGATCTGGAAATCTATACGTCCGGTGCAACGAACTTCTTTAAATATCCGGAACTGTCGGATAAGACCAAAGCCACTGAGCTGATTTCTACTTTTGAAGAGAAACAGCAGTTGGTTGATTTGGTCAAGGAGCGAATGGCAGATGACAATACCGGTGGTCAGGTGTATATCGGAGATGAACTTCCAATTTCTACCATGAAAGATTGCAGTGTTGTTACTGCAACTTATGAACTGGGAGAGGGCATGCATGGAACAATCGGTATCGTAGGACCGAAACGAATGGATTATGAAAATGTAGTAAATAGTCTGAAGACCCTCAAGGTCGAACTCGATGAGGTATTCAAAAAAAATAAAAATAACCAAGACAGTTAGCTGTCAAACTGGAAAGGCGGTAGAAGAAACGTGTCAGAAACAACAAAAACAACTGGTGTGCAGGACGAAGCAGAGAAAGAAGTTCCGGAGACTGAAGAACCTGTAACAGAACCAGTCGAAGAATCGCCGGAGGCAACCGCAGGAGAGAATCCGAAAGGAGAAAAAGAAGCGGAAGCCACAGACGAGAAAGAAGCAAAAGGAAAGACATCTTTCTTTGGCAAAAAGAAAAAAGATAATAAACTGGAACAGCAGATCGAAGATCTGACAGACCGTTTAAAACGAAACATGGCTGAGTTTGATAACTTCCGTAAACGTACGGAAAAAGAAAAATCCAGCATGTATATCATTGGAGCGAAGGATATTATTGAGAAAATCCTTAGCGTTGCGCGGCAGAGCAGGAGAATCATCAGACGCAATATCGGGGAACGTGCCTATGTCAATATGACGTTGCTGATAGTTCCTCTCCGCCTTGAACATTTCCCAATCGTAGGTGTGCAACCGCTGGATAGTATCTTCATTAACTCCTAATTCCCGCAGATGCTTCTCTTCTTTTGCTTTCCATTTGAGCCAAGCTTTCTCGGCTCTGGCCTTGTTGTAAGCCATGTTGTACCTCCATCAGATTGAGTTTTTCAAACTGATGGAGGTGGTGGATCACGGCAATGGTAAAAGCAAAAAAATCCCCGGCATACAAAATTACAACTGAAATAAGTAGTTGCAGTTTTGTATGCCGGGAATACTGTTTTCTTCAGGCTGTCACGCACTCAAAAGGGGTAAAATATCATTACTCGCCTACTCTTTCAAAATAAGTGGTTCAAAATAGCCCCCGGATTTCTGGAGTCCGGGGGCTATTTTGTATGGAGAAATGCTTCCGATATGCGGTACAGGTATGGTATCTTGAAGAAAACTACCACCGAACAATTTCCTTTATAGAAACTTTCGGCAGATATTTATGGATACCTTCAAGCGTACACATGTGTGTTCCGGGCAATTCTACGGTTGCTGTTGCACAGGCGACTGCAAAGCGAAGCAGCATTTCCTCATCGGTAATGTCATTCGCAAGCATATATGCCAATCCGGCGACCATTGCATCACCGGCACCTTGGAGGCCTTTGACCTCAACAGGCGGTACAGCGGCTTTCCATGCGCCTTTAGGGCTTACGAGTATCGAACCTTCTTCACCGAGAGAAATGACGGCGTATTGGATACCATGTACTTCTAACTGTTTTTTGCAGGAGCGACAAAATATTTCTGTCGCAGTGGGGACGACACCGAAACATTCCTCGTATTCCTGTGCGTTGGGTTTTATTAGGATGGGAGAGGATTCAATGCCATAGCGAAGCACTTCCTTGCTGGCATCAAGGATAAAAGGAACATTCATCTGCCGGAACATTTGCCCGATTTCACGATAAAAATCAGAGGGAAATCCGGGTGAAAGGCTCCCAGCTAAAACAACCAAATCAGAACTTTTGGCAAGATTGCATAATGCAGCTCTGAAATGGTTGACTTGCGTATCATCAGCAGGTGTTCCACGTTCGTTAAATTCGGTCATATGGTGTGTCTGCTTTTCGAACAACTTGATATTGACCCGCGTTGCCCCTTTAGCGGGAATAAGAACGGAGGAGATATTTTTGTGAGAAGCAAAAAAGTCTCGCTCCACGCCATCTTCATGATCCGCACAAACGGCTGTCACATCCGCTCCTAATTCAGCCAATGCCAACGCAACATTGATTCCCTTGCCAGAAAAATCGAGGATTGTTTTTTCAATACGATGACTTTTTCCGTGCTCCAGGTGACCAATCACAATAGTTCTGTCGATACAAGGGTTTACGGTTAAAGTTGTTATTCTCATAAAGATTCACACCGTCTTTCAAAATCAGCCTTTCCCGATGCAGCCGAGGATTTCCATCTTTTGCAGAACATACTTTTCAACTTCAATGCGTCCTTCAGAATTGTATTTCTTGGGATCGATAGTTCCCGGCGCTGCGTTCAAAACGCGATTTACGCCATTTGTAAATGCAATTCGCAAATCGGTGGCATAGTTTACTTTGCACATACCACGCCGGATACACTCCTTAACAGCATCATCAGGAACCCCGGAAGTCCCATGCAACACAAGCGGGATTTCAACTACCTTGCGGATTTCGCTCAGACGGTCAAAATCGAGCTTGGGGATGCCCTTATACACGCCATGCGCTGTGCCAATTGCAACAGCAAGGCTATCCACCTGAGTTAGCTCAACAAAACGAGCCGCTTCCTGCGGATTGGTATACGGATCACCTTCACCGCCATCGAGATCATCCTCTTTGCCGCCGACCTTTCCAAGTTCCGCCTCGACGGGAATGAGATTTGGATGGCAGGCGCTGACAACGCGCTTTGTCAGTTCTACATTTTCATCAAATGTATAGTGAGAACCATCAATCATAATAGAAGTGTATCCCGCGCGCATGGCCTGCATTGCGAGTTCAAAACTATTACCGTGATCCAAATGCATAACGACCGGCACATGGGCGCGTTCTGCCGCAGTACGAACATTGGCGTAAAAATAATTGCAATCTGCATATTTTACAGTAGACGGCGTGGTCTGCAGAATGACGGGAGAGTGCGTTTTTTCTGCCGCAGACACAACCGCCTGGACCATTTCCATGTTCTCCACATTGAAAGCACCAACGGCATAACCATTTTTTTGTGCGTCCAATAGAAGTTCTTTCGTAGTAACCAATGCCATTTTTATACCTCGTTTCTTGTTGGCTAGTTATAGCCGCGTAATTTGTACTTGAGGAAGCAATTTTTGCATTTCCTTAATATCAAAAGAGCCTGTGGATGGCGAAAGTGCATTTGCGGTTCCCACTGCAACAGCATAGCGAATTGACTCTTCTGCTGACATGGCGCGTATTACAGCTACTGCAAATGCTCCCAGCATGGAATCTCCACAGCCAACGGTATTTACTACCTCTACTGCCGGTGGGCAAGCAATAATGTCTCCTTCATCACAAGACAAAAGAGCACCCCTGCTTCCCATAGAAATCATTACATTTGGAATGCCGTAGTTGCGAATTTCATGAGCATATTCTACGATTTCCTTGGTGCTTTTGATTTTTGTTTCAAATAGCATTTCCAATTCATCTACATTCGGCTTTACCAAAAAGGGCTTCGCAGAAAGGCTTTCTTTAAGCTGCGCCCCGCTTGTGTCCAGCAGAACGATTTTTCCGTCTGCTTTAGCCCCTTCGATAAGGCGCTTATAAACTGTACTGCTGGCACCTTTGGGTACACTTCCTGAAATTGTAATAACAGCGCTGTTTGCAATTGCCAGGGGAAACACCTTTTCAACAAATACAGTTTCCTCATCTGCACTGATTTCCGCCCCGGATTCGAGGTATTCAGTCGATCCAAACGCCGGATCCAAAATGTTTATGCAGCTTCTGGTTTCACCTTGAATCTTGCCGAACTGATGTGCAACGCCATCTTCTTCAAGCAGACGCTCAAGGTAACGTCCATTGTAGCCACCTACCAAACCGGTTGCCAAGACATCTTCTCCGCAAGTTTTTATTGCGCGCGCCACATTCAATCCTTTACCACCGGCCGTGTTGTGACATTTGCTTACACGCATAACCGTGCCATTTTGTATAGGCTTATCCATTACATAGGCCTTATCTATGGATGCGTTTAAAGTCACAGTTGTAATCATAATGTGAAAAAATCTCCTGTTTTCAAAAAAGATTCTTGCTTTACCACATGATTTTCTGAATTTTTGCGAAAAAAATCACCCGGCGAAGGCCGGGTGATTCCTTCACACGTTCAAGTCCATGTGATTTTATTATAGGGGGAGTCGTTAATCTTTCTGTTTGCGCGCGGCCAGCTCAGCCATGATCTCCGCATGGCGCTTTTCGGTCAGCTTGTAGAACGCCATAGGAACAACCGCAAGGATCATAACACCGGCAGAGCCGAGCGTATAGATAAAGTGGAAAGAGTTCAAAACCACCGGCGCCTGCTCAGCGGCCTGAGGTACCATGCCGGTAACAGCAATCACCAGCGCAATGACAAGACCGGAAACAGCAGAAACACACTTGGTAACGAAGCAGCGTGTAGAAGTAATCATGGCCTCGTTGCGCTGACCGGTTTTCCACTCGCCGTATTCAATCGTGTCGGCCAACATTGCATTGACGCATACAATAGCGGCGCCCATGCAGATATTGGAAATCGTGGCACAGACCAAGATAACAGGGATATTGCTCCAGCCAGAAAGATACTGGAAAATATTGATAGCAGTATAAATGATTGCAATACCAAACATGCAGTTGCGCTTGCCAACAATCTTAGAACCAACAATGAAGAGAATGGAGCCAACAATCATGCCAACAAGCGTAATCAGGCTCAAAAGAGACGCTATGGTAAGATTGCCAAGGTTATACATGCAGTAATAGTAGTTCAGATAGCCGCGCAGCGTCATGGCGAGCAGGCAGGCAACATTGGAAAGCTGTACGCAAAGCAGCGGTTGATTCTGGAAAATATTCCGCATTGCCAGCCGCAGGCTGAATTCTTCCTTATCATCCGGGATGACATGTTCTTTCACGCTGCGGAAGCAGATAATGTACATAATCGAAGCAAAGATGCACACTGCCAGCGCAATCGTAAAATACGAGGTCCACTTAAACTCACCTAATGCGGTAAGTGCAAGCGGAAGGATGATGCCTACCGCACCTGCAACAGCGTTCGACACCGTGGTGGTGGTGCCGATGATGCTTGAGCGTTCTTCAGTATTGCTGGTCATGGCTGCAGGAAGGGACCAGAACGGAATATCGACGGCTGTAAAGAAGATACTTCCCGTCAGCAGATACATAACCGCTGCGATGGCGCAAAGAGCAGTTGTACCAACCGGCCATTTAACAAAGCTTAAGGCCATAAATACGCAGAAGATGGGACCAGCGCGGAGAATCCACGGGCGGAATCGACCCCATTTGCTGCGGGTTCGGTCGGCAATGACGCCCATTGCAATATCCGAAAATGCATCAAAAATGCGCGAGGCAGTAGTAAGAATACCAATGAAAGCCGGTGACAACATCAGAATGTCCGTCATAAACGGCATCATCCAGCTGCTCCACAGGTTATAAGCGGAATCATGACCCAAAACGCCGAGGGCATGTCCGACTTGCTCACGCTTGGTACACATTTTAGGTTCTTCATTTTGAACCACATTTTTCTCTTCCGTTGACATAATTGTTTCCTCCGTCACTTGTTATTTTAGTGATACTTGGGAAGCCAATCCCCGTGTGCCTCAATCAAGTCATCCACCATTGCGCAGATTTCATCGATCGTCAGCTCGGCGCTGGCATGCGGATCAAGCAGCGCTGCCTGATAAATATAATCTTTTTTACCGGTGAGGGCAGCATCCACAGCAAGCTGATGGACACCGATCTGCCGCAGATTGAGCGCAGCAAGCTGATGCGGCAAAGCACCGATGTGGCAGGGCTGAATGCCACCCTCGTTGGCAAGGCAGGTAACCTCAACGCAGCAATCTGCCGGGAGGTTATCAATCAAGCCGGTGTTCATTACGTTGCCGCCGAAAGAATACGGCGTGCCGGTTTCCAGTGCATTGATGATGCCGGAAGCATACTCGCGGCTATGGGTATGGGTGAGGTTCTCATCGTTCACAAGGCGCTCAGCCAGTGCTTCCCAATCCTCAATCTGAATGCGGCAGCGGCGAGGATACTCATCCAAAGGAATATTGAACTGCTCGATCAGTTCAGGATGATTCTTTTTGATGAAGTACGGATAATACTCTGCACTGTGTTCACTGGATTCCGTGACATAGTACCCAAATTTCTGCATCAGCTCAAAACGCACCATATCATCGTGGTTGGTAACGCTGAACTCGCCTTCGACCTGCGGAATCTGTCGGTAGAATTTGCGATACTCTGCATAAGTATCATAGACAGGGCCTTCTTTTGCCTTTTGCTTAATCAGCGGGTACAGATCCTCGCCATTACGGGTGATTTCCAGCAGCCATGCCATGTGATTGATACCCGCGATTTTGTAGTTCAGATGATCTTGGGGCAGCCCCAGTCTGCCGAAGAGACCGGGAATGCATTCCTGATGAGAGTGGCACAGACCAATCGTCTTGATGGGGGTTGCTTTGCCCATAGCCAGCGTCAGCATGGACATCGGGTTCGTGTAGTTGATAAACAGTGCGTCCGGGCAAACCTCTTCCATATCCTTGGCAAAATCCAGCATAACCGGGATTGTGCGCAGCGCACGGAAGATGCCACCAATACCATTCGTGTCGCCAATGGTCTGCCGCAGGCCGTACTTCTTGGGAATCTCGAAGTCCGTCACGGTGCAGGGCTCATAGCCACCAACCTGAATCGCGTTGCACACATACTTTGCACCACGCAGCGCTTCTTTGCGATCGGTGTACTTCACCACTTTTGCTTTTCTGCCATTGGAATTCTTATTGATATTGGAAAGCATCTTATAGCTTTCCTCCAAGCGCTTCGGATCGATGTCAAAGAGGGCGTACTCCCAATCGCAGATGCTTTCGGTCATCATGCAATCGCCCAAAACATTTTTTGCAAAGACGGTACTACCCGCCCCAAGAAACGTGATTTTGTTCATGGTAAATTCTCCATTTCCGATTAAAGTGTGATATATGCGTCCAATCCCTGCGGTGCGTCAGGGTTATTACCGAGTTCTATTGCTTTAAGCAGGGCAATCATCTGTGCAGTGTAGATAAAAGGGATGCCCCATGTGGCAAACCAACTGTTGTTTGCAATCTGGATATGTGCAGCAACTTCCGGTACAGATTCGCTCTGCTCGGAAATCGTGATGACCGGTCCGCCATGGCTGCATACATCGCGGACCATGGCAAGCTGTAAATCCCTTTCATCAGGGCGCAGTAGGATAATGGTGAGGGTTCTTTCATCGCTGACAACGATGGGGCCGTGGCGGTAATCGAGAAGATGGAAGTAGCGGCCTGTCAGCATTGCGATTTCGGTAAAAGCGAGTGCGCCTTCCTCCGCAAGACCGCAAATTTCACCATCGGCCAGAACAACGACATTTTCCCAATTCTGCTTGGCAATTTCTTCAAAGCAACTGCGGTGATTATGCTGGAAGTTCTCATTGTCGCGACATGCCTGCTTGACAAATTCTGCAAGCATCGGATTTTTGATGTACTTTGCGGCCAGCAGAAGTGTGGATACATACAGATTGGTGACGGTTCTCGTCTGGCAGACGCTTTCATCGTAGCACCAGTCCAGAATCAGACTTAGTTCGCTGAGCGCGGAGAGGTCGTTATCGCGCAGCATGGAGATGGAGATAACCGGGCAGGCGAGCTCAGCGCGGATATGCTTGATTGCGCGCACCATTTCGGACGTTTTGCCGGAACGAGACAATGCAACGACTGTACTGCCAGTCACAGTGTCTTTCCAAAAATCCGGGTGGACAATATAATCCCCGGCGGGAATAGCGTAGGCTTCTGTTCCCAATAGGTTAGAAAAAATCGTTGCAGCGCTCTTGGCGAGCATATAGCTGGAGCCGCAGCCGAAGAACACAAATTTGCGGCGAGGATATTCCGAGAAAAAGTGCTTGATGGCAGCATCTTTTTCATCGAAATATGTACAGGTGCGTTGCAGCGCGTTTGGGGTATCCAGAATTTCTTTTTCGGTCAGATACATGAGGTTTCCTCCTTGAATTGATTTATTGCCATCAGTAGTGCGCCCTCCTGTGCGGTGAGCCTGGGGTTACAGAGTGTGCCACCTGCTTTCGTTATCTCGATGCGCAGAGGCTCAAGAATAAAAGTGCCTGCGTGAAACAGCCCACCGGAGTAAGTTACATTGAAGGACTTGTTTTCAAAGTCTAACTGTGCAGCCAGCGCTTTGACCAGTAAGGCAAGTTCAATGCTTGCTTCCCTATACAGCCGAATGGCTGCAACGTCACCGGCCGTAGCTGCTGCCAATACATATTTTTGAAAGGCAGCGACTTTATCACGGTAAGGAGCAATTTTGGTGACAACTTCATCAATAAAGCAGTAGTCATCCGCAAGATGCAATTCCTGCTTCACAATGCTGTACAAAGGGCCTTTTGGGATACGCCCATCGGCTTCTTTGCTGAAAAGCTCCATGCCCTTGCGTCCGACCCAATAGCAGGAGCCCTCGTCCCCGAAGAACTCATTCCAGCCGCCGCAGCGTGCAGTCTTTCCGTCAGGGGCAATGCCATAGGTGATAGATCCTGTGCCGGCGACAATATGGATTCCCGGTTGACATTCCTGCGCACCAGCCCATGCGACTTCAACGTCGTTTACGGCTCTTATCGGAAGACCCGGAAGCTTCTGCTTAAGCATCTCAAACAGGGCGAAATCGCTTTCTGCGTTTTCGCCCCAACAGGGAATCCCGATGCAGCAGTAGACACAGTTCTCTAATTGCACACCGGCCTGTGCGGTGCATTTTAGAATCCCATCAGCGATAATATCTGCTGCACGTTCCAGACCTACACTTTGATAAGAACAGCCAATAGATTCTGTTTGCGTAATGGGAATGCCGTCTGCATAGGACAGTGCAAAAGCGGTTTTGCTCCCGCCGCCATCGACACCAATAAAGAATGGCATATCCAAATTCTCCTTACTGAATTTTCACTTCGTTGTACACAGTATACATTTTTGCACGGCACATGTATATACTTTTTGTTTTTATCGTCCAATAGCCTAGTGGTATCACTGAAAAAAGCAGACCACACAGGCAAGTTGTCTGCATTTTGAAACAAAAAACTACTTTTTTCTGTAAATCTGTGCTAAAATATGAAAAATAAGATTTGTTCGCAGCCGTAAGGAGCAGCACTATGGGAAACGATGCTTTGTATGTGGAAATTTATCATGCTATTTTGAAGTCTATACAAGCCAACGAATATCCAGAAAATTCCCCGCTTCCGTCAGAACGATACCTCTGTGAAAAGTATCATGTGAGCCGTTCTACGATTCGACAAGCATTGAATCTCTTGCAGGAGTCGGGCGTTGTTTATACGGTACACGGAAATGGCTCATTTATTAAGCCGAGGATTTATAACCAACCGTTGGGCAGCTTTTACTCGTTTACCGATACGCTGAAACAGAATAATATTCTGATCAAGAATGAAATCGTAGGTTATGAACTTGTGCCTTGCACGGCATCGCTGGCCCGAAAGATTGCTTGTCCGGCAGGTACAATGTTTCATAAGCTGACGCGGCTGCGCTCAGCAAAAGAGTACCCTTTGATGATAGAAAACACGTACTTGCCACAGAACCGTTTTATAAAGCTGGATATAGATGCCCTCTCCCACGGGTCACTTTATGAATATTTGGCAAAGAAGTACGATTTCCATGTGGATAACGCAACCGAGACGTTTCAGGCGGTTATGCCCCAGGCTGATGAGAGAACACTGCTGAATATTACGGCCACAACACCATGTATTTTGCTGGAAAGATTCAGCTATGAGGACGAATGCTTGATTGAATACACAAAATCCATAGTCCGCGGCGATAAATATAGCTTTTCTGTCAATTTTTGAGGAATAATTTAACAAATAGAAATCCCGGACTGCTAGTCCCCATAGGGAACGGGAGTCCGGGATCTCTATGCTATGTGATAGTATCTATCAAGGGAATTGGCAAAAATAGAGAAGATTGATCATGCGCTTTGGCGCAGTTGGGTTAGCAATTTTCAGCCTGCGAAGTGAAATGCTCAATAATATCATTAAATAATTTGTCATCAAATTCCTTGCCGGAAAATACTTGATTGCATATATCTACTAACCAGTCGAAATCTTTCTTTGAAAGCTGATCTCTTGATAACTGAAGCATTTCGGTAATATTTGTTCTGAGACGCTGTGTTTCGGATGCAAGATAATCGGCATCTTCTGGAGTTGATAATAACTCTACGGACTTGGAATATATCCACAAATTCTCAGCAATATCTCCAATAGAGGATAAATCGGGCGCGGAGGGACTTTTCTCGAGCAGATTGTAATTGCCAATGAAACAATCCAGCATTGATGAGGTAACATTTACAGGATACGGATACGTTATATTCTCAAGTGCGGCAGAATCATTAGAGCGGATAGCCTTCTTAACATCGATGAACATTTGCCGTGAAAATTGCAAAGCAATAGGGTTGATGTGGTTAGAATTGTTTGCGGATAGTATGACTAAGTAATCAAAAGGCGCTTCAGCAAACTCGATACAGTTCAAAACGAATGCGGCTGAGTTGTCCTTTAGGACTGTATCGAAATTGTTGACAATGATGGGATAGTAGCGCAGTATGCCAACGACATACGATTGGAAAGGAAAATGAACAGAGCATATAGATGCTAAAGGGGATAAAGCGGTTTTCACAGCTGTTAGATTATCTTGTTGCTGCTTATCATACCAACTTTTGATTTGATACTTATTGAAGTACTTACTTGGTGAATGGACTTGATAGTAGGAACAATACATTATCAGTTGCTCGATGCTTTTTGTTTCGATAGCAGTAAAATCAGATGGCCATTCAGAGGTGTCGAAATCAATCGTAAGTTCGGAAAAGGAATCTTGCATTTTAGTAAGTGTGCTTTTCGCATCAGTAAGGTTGAGCATAGTTAGGCGTTGCTCTTCTAAATCTTTGTGAAGAAACCCTGCAAATTGATTTGAAAAGTTGCGGATATCTTGAAAGTATTTATTTGCAATGTTTTTAAATTGAATGGGAATTACAGCCTTTTCTTCAAATGGGCGTTCCTCCCTAGGATATAGCTTTTCGCCGGTAGTCATCAAGAACAACTTCTCGCAAAGTGGAATCACTTCTTTGATAGATCTTCCCAAAGGGTTTCCGCTAAGAATTTTGGAAATGCAAAAACAGCATGAATCCGCAAGGGAGCATATGAGCTGTCGCACAGTAAACCAGTAATTTAACCATTCGGCAACAGTATCAAATTCATAATTGCTTAGAATGGTTTTACGCCATAGAGATGTAAGCGGTTGATGAAACATAATGACAAGGTTTTTAAGAGGCATCCTTTTATGTGCATCGTCGGGTATGGTGTAGATAGATAACATGTTTATAGTTGGTTTTAAACCATCTGCGCAATATAAATCAAATATAGGTAATGTCTTGCAGATACATTTCAACCGGGAAACACTTTGTTCATTACTGGTACGAACTTCGCATAGCGGAAGAATGTACGAAACATGAATTGCATTGTTTTTGAAATCAACAAATAGCTCATACGATTTTGTTTGATGCTTGAGATATGTAAGAATACGAGAAAGGTTTTTCGTAACAAAAATCGTATATACATCTTTGTTGCCACAGTAGGAAATGTACATTAGGGTCGAAATGCATTCTAAACTCAACCTTTTAGAGGACGCCCAAATGTCATCCAAGGGGAAATTTACTGATAGGTTGAATTCTGGATTCATATTGTACAGCCATTCGGCAATAGCGGCATAAGATGTGATATCTTTTATAGACCCCCAAGTAAGCGGAAACAACTTTCGATACAAGCAAGTGCAGAAAACATAAATAAGAGTATCTTTTGGACTATAAGTAGGAATGTTGTCTCTTAAGTTGCAAAGATATTTGATGTTTTTGTTTTCAGGCTCTACCTTTTGTAGTGTAGCAAAGGTATCTACCGACACACCAAATTCAGTGAATTTGGTAAAAGGGCATACCTCTGTTAGTAGGATAGGTAATCCACCATGAATATTTGCATCATCGAACGCAGCCTTATTAGAAAGATAGTATTGCATTACGCTTCCGGAAAAAAGTCCCCGTATTGCAGGAATATAATTTGATAAATCATCTTCGTTCCACAATGCGTCTACGGCGTTGTGGCAAAAATCTTCTTTGTTGAGAGCAAACTCCGGCAGATGAGAAAATAATGTGGGAAGATCTGCTTTTTCTGTAATTTTGATGACAGAAATAGCCGTGCTATCGACAGGAAGAAATTCATGTAACTTGTCTACAATGTGCTTTGACCTGACAGGGTGCAGCCCCTCGATATAACCACTCTTGTCACTTACTTGAACAAGAAATTCCGATTCCAGGCTCTTTAGAATTTCTCCGAAATCAAGACTGAAATTCTCAGATAGATTCATTAAAAGTTTAGATATAGATAGTCTGATGCCACAAATATCTGCAAAGCATACTTGACGGAGAATTTCGCATTTGACTATGCCGGAAGAAGAACGGCCGATTTCGGATATTTGGGATGTGATTCTTTCAGCTAACATTTCACCGTGAGTAAGTAAATATACGTACTCTATAAGAAGTTTTCTTTCGGCAATTTTACCCCAGGCACTCTGCCATGTGGATATACTCGGGTGAAGCCGATGAGCAGATTTAAATAATTTAAATATTTCTACGGCGTCCTGCTCGTTAAGGGTGGGCTTGATTACTTTTAGGGAGTGAATATTACTCAAATCGCCGCTATAATTATACCAATCGGACTCTCGTGATGTGACGAGTAACTTATAATGGCAAGGCAATTCGGATTGTAAAAGCTGAGCAAGGTGGTTCCACTTACTGAGGTGACTGTCTAGGTTATCAATTAAGATAAGAAGTTTTTCACCAAGCTGAATGCGAGATTTGAAATACTGGACAATATTTCCTAATTCTTTGATGTCATCGCACCATAGCAATTGATATGGAACATATTCATTTTTGAGTTCATATGCAATTTGCAAAGCTAGCGTTGTTTTACCTTGTCCACTTGAAGCTTTGATTACGGTAATTGTATTTTCGCAAATTGAATGTATAACATCTTTTTCTAAGCTGGGACGCTTGACAGGAAGTCCACATGCAATATCGACAGGCGTTGACTTTTTTCCCTCGTAAAAGCCTTGATCATCGTTATGGTAGGGAATGGAATAATCCAGCTTGCGAATCCAACTATGAGCAGGATTTTGAACCCCCTTACTGATATCTATTAGGACTGATTGAATGCGCAAATCCAGATCGGTCTTAGTTACATAGGCCCGGAATTCCATCTTTTCAAAGCAGAGAACCTTTATACTATTTGCAAATAAAGCAATGTTGTCAGTGGAAATATCATAGGTCTTGATAAGTGCCTTCTCGATTTCATCAGCCAGAGTTGATTTTTCAACTTTTTCAAAGGACAAGTGTGAAATGAAGCTGTCGAAATCATAGGCTGACCAATTCCAAGAAGGCAGCTTTTTCTGGATGTCTGAAATTACGTTGATCCAATATGCGCGAGAATTCTCATCTAAATTAGATGCAATAAGTTTATCTAAGTGTCCTTCGGCAACAGGAAAGTCATAAACGAGTTTGAAATATCTATTTTGATCCAGTAAATATGTTTCAAGAAAGTTCTTCAGAACACTGGATAAGAAACTGGCATTTTGCTTGTTGGTAGAATATTTCAACTGTATATGGGTGATGTTACTATTGGTATCTTTCTGTTCTATAAAATCGATATCTTCAACCCCTTCAAGCTGAAAGGAAATGTCTGAGGATGACGATGAAAGAATTAAATAGCACGAATATAGAAATTGGTATGAGTATCCCCGAAGGGCAACTTGCCCACCGTTCCTAGAATCTTTTAATTCTTGAATACTTACTTTAACGGAAGATGTATTCTTGCGTGCTTTCTTTGAACCCTTCCCCATAGTTTTCTCCTTTCGTACTTTGGCTGTTGTAAACATGGCTGATGGGATGCATCAATGTGAAATGATACTCATTCTAAAAGAAGTAAAATCTGATTTTAGTATATCATTGATTGAGGACAGGAAAAAGGGAAAATTTACGATTTGTCTTACGAAACTTGAAAACGAATGGGACAAGTAGACATAGTTTGCCAGGTCATTGTAACTGGCGCATTGAACAGCATAGATAGTAAGTATTTCTTTGGGTTTCGTATGTTGGTGCTGTGTGTTCGTAGAGACTCAAGCACGTAGCGGATATGCTCACTTGTCAGCTGCATCAAGCGGCTGCGCACAAGGTCTGCGGGAAAAATATTGATTCCAAGCCGCTGTGTCGAGTTCTGATTTTGAACCGTCTCCACGATAAGTTCGCTGATTTCCTCAAACACCGGGGCGGCTTCGGGCATATTGCGGCAGAGTAAGTCCAGTTCAATGTTTTCCTGAACCTGTTCCCGCACGGTGTCGGTATCAGATAAGATTGGATCAGTATTTTGTTTCTCTTTATTTGGTATTTCTTTATTTAATTGCGTGGGATTCTCCTGCGCAGTAGAATCGGACACAGGTGTTTCCAGTACGGGCGGCACAGAAAAATCATCACGGTTTTCAACATCAGAGTCCTCGGTGTGTGGATACTCATAGACGAAATACTCACAGCCGCGAAGCAGCCCACGCTCATCACGGACGCGGGAACGGACAACATATCCGGCAGTTTCCAGCTCGTGAATGGCGGTGCGGACGGCATCAATGCTTTCTTTGTTGATTGCAGCAAGGCCGCGTAGCGTGTAATCCCAATCATTAGGGAGCGACAACATTTGCGAGAGCAGCCCCTTGGCTTTTAAGGAGATAGTCTTATCCCGCAGATGATGGTTGCTCATAACAGTAAAGTTTTTGGTACGTTCTACACGAAAAACAGGCATTTATAATCCTCATATAAGATGGCGGGCAGCCGACTGCCCGCCGTTTTGTGTGTTGTGTTAATCGAACGACAGGAAGCGTATCTTGAATTCTTGGAAGTCAATGATTTGCAATTCGATGTTATCCCCGCAGAGAGGTCTCAGCGCGTCTGCCTGGAAATCGAAGCAAACCAAGATGCCGGTGCTGTTCAGAAGATTCAAGGCAGAGACGAATCGGTATAGTCGGGGAATGTCTGGCAGATAGCAGAACAGAACCGGTGAGCCTGAATCATCGACGGCATCACATTCGAGGCGGCTGTTCGGTAGGGGCGGCTGAAACTCTTGCAGAAGTGCAGCGTCTGTTTGCCTGATGATTTCCGGGCGACAAAGCAACCGCAAGAGTGTCTCGCCGTAGAAATCGTTTGTCAAAAAGTAAAAATGTTCGTAGCCGTCATTGAGCAGGAAGTGGTTGCGCTTGCGAGTTCGGGATTGTTCTAACAAAGTATGTAGAGTGTCCATGTTGTTAGATAGCAAAAGACCGCTTGCCCTTAGACTAAAAGAAACTTTTGTGCGGCATACCTGCTCCAGCATGACCTTGGCGCGCATTTCGACTTGCGGATCAAAGACGGGCAGAAACTCCATGCTGTTGTACACGGCGAAAACGCGGCCGGACGTGAAC
>ENA-ORTV01002276-ORTV01002276.1-human-gut-metagenome-genome-assembly--contig:-NODE-2276-length-18470-cov-6.258376_pt1 | contig 18470 bp, 8 predicted proteins | sample MGYA00241915_ERZ509194 | MGnify/ENA primary metagenome ERZ509194 (study PRJEB26280, sample SAMEA2338810) | human gut metagenome | biome: human gut; feature: human-associated habitat; material: faeces... | reverse complement strand
TTTATTGCTTATTATCCGCACCCAAAAAGTTGCATTTATAAGTTGAACTCAAGATATAAAAACTATTGTGAGAAGTGCGACGATGGGATATCGGCGCACTTTTTTATATTATATGTCCGCTTCCTTCGTACGATATTAGTATATAATCGTTCTATTTTTATATTTGTGGTAGTCTCTTCTCGCTATTTTTGCTATAAGTTGGCGCAAGATGGAAAGGAGGTTGTCTTAGTTAAACCGGCTGTTTTATTGGATATACCTCGGGAATAATTCATAAGTTTGTTTTTCGTATTAAAGGAAGTCTGTTATATGTATAAAAAATATCTTACTTTTCTCTTCTGTTTCTTCTCTTCTTTTTCGTTTGCACAGAATATACATTTTCAGGCAATCGGAGTAGAGGACGGTATCTCGCAACCGACAGTAACATCTATCTATCAAGATGAATTCGGAATTATCTGGATAGGGACTAAGGATGGATTGAACCGCTATAACGGTACCGAATTTTATGTTTTCCGTCCGGTAAAGGATGATAAGAATAGTTTGTACAATAATAATATAGGTACAATCTGCGGTGACAAGCAAGGGCACATTTATATCCGCTGCAAATATGCGGTTGTTGAGTATGATATAAAGAAAAATACTTTTCATACAATTCGTGATAATGATATTCAGGCTATCAGTTACGGTAATACGCAATTGTGGGTTTGTACGAGAGATTCCTTGTTTACTTATAATCGCGTAGAAGATAAACTTGATTATTATTATAATTTGGAAGGTGCGCGTATATCCTGTATAACTGAGGACAGTGATGGAAATTTATATGTAGGAACTATAAATAATGGTTTGTATATGATAGATAGTAATAGGAAATGGTTGAACTATTTTCCTAAGAAAGATATTACATGCATTTATGAAGATTCTAAAAAAAGTATTTGGGTAGGAACTAAAGATGACGGACTTTTCCGATTAGATAGAAGTGGTGGAATGTCCAACTATATAGCGGATCAATATAAGGATATACTTTCTAGTAGCTATGTTCGTTGCATTGTGGAGGATAATCTGGGTAATTATTGGGTAGGGACTTTCAAGGGACTGAATAAATTGGATTTTGCAACAGGTGTTTTTACTCATTATAATAAAGATAACAAACCGTATAGTTTGAGTAATTCTTCCATCATCTGTATGATGAAAGACCAACAGGGTACTTTTTGGATTGGAACTTATTACGGTGGGGTTAACTTGTTTAATCCTGACTATGAGATATATACATATTATTATCCGGATGAGTCACAAAAAGGAAAATTGACTTCACCTTTTGCCGGAAGAATGACAGAAGATTCTCAAGGAGGTATTTGGATTGCGACAGAAGGTAGTGGGGTGAATTATCTTAATAGGCTAACGAGAACTTTTACAGAATATAAGCATGACGCTTCTGTTAATTCGCTTTCTTCTAATACAGTTCAGGCCTTATTTTTAGATGAAGAGAATCAGGCTTTGTGGATAGGAACATTACGAGGAGGATTAGACCGTTTAGATTTGAATACATATAAGTTTACTAATTATCGGCATGACCACGAGAAAAAGAACTCATTAATTAATGATATAATTCGTAAAATTATTCCATATAAGAATAATTTGTTGTTGGCTACGCATAATGGTATTGGTTCATTTAATCCAAAAACAGGGGAATGTGTGAAGTTATTAAATGATAATAGGCTTAATAACAGACAAATCATCGATATGCTTCTTGATAGGAATAATAATCTGTGGTTTTCTTACTCATTGGGATTGGTGAAATACAACCTTGAGACACGGGAAAGTAAAGAATATTTTGTTCCAAATACTTCTCAAGCTATTGGAAGTAATCTGATTAATGTACTTTTTGAAGATAAGAAAGGTAATATCTGGGCAGGTTCTTCAGGGGATGGCATATTCCTGTACGAACAAGACTCCAATACATTCAAATCGTTTAGCTCGCATAATTCGGATTTAATCAATGATTATATACTTGATATAAAAGAGTCGCTTTCCGGCTATCTCCTGATAGCCAGTAATCAAGGATTCTCACGTTTTGATATGGAGAATCAGCGTTTTTACAACTATAATAAGCAGAATGGTTTTCCTATGACGGCATTGAATCCATATGGCTTGTTTGTGGCCAGTGATAATGAGATATATCTTTCCGGTCCTAAAATGATGATTTCTTTCTTCGAGAAAGAGTTGAATTCCTATGTGAAGCCTTATCAGTTGAATTTTACTTCATTGGAAGTAAATAATCAGCAGATTTTGCCCAATGACGGTTCCGGAATTCTTACGGAATCGATTCTGTATCAGCCACAGATCACTTTAAATCATAATCACTCCATTATAACCGTTAACTTCTCATTATCCAATTATGTATCAGTATTGAAAAATAGAATCTATTACAAGTTGGAAGGGTTTGATAAAGATTGGATGAGTGCAGGTTACCGTAAAGCCATTACTTATACAAACCTTAATCCGGGTGAATATAAATTGAAGATTAAAAGTTCGGAAGAATATTCCGGTAAGGAGAGTATTTGTAAAGAAATAGATATTATAGTAAAACCACCTTTTTATAAATCTACTTGGGCATATTGTATTTATGTTGCTATTATTATCATATCGGTCTATTTGGTGGTGAGTTTCTATTCATCAAAATTGAAACTGAGGGCTTCGCTGGAGTATGAGAAGAAAGAAAAGAAACAGATTGAGGAACTGAACCAATCCAAACTTCGCTTTTTTACCAATATATCACATGAGTTCCGTACTCCGCTTACGTTGATTGTGAGCCAATTGGAAATGCTGATGGAACGAAGCGATATTCAACCTTTGGTGTATAGTAAGCTGGTGAATATCCATAGGAATACATTGCGTATGAAACGTTTGATAACCGAACTATTGGATTTTAGAAAACAGGAACAAGGCTTTGAAAAGTTTAAATACAGTAAGCAGGATATTTACGCTTTTCTGGATGAAATTTATCTGTCTTTTAAAGAGTATGCGCGGGGTAAGCAGATTAATCTTGAGTTTCTTAACAAGGATAAGAATCTTGAAGTCTGGTTCGATGTGGTACAATTGGAAAAGGTGATTTATAATTTGTTGTCCAATGCTTTTAAATATACTCCTTTGGGTGGTACGATTTCACTGTCGGTACAGGAATATGAGAACAGTGTTGTGGTTACTGTGTCGGATACGGGAGTGGGTATTGCTGAAGAGAGCCTGGATAAGATATTCGACCGTTTCTATCAAGTGGACAGTATGAATAACCAGAAAGGTACAGGCATAGGTCTGGCGCTTGCAAAGAGTATAATCGAAGCCCATAAAGGGAAAATCAGTGTCCGGAGTATGGAAGGGAAAGGAACGACTTTCGTTGTTGAACTACCTTTAGGAGACAGCCATATTATCGATGCACAGAAAATAGCTACTCCTGATATTGATTCATCGTGTATCTCTGAACTGACAGTATATGGTTCGCAGGTACCGGCGGATGTGGTGGATGATGAAAATATGGATAATCAGTCGGACGAGACAAGAAGCAAGATTCTTATTGTAGAAGATAACGAAGAACTTAGAGGTTTATTGGCGCGTTTGTTCTCTAAAATATATACTGTTTATGAAGCTCAGGATGGTGAGGAAGGATTTGAAAAGACAAAAGAAGTACAACCTGATATTGTACTGAGTGATATTATGATGCCCAAAATGTCCGGTATAGAGATGTGCAGGAAGATAAAGAGTAATTTCGAGACTTCTCATATTCCTGTGATATTGCTTACGGCACAAACAGCTGAAGAATATACCATGCAAGGGTTAAAAATGGGAGCGGATGACTATGTAACCAAACCTTTTAATGTGAAACATTTGTTTATGCGTTGTAACAACCTGGTGAACAGTAGAAAATTGTTACAGCAGAAATATGCGAAACAAATGGATAATAATGTAGATATACTGGCAACCAATAGCGCGGACTATCAGTTCATGGAACAATGTGTAGCCTGTGTTGAACAGAATCTGGATAATCCGGATTTTGATGTGAATATGTTTGCCCAGGCTATGAATACGGGACGCACCAAACTCTTCCTGAAAGTTAAAGGTATTACGGGACAGACACCGAACGACTTTATTCTGAATATCAGGTTGAAGAAGGCGCAAATGCTCCTCAAGCAAATGGATACGAAGACTGTTTCAGAAATAGCGTATGAAGTAGGCTTTAATTCCCCAAGCTATTTCATCAAGCGCTTTAGAGAATTGTTTGGAGTGACTCCTGCCCAATATCAAAAAGGTGAAGAATAAACTTACTTATTATATATACACTATGAAGACAAAATTACTATGCACGCTGTATTTTTTGTGTCCATTGGCCGTGTCGGCGGCAAATGTTCATAAACTTACTCCGATTACTACTGATAAGGATGTCAGAGTTGAAATAAGTTTGTCCGCTGAGGCAAACGAACACCTGTCTCTTGATGCAGTCATTTCTAATACCCGTAATGGTGAGGTATTGTGTAATCGTTCAAAAGAGTTTTCTTTTAAGAATAAAGTCGATACGACAATAGTATGGAAAATAGATGGTTTGAATCCGGAATTGTGGAGTCCGGTTACTCCTGTTCTTTATAACCTTGAGATAAAGACGGATACTGAGGTTTTACGCAAACGGATCGGTTTCAGGAGATTTGAGATGCGGGATGGGGTGTTCTATCTGAACGGGAAACCTATCTATTTGCGAGGTAATGCCATTAATCCGCCGGAAAGAGGAATACCTGAGCCCTTGGAAAGAAGTAAGGAGTTCGCTCGTGATTATGTCCGTTTTATGAAAAGTCTGAATATAAATATCATTCGTATTCCTAATGACCAAAACTGGATGGATGTATGCGATGAAGAAGGCATGATGATTTTTGCCGGTCGCTATGGACGTCCTAAGCATGGAACCAAGACTGCACCGCCGGCAGACTTTGATTTATCGCTTAAGACGTATAAGGAAATAGATTTAGGCCCGTTTACCCCTCACCCTTCTGTTGTCATTTATATATTGGCTAATGAAATGCCGCCTGAAGGTGAAGTTGGAACTCGGTATCGGGAGTTTCTGACAAAAATGTGTGGTGAACTCAAGAAATGGGATGATACCAGGTTGTATATAGGTAATACTGGCTATGGACTTGGAAAATCAGGTGATATTTATGATGTACACCGGTATTGGGGGTGGTATTACAACACTTTTCTGACTTATCTAAACATGCGTGATAAAAGTATGTGGCAGAATCCGGGTAGAGTTCAGCCTATTACATTTACTGAGTGTGTGGGTAACTATACGGGGATAGACGGGCGTTTTAACCTTTGTTCCCGGACTAAGCAGCCCGGTTCGCAAAAGTGTTGGACCGGCCATCTGCCAAATGAAGAACAAGCTGAGGCTGCTATGTCATATCAAGCCTTTGTCCTAAAAAATGCTACGGAACTGTTTCGTCGGTTGAGATGCCAGAATGGTAATCTTGCAGGTACTATGCCTTTTACCATAATATTCCATAATTGGGATGGAGTAAAGTCGTTTGCAGAAATGAAACCGAAGCCTGTGGCGTGGCAGTATCAGACAAGTTATCAACCGATATTGCTGAGTTGGGAAAACTGGCAGTCGCAGATTTATGCAGGAAATAAGTTGTCGGTCGTTGCTCATGTGGTTAATGATGATGACTATTGCAATGATTTGAATGGCGCTCGTTTGCAATGGTGGATTGAGAAAGGAAATGAGAAGTTTTTGTCAGGAGATATCGAACTGCCGTCTGTTCCTTACTATGGGACATATAAGAGTCCTCTTTCAATTGATATTCCCCGGGATTTAACTTCGGGAGATTATGTATTGAAAGGTGAAATTTGGGTGGATGGCAGGAAGATATCCCATAATGAGAGCGAGATTTTCATTGCAGGACAGGATTGGAATAATAAGGATGCAATTGGAAAAACGATTTATGTATATGACTCTTCGGCGGGGGAACAAACCCGCAGTTGCTTGCAAAAGCTTGGTTATATGGTGAAGCCGATACATACGGTTATGGATTTACCTCGCAATTCCATTTTAGTTTTGGGAAAGGATTCTTGGGACAATAACATAAACAGTCAGGTTGAACAATTAAGGGAGTATATAAAGAAAGGAGGACGCGTTGTTTGTCTGGAGCAGGATCCGGCTAGATTCAATCAATCATGGCTACCGATTTCGGTTAAATTCTTGGAAGACAGTAATAATAATCCGGTTTACCTGTCTCCTTCTTTGGCATATAAAGACGGTATGAATATTAATCTTGAGCGTCCTTATCATCCGGTCTTTAAAGGGCTGACACCGAAACGTTTTAAACTTTGGTCTGATTATACTTCTTATGATGAGTCGCAAAAGGGATTTCCTGCTATTTATCCGGTGGATAGAGGATATGACTTGCATGCAGCTGATTTGAAAAACGTGGCAATTCTTGCTAATTATAGTCGTGCGTTATCGGCAACTGCTTTGTCGGAGATGTTTATGGGTAAAGGGTCTGTGTTATTGTCGGGTTTCGATTTGATAAATCATTGTGGAACGGATCCGGTGGCAGATAAACTTCTTTCAAATGTATTACATTATATGGCTACTGATAAAAAGCATGAACCATATGTGGCAGTGAGTGACTCTATTGTTTGGGGAGATTATGCGTCTGAGCGAGGTATTGTGAATGCTCTTTGTAATGGTTTGATGGTAAATACGGTTCCTATTATTCCGAAAGGGCAGGAGAAGGATACCAAATATAAGTTGAAGATTGATGAGTATGGCTATCAATATGCCGGGGCATATGGTGGCTGGAATTCAAAACCGGGTGTACAATATGTACCCTATGGGAGAAGACCGATGGCTCCGTTCACGTTTTCGCGAGGAGGAAGCCCGCTTATTGAAAAATCATCTGTAACAGGCGAGGGGTATTTTTACATAACTTTACCGGAAAAGAAGAATATAATGATTACTGTATTAGAGAATCCTGTGGATGAACCTATCCGTATCAGTCTTTCCGTAAACAATGAAGCGGGAAAGGAGTATGTAATTTTGCCTAAGCAGCAATTAAGTATTGAAACGGATATTTCTCATATAAAGAATGCGATGAAGGTATCTTTGAAAGGAGATAGGCGCACGATTCTGCTGAAAACCATATTAAGTATGAAACAGACTCGGAAATAATGTTTAATCGAATAAGTTGTACTGCTTGAATGGTGCAACTTATTCTGTTTATAGGCCCTTTGTACAACTTTGCTGTACAAAAGAACGATTGTTATATGCTTTCATAGGATAAACGGACACTTTTGCAGAGGTATTTAAAATCCGAATAAAACTATGAAACGCATTTTATCTTCTTTATACTTATTACTGATAAGTATTGCTCTTTTGGCAAATGACAGATTTGCCGTTGCTGATATTTTTACAGACCATATGGTGTTGCAGCGTAATGCTAATGTAAAGGTTTGGGGTGAAGGAACGGACGGTTCGCAGATTGAAGTCCGTTTTGAAGGACAAAACCGGAAGACCGTGGTTGCAAAAGGCAAATGGACGGTCGATTTAAAGACCGGAGAGGCCGGAGGACCATATAAGCTGGAAATTGTAAATGGTAATCATAAGATTTGTTTCAAGGATGTTTTCGTAGGTGACGTATGGCTGGCGGGTGGTCAGTCAAATATGGAATTTGCCCTACGCAGGGTAAAAGATGCGCAGGCAGAAATTTCTTTGGCTGATTATCCTCAGATACGTTATTATAAGGTACCGAGGAAATTTTACCCGGAACAAAAAGTACCCGGAACATCTTGGAAGGCATGCTCGCCGGAAACAGCGACAGATTTTGCAGCTATAGCCTATTATTTTGCCAAGAACATACATAAAGAGCTGAATATTCCTATCGGTATCATTCAAGTTCCTGTAGGTGGGACGACGGTTGAGGCATGGACAAGCCGGAAATTATTGATGTCTGATAAAGATTTTCGTCCGCTGCTGGAATACTATGATAGTATTGCCAACTCTTATCGTCCTGGCGAATATGAGAAATTGTATAATAATTACCACAGTTCTTTGGCAGAATACAACAAGTTGAGCGCAGAGAAGAAACGATACATTAACAAACCGTCGGAACCTATGGGAAAATGGAATTTCCGCCGTCCGGTAGGTTTGTCCGAAACAATGTTGAGTGCAGCTTGTCCATACACATTGAAAGGATTCATTTTTTATCAGGGAGAATCGAATACTGCTAGAGGGGCGCAATACCGCAAATTATTCCCCGCTATGATTAAAGAGTGGAGGACTTCATGGGGACAGGGAGATATTCCTTTCTTATTTGTACAATTACCTCGATTTGAAACAAAAACCCGCTATTGGAATGAATTGCGTGAGGCACAATATCTAACTTCACTTCGTGTGAAAAATACGGGAATGGCAGTCGCCTTTGATCAGGGAAACCCTAAAGATATTCATCCGATTGTAAAAGATACGGTAGGTTGGCGATTGGCGCAGTTAGCCTTAGGGAAAGTATATGGTAAAAAGACTATTTACCAAGGGCCTGAATTTAAGAAATTATCAAAAGCGGGAAATGGCAGTTTACTTCTTGATTTTATAAATACAGGTACCGGGATTATTGCTAAAGATGGAGCTGCTTCACTCTCCGGATTTATGGTTGCAGGTAAGGATGGTAAGTTCTATCCTGCCGAAGCGGTCATCGTTAGTAATAGTCAGGTACGAGTAAGCAGCGAGCAGGTGCAGGCTCCTATCGATGTCCGTTACCTGTGGGTAAATAGTGCGAATCCTAATTTCTTTAATAGAGAGGGATTTCCTGCATGTCCTTTTCGTACCGATAGTTATCGACTGGAAACGGAAGGTGTATATGTCAACCCTGAGCCGGTGGTACCTAAATTGGATTTATTCCTTTTCATAGGACAGTCTAACATGGCAGGTCGTGGATATATTACTGATAATTATAAAAGTAGTATTAAAGATGTGTATTTGCTGACCCCTACCGGCACAATGGAACAAGCAAGGAATCCTTTGAACAAATATTCTACTATTCGCAAGCAGTTGGATTTGCAGGGTGTAGGCCCTGCCTATTCTTTTGCAAAGGCAATAACAGAGAAAACCGGACATCAATTAGGGCTGGTAGTGAATGCACGTGGTGGCAGTTCTATTAACTCGTGGTTGAAAGGGGCACGGGATGATTATTATGGTGAAGCTTTATCGCGCATACGTCAAGCCATGAAATATGGTAAGTTGAAAGCTATTATTTGGCACCAGGGTGAATCGGACAGTCGGGAACCGGGACTGTATATGGAGAAACTAAAGAAGTTGGTCGCTGATTTACGGCAAGATGTGGGAAATGAGAACCTTCCTGTTATAGTGGGTGAGATTGCCGATTGGCGGGCAAATGGAACTTCGGAGGCATTTAATAAAATGTTACGTACAGTTCCTCAGCATATTCCATATTCTTATTGTGTGTCATCCAGAGAACTGGTTCCTTTGATTAATGAAAGTGATCCTCACTTTAGCGCAGACAGCCAAATAATTTTAGGCAGGAGATATGCTGAGGCTGCTTATGAGGCTTGTTATTCTCAAAAGTAAATAGTTCATTAAAAAATAATTTATGAGTTTTAAGAAACAGCTGTTTTTAATATGCGGAGTTCTTGCAGTACCATTTTTAGGATTGCAAGCCGATGACGTAAATGTGGCGTTACGTAAGCCGGTGACTGCATCGTCACAACAGGAGAAATTTCCGGCATCTAATGTGACGGACGGAGTTATTTCACGTAAATCAACTTGGATGAGTGCCGAAAGTGCGCGACCTCCTCATATGTTGGATATTAATTTGGAGCGATATTATGATATCAATAAGATTGTTATCTATACTGGTATTCCGGAAAATGAGTTGACAGAATCGGAAAAAGGTAAAGCTCCGGGATTTTGGTCGATGAAGAATTTTAAGATTCAGTATTGGGATGATGCCAACTGGACGGATTTACCGGATACGGAATGTACGGAAAACCGGTTGGATAAACTTGAATTTATTTTTAAACCTACCTTACAGACTTTTCAGATTCGCCTGGTGTCCACAGATGGTGAGCCGATTCGGATTAATGAATTTGAAGTGTATGGTAAGGAAAAGGTTAATATGCCTGTACCTGTGACAATAAATGAAGTACAGACAACCGTTCAGGAGCCTTCGAAGACAGAAATACAGGTAACAATAACCAAAGAGGTTATTGGGAAATCAATGAAGTATGTGGCTTATAACCAAGGATATTATTTCCCGGGAAGTAATATTTCCGGTTGGCTTGAATATTCCAATGTAAATAGTTTGCGAGTTTGGACATCCTTGAATGATTATGTTCCTCAGTCAGCCGTACTGAATGATGAAAGAGTGGCTACTTTGGATGATTTTGAAGTATGTAAGACTGAATTGAGAAATAATCCGGAATGTAACCGCTTTATTCGTTGGGAACCGGTTTTGGAAAATTGTCGTAAAAAACAGTTTTCTACTAATTCGATGGTTTTTGAATATGCATTGAAAGAATTGAAACGTCTGAATATAGAACCTGTTCTTCAGATAAATTCTACGGATTTCGATGGTACGTGGAGTAATAAATGGAAGCAGTGGCAACGTTTCTATGCACTTGCTTTTTATGCGGCCAAGACCGGAGATGTAACCATGTATGCTATGCATAACGAACCGAACCATCGCCATGCGGGTCCCATGAAGATAACACAGTATGTGGATGCCATGAAGATTGTTTCGGATGCTGTGTATTGTGCAGTACAGGATGTGAACAGACTGTATGGGAAATGTTTGAAGTCGCGTTTTGTAAGCCCTGTTACAGCAGGCTCGAATGCGAATTGGTGGGCGGAAGTAGTGAAAAATTTGCGTATAGACTATCGTGGCTTACCCTCAGACAGAGATTTATTGGATATATTTTCCACTCATTCTTATAATCTGCCGGCTGCGGGTTATGCATCTAAGGTTTCTGATATAAGAAAAATTATCGTGGAAAACCATCCGATGAAACAATCTCTGCCAATAGTCTATACAGAGACCGGACGCTGGATGAATGCTTATCTGATAGATAAGGAAGAAACAATGGATTCTCCCTCTTTATTTACGGAATGGGCAGGTGAATATGCGAATAATACGCTTAATCAAGGCTATGGCATGTGGGCTTTTAAGTTTGTAAATACTACCAGTGGCACATATCCGCGCGGAATCAAGTCAGGGCATCATTTTATCTGGCAGGGAAAACGGATTGTAGAGGATGCTTATAATAATGTGGCATTGGGTAAGAAAGCATCAGACTTGACTTCCTTTCATAGAGTAACCGTGAAAACAATAACAGATGGAGATAAAACAGATGCCTCCATGTGGGTTTCTTCAGATACGGATGAAGAAAAGTGTTTGGAAATTAATTTGGGTAAAAGTTACTCTTTGGGTGGGGCAGTCGTCTATACAGGTTCTTCCTATGGAGTTTATACTTCTCCTGACCGCGTGAAAAACTTCAGTTTACAATATTGGGATGGTACCGCTTGGACGGATATAAAGGAAACAATGGAAAAGAATGCACGTTACGCTCAGTCTTTCTTCTTGTTTGATACTCCTGTTACGACTTCTAAAGTTCGGTTTGTGTCAACCGATAAGGGAAGTATAAAGGTGAGAGAGATTAAGTTATTTGATTCGGAATCAGTAAAAGATATTCCTTCTTCTTATGATATAAGCGGTATTCAGCGCACTGGTGAAGTAGTCCGTCTTTTTGCAAAAGGATTTAAGAATGAACGTCCTTTATTAAGTACGGTGAAATCTGCTGCTGATAATGATGTGGATGCCATTACCTGTTTTAATCCGGAAGAAATGAGATACTATATATGGCTTGTACAACGCAAACACTTTTCAAATAATCTGACTTTGAATATGAAGTCATTAGACCTACCCACCGGCACCAGAGTAATTGCTGAAGAAGTAAGTGCAAATGCTTATGGTGAGGTGGTTTGGTCGAAAGAAATCTCGGAGAATGGGCAACTTTCTTTTGAACTTCCGGCTCAAAGCGTAATGCTTCTTACTATTCCTGTTCGCATGAATGTGCTAAACACATTAGTAGCTGTAGATGATGCGGTGGTAAAAGCCGGTAGGAATGATAAAAAGAACTTTGGTAAAGCTAAAATGATGAATGTGGAGATGAATGCTTCCCGGATAAATGGAAACCAGGTAAGCTACGTTAAGTTTGATTTGTCTGGAGTGGATAGACAAAAAATAAATGCTGCCATATTCCAGATATATGGTAATTCTCTTGTCGGACATCCTTATCGTTTCCATGTTTACGCTTTGGATAATAATAATTGGGATGAGAATACTTTAAACTGGAAAAATGCTCCTAATTTGGAAGGAAAACAGGTTCGTATAACGGGCGTTGGGGGTACTGCACATGTAGCAGGTGAAATTGTAGTGGACGAAACAGTTGCTTATCATCAACTGGATGTTACAGAATTACTCCGTAATTGTAGGGAACAGGAAATAACTTTTGTATTAATAAGGGAGGTCAGACAATTGGGTGATGATTCTGATAATGGCAAAAGTTGTTCTTTTGGTACGAAAGAATCTAAAAATGGGCCAAAACTAACTATTTGGTAGTCTTATATAGCCTGTTTTATTATCCAATATTAAGCTCTACTTCCAAATGAAAGATGATATGACTAATTATAGAAAAGTGATACTTTTTTTTATTTGGATACACGTTTCTCTATGTGCTCAAGATAAGTTAGCGTTGGTTGACTATGTAAATCCTTTTATTGGGGTGGATAATACAGGTAATGTATTTCCAGGAGTAACTCTACCTTTTGGAATGGTCAAATTGGGACCGGACTGTTTTTCAGTTAAGAGGTGGCAGTCACCTAATGCAGGATATGAAAGTAATAGTCCTGTTTACGGTTTTGGCCATACACATGTAAGTGGTACTGGTGGTGGAGCAAAATATGGGAATATAACTTTGATGCCCATAATGGGAGATGTGAATCGGCGTGATGTTTCTTCTCTATTGGTAGAGGAAAAAGCTTCTCCAGGATACTTTTCTGCTATATTAAATGGTAAAGTTTTGAATCGGGCGTGGATTAAACATCAAGAAATATTGAATGGTGGGGTGTTGGTTTTGGAGATGAGTGATAAACCTTCTTTGTGGGGAACATAGTTACCCCCTCCCTCTTTGGATGGGCAGACTTCTAAAAGTGACTAAATATAAATTAGTAGTTTGAATCTTAAATGAATAATTACTACATCCAGCTATATAAAGGAGAAGGGATATTGATTTAAGTAAAATAAGTGAAGACATAGGTTTGGTTATATTGATTTCAAGTAGATATGACAATTTAAAGATGATATAAAATAATTGGATATGAAACAGGCTTTATTTTCTATTTCGTTTTTCTGTTTGAGTAGCAGTTGTATATATGCCTCTTACTTTGGTGAGCGCATGAATGTGGTACTGATTATGGCTGACGATTTTGGCTATGAGTGTGTAGGGGCGAATGGTGGTGGATATGATACCCCTTATATTGATAAATTGGCTAAAGAAGGTATTCGGTTTGAACATTGTTATTCTAATCCATTGAGTACCCCAAGTCGTGTACAATTAATGACTGGAAAGTATAACGTGCGGAATTATACGGCTTTTGCCAAACTGGAACGTAAAGAAATTACATTTGCTAATTTGTTGCAACAATCTGGATATACTACTTGTATTGCTGGTAAGTGGCAATTGGGTAGAGAAGAGGATGCACCAGTACACTTTGGCTTTGATAAATTTTGCCTCTGGCAACATACACAAAAAGCTGTAGACGCTCAGAAGTGTGATACTCGGTATGCTAATCCAGTGATAGATATAGATGGACAAACTGTTAACTTTCCTCAGAATACTTTTGGACCAGATATTTACTGTGACTTTATATTAGAGTTTATACGTGAAAATAAAACAAAACCTTTCTTGGTATATTATCCAATGGTTTTAACACATTCGCCTTTTGTATCTACCCCTGATTCTCAAAATTGGTCTCCAATACGTTCTTCTACCTATAAAGGGAATCCCATATATTTTCCAGACATGGTGAAGTATACTGATAAATTAGTAGGACGTATCGTAGATGAATTGGAGAAATTACAATTGCGAGATAATACTCTGATAATTTTTACAGGGGATAATGGAACGGGTACTGCTATTGTGTCTTTGCTGAATGGAAAAACTTATGTTGGCGGAAAGGGAAAGACAATAGATTCTGGTACCCATGTGCCACTGATTGTTTCCTGTCCTAAAGGATTACGTGATGAGGTGAATAGTAACCTTATTGATTTTACAGATTTTTTACCTACTATATGTGATATTACGGGGACTAGTATTCCATCGTCTTTGGAATTAGATGGAAAAAGTTTTTATTCTCAACTTAAAGGTAAAGGTCAAAAAGTAAGACAGTGGGTTTATTGTTGGTATGCGCCTCAGAAAGTATGTAATAAAAATGCTACTGTTTTTGCTCGGACTCATCAATATAAACTTTATCGCTCGGGAGAGTTCTATGATGTTCAGAGGGACTTTTATGAGACTCAGCCTATTTTAGAAGAACAAATGACAAACAAGCAAAAAAATATATATGATATTCTGTTCAATGTTATTAATAAGTATGAGAAATGTGTTATTCAAGAATAGTAGAATAGGTTGGTTAGATACTCAATATGAGCCTATAAGTTAATGAATTAATAGACGTTTGTACTATTCTTATTCCAAAAAGAACGATTGTTATATAGAGAAAATACCATTTTATCTTTCTTTGTTGCATTTAAAAATAGAAAATATTAAGTGTAAACCTCAAAATGGAAATAATGAGAAGTAAAAAGAAAATTTTGATTAGTTGCCTAATTTTATTATTCTGTAATGTATGTTCTTTACATGCTGTATCTAAGGGAATGAAAAAAGTTGTAGACGATGCCCTTGATTTTTCAGTTAAACAATCTATGTCTATGTTTAATGTAATGCAATCGCAAAAGGGCATACTTCCTAGAACAGCAAAAAATGGTGAAATGATTACATGTGAGTCTCCATGGTGGACAAGCGGTTTTTATCCTGGTACACTTTGGTATTGCTATGAATATAGTAATGATCCACAGGTAAGAATAGCAGCGGAAGAAATGACCTCACGTGTAGAAAAACAAAAATATACAACCAATAATCACGATGTGGGTTTTATTATTAATTGTAGTTTTGGTAATGGTTATCGTCTTACACACAATGAGGCATATAGGGAAGTGATTGAAACAGCTGCAAATTCTTTAGCTACTCGTTTTCATCCTGTAACAGGCTGTACTCGTTCTTGGAATAGTAAGAAATGGCAGTTTTCTGTTATTATAGATAATATGATGAATCTTGAACTTCTTACGGTAGCCTCCTCGTTGACAGGAAATAACTCTTATTATGAGAAAGCCAAATCGCATGCAGATCGTACTATGATTAACCATTTTCGTCTGGATGGTAGCTCGTATCATGTGGTTAGTTATGATACCATTACTGGAAAAGTATTAAATCAAGTCACTCATCAAGGAGTAAATGATCAATCAGCATGGTCAAGGGGACAAGCATGGGGATTATATGGTTTTACTATGATGTATCGTCAGACAGGAAAAAAGGAGTATTTAGACCATGCTATTAAAATAGGTAAGTTTATTATGGATCATCCTCGCCTGCCTAAAGATAAGATACCTTATTGGGATTTTGATGCTCCTAATATTCCAAGAGAAGATAGAGATGCTTCTGCAGGAGCTATTATGGCTTCAGCCTATGTAGAATTAAGTTCTTATGTTTCAGGTAAATTGGGTGAAGAGTTTCTTGCTATAGGAGAACAACAAATAAGATCTTTAGCTTCACCTGCATATAGAGCAAGAAAAGTGGGAGATAATAATCATTTTATTATACAACATTGTACTGGCTTTGTAGCAAAAAATTATGAAATTGATGCACCTCTTACGTATGCAGATTATTATTTCGTTGAAGCTTTGATCCGTTATAAAAATTTAATGGAAGGTCGACCTGTCGTGGAAACTATTACTGCATTTTCAGAAAATACTGATAGATCTGTTTGGTTAAGTGCCCTTCATCGTATTGCTTATCCTTTGTTAACAAATATGGCTAAAGGTGAACTACGTAAGAATATGCCTGTAGAGTCTATTGCTACTGACATTCAAAAAAGAAAAGAGGTAACTCATTTGGAAGCGTTGGGTCGTCTTATTACGGGGATTGCCACTTGGTTGGAGTTAGGGCCGGATGATACTATAGAAGGGAGATTACGTGCTAAGTATATTGATTTAGCTTTAAAATCTATTGCCAATGCAGTAGATCCTGAATCTCCCGATTATTTGAACTTTAATAAAGGGCGTCAACCATTGGTAGATGCAGCTTTTTTAGCTCATGGCTTGCTGAGAGCACGTACACAATTATGGGATAAATTGGATAAAATAACTCAAAAACGTGTTATTAGAGAGCTTAAATCATCAAGAATTATAAAGCCTTCTGAGACTAATTGGCTATTTTTTGCGGCAATGGTAGAAGCTGCTTTAAAAGAATTTACTGGTGAGTGGGAGTATGAACGGGTGAAGTATGCGTGTGATCGCTTTGCTTTATGGTATAAGGGAGATGGTTGGTATGGTGATGGTGCAGATTTTCATTTGGACTATTACAATAGTTTTGTAATTCATCCTATGATGGTTGAAGTATTAAGTGTGATGAAGAAAAATGGATTGGAGAGTCCTATTCCTTATAATTTAGAAATTGAACGCTATGCACGTTATGCCGAGCAGCAAGAAAGGCTAATTTCTCCAGAAGGTACATTCCCGATAGTAGGCCGTTCATTAGCATATCGTTTTGGCGCTTTCCATGCTTTATCTGATGTTGCTTACAGGAAAGTACTTCCTACTAGGTTAAGTCCAGCCCAAGTAAGATGTGCATTAACTGCTGTAATAAATCGCCAACTAAATGTTATAGGAACGTTTAATCCTCAAGGTTGGTTGAGAGTTGGTTTTGCAGGATATCAACCACATATTGGAGAAACTTATATTTCTACAGGCAGTTTATATTTGTGTACTGCTGTTTTTATAGCTCTAGGTTTACCGGAAACCGATGAATTTTGGTCTTCTCCTTCAGAATACTGGACGTGTAAGAAAGGGTGGTCTGGTATTGATTTGAATGCAGATAGAGCCTTAAAAAAATAAAACACTAATTTTAACTATTAAATTATTATGAGAAACAATTTATTTAAGAAAGTACTGTGTATACTATGGGTATTTATTGCTATCGTAGTTAACACTACAGCCAGTGCTCAAAGTAAAAAGGTAACTGGAACTGTTTCTGATACGAACGGGCCTCTAATTGGGGTAAATGTTATGGTTAAAGGAACAAGTATTGGTACTATTACAGATGTTGATGGAAATTATTCATTAGAAGTTCCACAAAATGCAGTTTTGATATTCAAGTATGTTGGTTTTGATTCTATAGAAAAAACTGTAGGAAATAATTCTATTTTGAATATACAAATGGTTGAAGATTCACAACAATTAGATGAAGTAGTAGTGGTTGGTTATGGTATCCAGCGTAAAAGTGATTTGACAGGTTCGGTTACGTCTGTTAAGGCTGAGGAGTTAAATACCTTTCCTTCTTCTAATGTAGGAGATATGTTAAGAGGTAAAGCGGCTGGTATAAATGTTACAGCGACTTCAGGTCGTCCAGGAGCTGCTCCAGATATTTTAATTAGAGGTAAACGTTCTTTGACAGGTGGAAATGAACCTCTTTATGTTATAGATGGAGTGCCGGTAGATGGTGAGGGATTTGCTAATTTGAATAATGCTGATATCAAATCTTTGGAGGTATTAAAAGATGCAGCTGCACAAGCAATTTATGGTGCAAGAGCTGCTAATGGCGTTATTCTTGTAACAACTAAACGTGGCGAAAAGGGTAAGGTACAAATTGATTTTAATACTTATCTTGGCACACAATTTTTGATGAAAAATTTTGATTTTTATTCAGGTGAAGAATTTTATCAATTACGTAAGGAAGCTGTGCGTACAGACTTGGGACGGATTCCAGAAAGCCCTCAAGAGGTATTAGCTGATGAAATAATGGAAAAAGCTTATGGGAATAAAAAGTTCGTTGATTGGGAAGACTTGATGCTTAGTCCCGCTCTTGTGCAGAAATATGATTTGAGTATCCGTGGTGGCGGTGAGAAAATGAAAATTGCAGCAAGTCTTGGTTTTTTTAAACAGGAAGGTATGGCACCTAACTCTGATTATTCTCGTGGCAATTTTTCTTTGAATATGGATTATGAAATTTATAAATGGCTGAGTATTGGTAGTAATATTTGCTGAATTCAACTTGCAAATGCAACAGAATTCTGATTAATAATTTGTTTA
>ENA-ORTV01002273-ORTV01002273.1-human-gut-metagenome-genome-assembly--contig:-NODE-2273-length-18490-cov-2.925197_pt1 | contig 18490 bp, 14 predicted proteins | sample MGYA00241915_ERZ509194 | MGnify/ENA primary metagenome ERZ509194 (study PRJEB26280, sample SAMEA2338810) | human gut metagenome | biome: human gut; feature: human-associated habitat; material: faeces... | reverse complement strand
TCCATCCAGCATCCGCCGCTGCCAGTGCAGCCGCAGTTCCCAGTGTTTCCGGTATTTCCGCAGCCGCAGCCACCGTTGTTCCCGGCGTTTCCGCTGTTTCCGCAGCCGCAGCTTCCACCATTTCCAGTATTTCCGCAGCCGCAGCCACCATGGTTCCCAGCGTTTCCAGTATTTCCGCAGCCACAGCCTGCGGAACCAATATTTCCTGTACTCTGGCAGCCGCAGTTCTGGTACCACCAGCTGTTCCAGCAGGTGTTCCGGCAGTTTCTGTAACATCCGTTGTTCACAAAATTATTTCGATTGCAGCACATATGATAAATCTCCTTTTTTACTTAAGGTTGTACTTTATCATATGGGACAGCCGCAAAAAAGGTGCAGGCTTTTCCATTCCGCAGCCAGAAAACCAAAGACCTGCCCCGGCCGGGCTCCTCCGGCGGAGGAAGCCGGCCGCTGCCGCATTAGTCTCCCAGCACGTTGACGATCTTTGACGGGCTCCTGTAATTCCAGGAAGAGATCTTGATTCCCGTCCGCTTACTGGAGGCATGGACCACCTGGCCGTTGCCGATATAAAGGGCCACATGGTTGATCCCGCCGCCGCTGCCGGAATAGAATACCAGATCTCCAGGCCGCATCTGGCTGGATTTGATGGATTTTCCGCAGTTTGCCTGGGCCGCAGAGCTGTGGGGCAGGGATACCCCAAAGTGGGCCATGACAGACATGGTAAAGCCAGAGCAGTCCGCGCCGTTTGTAAGGCTCGTGCCTCCCCATACGTAAGGATTGCCCACAAACTGTACGGCATAGTTGGCGATCTGTGCCCGTTTCGAGGAAACGCTTCCTGCGCTGGAACCGGCCGCCCCGTCGTTGGCGCTTCCGCCGGATGGCTTGGAGCTTCCGCCCTTACCAGGCTTTGATGTGGTCCCGCCAGACGGCTTGGAACTTCCAGTGCTTCCATTTCCTTTTGCCGGGGCCTCCACCACCGGAGTATAGGGGATCGCCTCATTGAGGCCGTATTTCACATCCACATAGTCGCTGGAGATGAACGCAGTGGAATCATCCAGCTCGATCTCCACCCAGCCGTCCTGCTGGCTGGCCACCAGGAACTTTTCACTGCTGGCAATCTGGGTCCAGATACTGGATTCCGTATTGGGCTCGGACCGTACATTGACGCCGTCGGTGTTGGCAATGGCCATGAGCTTTGCCACCTGCATGGCCTTATCCTCCGCCTGCTGGCCTGTCAGTATGTACTCTGACTTCACATAACCCGTGATCTTTCCGGAGCGGATCTTATACCATCCGTCATCCGTGGTCTCCAGGATATCACAGCCCGCGTTGCTGGGCAGCTTTGCAATGATCTTTCCGTCTCTTTCGCTGGCCTTATCCCGGACGTTCAGATAGTTGCTCACGTTGGAAACGCCCAGATTCTCATAAAGACTTAAGACCGTGGTCCGCATATCCTGCTTCCGGGCCTCATTGAGGGCATAGCGGACGGTCACATAGTCTGCGGAAAGATATCCGTCGTCGATCTGCACCCAGCCGTCCTGGATGCTCTCCACCGGATACCGCTCGTCCTTATAGACCTGGCCCATGATCTCGCTGTCCTGGCTGGGCTCTTTTCTCACATTCAGTTTATCTGTGCTGACCACTGCCCGCTCGATGACGTTTTCCGCCGCCACCTCCCTCGCCTTGTCGCCCGTATAGATATACTGGGAGCTGACATAGCCGGTGACGCCGCCGGAGGATATTTTATACCAGCCGTCGGTGGAGGTGTCGATGATCTCACAGGCACCGCCGCTTAAAAGCTTTCCCACCACCTCTCCATAGGTCTCCGGGATCTTTCTCACATTCAGATAGCCGGATACCCCGGCGATCCCCAGGTTTGCATAACCGTCCAGGACCTTCTGGACCGCCTCATCATGCTCCTTCTCGGCGATCTCCTCCGCCGAAAGGGTGGTCTCCAGAACAATGGACGCCGGTTCCCCGCTGGTCTCCGGCGGAGCCGTCGTCTCCAGGGACGCCTCTACGGTCTCCACCTTTATCCTTCCGGCCCGGCTTTCCCCGCTCTTTCCCAGAACGCCTCCAGCCACAGCCACGACGATCACGACTGCCACAGCCGCGCCTGCGCCCGCCATATATTTCATGGAAACGCCGCTGGTCCGTTTCTGCCGGATCTTTTTCAGCCGTTCAATATTCTCCTCCGGCTGTACCTTATTCTTTTTTTCCGTTACTTTCTCTTCATCCGTCATTGATACTCTCCATCTCCGGGAATTTCCGGATTTATATACATACCGTAACCCATTTTAGCAGATTATAAGGGTTCCTGTCAAATTTTTTCCCGGGATGAACCATGATATTTTTCTTACGATTTCATGAGGAAAGAGTGGAAAATACGCCGTACCGGGCCTCACCAGTCCACCACACGGTCCACGATGGCCTGCTGCTCGGTGCTGGTCCTCCTCAGATAGATCCTGGTGGTCTCAATGCTCTCATGTCCCATAAGGTCCGCCAGCAGGGCCAGGTCATTGAACCGTTCCAGAAAGCTTTTGGCAAACCGGTGGCGGAAGGAATGGGGATAGGCCACCGCCGGATCGATGCCGTACCGGAGGGCCATGACCTTCAGCTGTCCCGCCACACCCCTGGTGGTGATCCGGCGTCCCTGCTTGTTTAAAAAAAGAAAGCCGCTGGTCTGGTTTCTTCCTTCCAACCAGGCCAGCGCCTCCTCCTGCAAAAGCTTCGGTATGTAGATCCGCCTCAGCTTTCCGCCTTTGGAATACAGATCCATATATCCGATCTGTACATGCTCCGCCTTGATCTGGATCAGCTCGCTGACCCGGACCCCGGTGGCTGCCATAAAGCGGACTGCAAAATACCAGAACAGCTCTCCGTCCCGCTTTAAGCAGCTTTTAAAATACTCATAATCCGCCTCGCTGATCACATTCTCCAGAAAGGCCTTCTGCTGCACCTTTACAAACTGCAGCTTCCACTCTCCCTTTCCAATGCTGTCCAGGTAGCAGTTGATGGCGCGGATCCTTAAATTCACCGTTTTGGGCTTATAGGATTCGATCAGCCACATCTTATGGTCCCGCAGCTTTTTCTGTGTCACCGTATCGAACTGGGCGAAATACTGCTTGACAGCAAATTTGTAGGATGCGATGGTATTTTCCGACAGATTCGTGTTCCGGAGATATACCTCAAAATCGTCTTCTCTCATATTGAAAGACCTCCTTTCAATATGATTTTATCAGACATTTCTCAAAATACCATGTATTTCCCTGTTTTTCGACATACATCAAAGCCGATGTTTTATAACTCTCCGATTACTGTTTCCCCAGGGTCTGGAAGTGCTCCATGGAGCCGTACAGCTTCTGGATCCGTCCAAATTCCTCCTCATCGTAGAAGGAGCACAGACCATTTCCAAAGGCCTTGGCTGCCTCCAGCATAAACCGTCCTGCATCCTCCAGGTCCTCCAGATGGGTAGCTCCGGTGGCACAGCCTGCCACTGTGGTCTCTGTGGTCACTGCCACGCCTACCACCGGGGCCTTGGTGGCTGTTGCCGGCTGTAAAATGCTGTTTAAGTGGTACAGGCCGTTTCCGTAGGGAGTGATATCCTGCTGGCTTAAGGCAAATACGTGGGGCAGCCGTCCTGTGGTGCTGATCATTACATCCAGAAGATCCTCGCTGACCCGTAAGATGTATCCCTCCTTCACAGTGGGGGAGATGGCAAAGCCGCGGTGATTGATGATCCGGTTGCCCTTGGTGGTATCCACCACTAAAACGGCGTCCAGGTCATCGGTAACCTCTTCCTTATTTACCTGCCAGGTCTCAACCGGGGAGTTCATGAACGGAACGGGCTCATGGGGCGTGGTGGGCGCGTCGGGACATACGTGGGTAGAGATAAATACGTCTCCCTCTAAGAAATCACCCTTTTTCTGCATATCCAGAAGCTTTGCAGCCACTGCCAGAGCCGTTAAAGCGCCGTCTCCGTCAGAAACGAAGCCCAGCTGCTCCGGTCTTGCTCCCAGGCCGCCCAGACGGCCTAAGATACCCATGGTCTTTGCAGAGCCGCCTTTGCTCTTTCCGTTCCTTCCGGGGATCAGGATCCGCACCATATCTGTGTGGCCCTTGGGCCCCTCCAACGGGTAAGTCTCCACCTGACAGTCCGGAACGATGGAGCGGAAATATTCCACCACCTGTGCTCCGGATGCCGAAGCGCTGTCTAAGATATCGAAAAGTTCGATAAGCTGCTTATATAACATAATATAACCCTCCTTGCGTAAAGCCGCCGCTATTTTTAGCTGTTTAATCTATATATCCCTTTTCCTGATAATACCGTCTGGCCCCTTCGTGAAGGAGCCCAGACCCATCCTGGCATAAAAAGGATTTATCCTCCATGGCCGCCAGGCGCGGATCTCCCGCTTTTCCTATATTTTCATCCATGGCCCTGACGATCTCATAGGCCAGCCCATCCTCCATCTCCGCTCCGGCGCATAAAAACACCGGAAAGCCAAAGGTCCTCACAGGCTCCTCCTGACACCTGTATGTTCCTGCCGGGAGCGTGAGCCTCTGGTATCCCGGATTAATCTCCAGGATCCTGTCCAGCTCCTCCTCCGTATAGGAAAGGACTGAAACCTCCATTTCCTCTGAGAGTCTGATGAAAACGTCTGCGGGAGCCTCCAGGAAGCCGTGGATCCCGTCCACGGTCCCGTCTCTTAAGATCCCTGTACTGTTTTCGATCCCCCGCTGCCAGAAATTTTCTTCCTTCACATCCATATCCAAAGCGTCAAAGACCGCAGCAGAGGCCATTCCCGTCTCCGAAAACGCCGTTCCGGCTGAAAGATTCCGGCCGTCCAGTTCATGGACGAAGGCCAGGCCCGAGTCCTTCCGGGCCAGCCACTGGGACGCCGCAGGATAACAGGCCATGAGGATGCGGAAATTCTCTTTTTTCTCTCCCTCAAAGGTCCCTTCCCCGTTCCAGGCATCATATACCACATCTCCAGATACCAGGGCCAGATCATATTTCCCCTGGCACAGGTTTTCCAGGCTCACAGGAGAACCCTTGGACTCCTTCAGCTCCACATAGACCGTAGACTCAGAGGTATTAACTGAATCAGCCAGGGCGATGGCCTCTCTGTGAATAAGCTCCCCGTGGAGCCCTCCGGCCAGAGTCACACACTGCCGCTCTCTCTTTGCCTCCTCGTCCGGAGCGCAGCCCCAAAGCGCCAGGGCGCTTCCCAGAAGGGCCGCTGCCGCCAGAAGCCGCAATGGCCGGCCAGGTGTTCTGTTTCTTTTTCTGTATCCCATCTTATATAAAATCATTGACGCACACGGCACCATAGGGACGGATGCTCATGCGGTAGGCGCTTCCCTGGCCCATGGCTTTTTCTATGTATGCAATATACTCGTCCGCCAGGGCATTGGGGATCATGGCCATGATCACGCCGGCAAAACCGCCGCCGTGTACCCGGCAGGCTCCGCATCCCTTTTCCTTAAGGAACAGCTCTGTAAGGGCCAGAGCGGTGGTGATGCCCTGCTCCTCGCTTCCCGGCACATAACAGTTCTGGAGCCACTTCCAGGAGGAATTGCCTGATTCAGTGATCAGCTCCAGGAAGTCCTCAAACCGGTCCTCCTTTAAGGCGCAGACCTCCTTCTCCACCCGCTTATTTTCCTCGAAGAAATGAAGCGCCCGAAGGAGCGCCCGGTCCCCGGCCTTTTCCTTTACCTCGGTCACACGCGCGATGACCTCTTCCTCTGTGATATCGGCGCAGACCTCTTTTCCGAACACTGCAGCCACCTTTTTCATATCCGAGGGGATGGAGGAGTATTCCGCGCTGAGATCCGCATGGCCCTTTCCTGTCTGGACAATGATCAGGCTGTGGTCCTGGGCTCCGAAATCATAATCGATCTTTTCTACCACTGGCTTTAAGGGATCCTTAAAATCAATGGTGATCATGCCGCCCACGGCGCAGGCCATCTGGTCCAGCAGGCCGGAAGCTTTGTTCCAGTATTTGTTTTCCGCATATTTTCCCACATGGGCGTAGGTGACCACATCCACTTTATTCCCGTTAAAGAAGGTATTGATCATGGAGCAGATCAGCATCTCATAAGATGCAGAGGAGCTGACTCCGGCAGCGCTGATGACGTTGCTGGTGATAAAGGCGTCAAAGCCGCCGATCCTGTACCCCATCTCCTGAAAGCCCATTAACATTCCCTTGGTCAGATCGATGGTCCCCGCCATCTTTTCGCTGGGAGAAAGGTCGTCCAGGCGGATCGTAAACCTCTGGTTGTAGGTCTCGCTGATGATATGGATCTCATCGGTCCCGTTGGCTGCGGCCGCAGCCACACAGTCCAGGTTGATGCTTCCTGCCAGGACCTTTCCATGGTTGTGGTCCGTGTGGTTTCCGCTGATCTCTGTACGGCCAGCGGAGGTGAACAGATACATGTCTGTATTTTTAAAGGCCTGGACAAAGCCCTCCATTACATGGAGATACCGGTTTTTATTTTCCTTTGCATGGTCCTTTCCATACATTTTTTCCAGGAAGTCCGCGGCCTTCCCGCCGTCCAGCTGCTGTAACAGCAAATTTTTTTCCATCGATCCATCTCCTTTTTCCATATGGCTGTCATTGGTCCTTGCCAGCCAGCCTTTTCCCATTATATAATAGATACCGACATACTTGCAATAGTTTCGTGGAAAGGTTTTGTAAAACATGAACAGCTGGAACGGAAAACCCTATCATTCTCTGGATTTTCATTTAAAAGAAATGTTTGGCAGAAAAGTATATAAGCTGGCCCTGGACGGCGGCATGACCTGTCCCAACCGGGACGGCTCTGTGGGCCGGGGCGGCTGCATCTTCTGCAGTCAGGGCGGCTCCGGGGATTTTGCCGCCAAAAAGCAGCTCTCTCTCCGTGAGCAGGCGGACCTGGCAAAAAAACTGGTGGAGAAAAAGGCCGGTCCCGATGCCCTGTACATCGCCTATTTCCAGTCCTACACCAACACCTACGCCCCTCTTTCCTATCTGGAAGCCCTGTTTACAGAGGCCGTCTCCCTGCCGGAGGTCTGCGCCCTGTCCATCGGCACCAGGCCCGACTGTCTGCCGGATGAGACTGTGGCTCTCCTTTCCCGGCTGAACCAGGAAAAGCCCGTATGGGTGGAGCTGGGTCTCCAGACCATCCATGAGTCCACCGCCCGGTTCATCCGCCGCGGCTATGGGCTTCCCGTTTTTGAGGATGCCTTCCGCCGTTTGCGGGCCGCAGGCCTGACGGTCATCGTCCATGTGATCCTGGGGCTTCCGGGTGAGACCCGTGAGGATATGCTGGAAACCATCCGGTACCTGGCAGGTCTTAAGATCGACGGGATCAAGCTTCAGCTCCTCCATGTATTAAAGGGCACTGACCTGGACCGGCTGTACCGCCAGAGCGCCTTCCAGGTCCTGGAGCTTTCCCAGTATCTGGAGCTGGTGGGAGACTGTTTAAAGCTCCTTCCTCCGGAAACGGTGATCCACCGGCTCACCGGCGACGGGCCCAGATCCCTGCTGACGGCCCCCTTATGGAGCGGAAACAAACGTCTGGTGCTGAATTCCATGGCCAGGTATCTAAAAGAAAATAAAATTTATCAGGGCCAGGAGTACTGATACTCCCGGCCCTTTTCTGGCTCCTATAATGCGAAGATCACGCCTCCGTCGCTGGCGTATACGGTGGACACCCCGCAGGTATCGGTGATGACCACCTCTTTGAACTCTGCCATGGAGCAGAGCTTTTCCTTCATGAACTGGGCGCGCTCCGGGGCGTTGCAGTGGGCGATCACCAGACGCTTGTCTTTTGTGGTCCCAGCTTCCTTCACGGCGATCTCCGCCATACGCTGCAGGGCCTTCTGGATCCCCCTGGCCTGGTCCAGCTTGATGATCGTGCCGTTGTCCGCACCCATGACCGGCTTGATGTTTAACTTGGTGGCAAAAAATGCCTGGAGCCCCGTAAGGCGTCCGTTCTTTTTCAGCGTATCCAGGGATTCCAGGACAAAATACGTATTCATCCGGTCCCGGTAGGCAGCAGCCTTTTCACAGATCTCGTCAAACTCCAGGCCCTGGTCACAGAGCTCCCGGATATACATGGCGATATTTAACTGGCCGCTGGACGCAGATTTTGAATCCAGCACCAGGATATTTTTCTTCCCGTACTCCTCCTCATAAAGGGACTTCGCCAGGACCGCGCTGTTATAGCTTCCGCTTAAGGCCGCGGAAAGAGTGATCACAAACACGTTCTCTTCCTCGCAGCAGTACGCCTCCTTGAACATCTCCGGAGACGGACAGGCCGATTTCGGGCACTCCGGGTACTCCTTTACTACTTTTATAAATTCCTTCTGGTCAAAGGTCTCGTCATCCACAAAATGCCGCTCTCCCACCATCAGTGTCAGAGGGATCATGGAATAGCAGGGATCCTTTCTCATTTCCTTTGTCAGATCCAGGCAGCTGTCCCCTATAATCTTATATCTCATACCGCTTCCTCCAGCTTAAAACCGCGCCCTGCGCGATGTAGTAATCATTACTACATATTATAGGATCTCACTGCCGGAAAGTCAATCCCCCGGAAAAGCTTTTCCTCAAAACAGGTACACGATCATCTCCAGCAGGCACAGTCCCAGAAACAGAAGAAATCCCGGATTCCAGTAGACATACTTTTTCCATGGGCTCTTTTCCCCGTTATGGGCCGTCACCTGGCGGTACCAGATGGGGCCGAACCGCCAGAGGACCATGGCCCCGCCGGCTGTCATAAAAACGAGGAAGGCCAGGAATGCCATGGAATAAGGGACCGCTGCCAGGTCTCCCAGGGCCGCTGCCACCAGATCCTGCCCGGCCACCATGACGGTGCTGAAGGAATTGATGGCCATGTGCATCAGGACCGTATAGCGGATGCTGCTGGTCCTTACGGCCACGTAGCCCAGGATCAGGCCGATGGCAGCCGCATAGAAAAACTGCAGCAGGTTTCCGTGCATGAGCCCGAAGAGCACCGCTGTGAACGCCACCGCCGTCCGGTCCCCGAACCGTCTGGCCCGTTTTAAGATCATGCCCCGGAACAGAAGCTCCTCCATGAACGGTCCCAGAAAGCAGGCGTAAATGACCATGGACGGCGTCATGTCCATCATCATCTCCGCCGCCGGGTTCATTTCCTCAATGGTCCTGCCGTTGAACGCGGAGAAAAAGGCGTTCACCAGATTGCCCAGAAGATTAAAAACGTTCCCGGTCCCCATGGCGGCGATGAGACACAGGAGAAAGGCCGCCAGGGACAGGGGCTGAAGCTTTCCCTTAAACTTTGGGACCCGGCACAAAAGGAGGGCTATAATCGGATAGGCGCCGCCGATGACGAACAGATATTTCACCAGCACAGCGGTCCAGGGAGAGTCAAAAAGCCAGGAAAACCAGCGGAAAACGCCGGTCTCCTGGCTTTTTGCCCACGTTTCAGCCAGGCCGAACAGCAGGGCCCCGGCGTACTGGTACGCCATCAGGGCCGCTGCGGAAAGTCCCAGCATGGTAAATGTGATAAAATAGTCCCGTCTTTTATATTCCATAAACGTCCTTTACTGCTCTTCCCGGGCCATGTCCATCATGATCTCGCCGCTTCTTGCAATGAACTTTGTCATGCGCTCCGGAGAGAGGCTTCCATGGGCCAGCTTGGCCAGATCGTAAAGCTGCTGGCAGATCTTTCCGGTGTTCTCTCCGTCTTTGTGGTTCAGCACGAATTTCACCAGCTGGTTATTGGCGTTTAACACCAGAGTCTCCGATACCGGGAACATGTCTGCGCCGCCGCCGTACATGCTGTACATCTTCATCATATCGGCCATTCTGCGGCTCTCCTCGGAAACGGTGATCATGGAGGCCACCGACTCATTCTTAAGCTTCTCCACCTTCACTTCCAGCTTATCGTTTCCAAGGGCCTTCTTAAAGATCTCTGAAAGGCTTTCTGCGTCCTTCTTTGCCTGCTCCTTTGCGGCCTCGTCGTCCTCTTCCTTCTCCTTAAAGGTCTCGTTGACATCCGCGTCGATCCGGAGGAATTTCACCTTCTCGTTCTTCTGCTCCAGATGGGAGATGAACGGGGAATCGATGGCATTGGGAAGGATCACCGCATCCAGGCCGGCCTCCTTGAACATGTTGATATACTGGCTCTGCTCCTTTTCATCGGTCACATAGAACACCTGGTTTTCATGGCCCTTTTCTTTATTGGCCTCCAGGCAGTCCTTTAAGGTCAGATATTTGCCGTCCAGGTTTTTAAAGATGATATAATCGTTCATCTTTTCTGCAAACTTCTCATCCTTTAAGCAGCCGAATTTAATGAAGGGATTGATATCGTCCCAGTATTTCTCATAATTCTCCCGGTCGGTCTTGCACATGCCGGAAAGCTTGTCTGCCACCTTCTTTGTGATGTAATCGGAGATCTTTTTCACAAAGCCGTCGTTCTGTAAGGCGCTTCTGGATACGTTCAGGGGCAGATCCGGACAGTCGATGACGCCCTTTAACAGCATCAGGAACTCCGGGATCACCTCTTTGATATTATCGGCGATGAACACCTGGTTGTTATACAGCTTGATCTTTCCCTCGATGCTCTCGTACTCCATATTGATCTTGGGGAAGTACAGGATCCCCTTTAAGTTGAAGGGGTAGTCCATGTTCAGGTGGATCCAGAATAAGGGCTCCTTGAAGTCCATGAATACCTTGCGGTAAAATTCCTTGTATTCCTCCTCTGTGCACTCGTTGGGATGCTTGTTCCACAGGGGATGGGTATCGTTGATGGGCTCTGGCCGTCTTAAGATCTTATATTTTTCTCTTGCTGGGGAAACCTCCACAGTCTCCTTTGTACCGTCCTCGTTCTCCTTTTCCTCGGTCTTTGCCTCTTCCACAATGGTCTCGATCACGGTGTCCTTATCGGTCAGCTCATCCTTTTCGATGGTATCGTACTGGGGCTCTGCCGTCTCGTCTGCCACGTAGATCTCCACCGGCATGAAGGCGCAGTATTTTTCCAGGACCTCTCTGGCCCGGTACTCGTTGGCAAACTCCGTGCTGTCGTCGTTTAAATAAAGGGTGATGGTGGTTCCTGCTTCTGTTTTGTCCCCGTCGGTCATCTCATACTCTGTGCCGCCTTCGGACTCCCAGTGGACCGCCCTGGCGTCTGCCTTATAGGATAAGGTATCGATGGTCACGCGGTCTGCCACCATGAACGCAGAATAAAAGCCCAGTCCGAAATGACCGATGATCTGGTCCTCGTTGGCCTTGTCCTTGTATTTATTTAAGAAGTCCTGGGCTCCGGAAAAGGCGATCTGGTTGATATATTCCTCCACCTCGTCCTCGGTCATTCCCAGACCGTTATCGGAGACCTGGATGGTCTTTTCCTTGGGGTTTACGGTAACGGACACCTTATATTCCACCCCGTCCGGCTCCTCGTACTCGCCCATCAGCGCCAGCTTTTTCAGCTTTGTGATGGCGTCGCAGCCGTTGCTCACCAGTTCTCTGTAAAAAATGTCATGGTCTGAGTACAGCCACTTTTTGATAATGGGGAAAATGTTCTCGCTGTTAATGGATAAACTTCCGCTCTTTGCCATAAAAAATCCACTCCTTCGATATTTCTGCTGTTCTGAATGTATGTCTCCGTCAGACGACGGCTATTTTTCCTGCAACAATGGATATTGTAATACCTTTGGATGGAAATGTCAACAAAATTTTAGCACTCGAGTGAAGTGAGTGCTAGCAAAGCGATCGCTCCGGGGGGCCAATCGAAAAAACGCCGCCCGAAGCCAGGATACGTTCCCGGCACCGGGCGGCATAAACCGCAGATCTCTTTTATTATACCTCCAGCTCCTCAAGGACAGCCTTCAGGGCTTCCTTTACGGAACCTTCCTTTAATACATTGTGGAGCCCGCTGTACTCTAAGAGCTTAAAGTAGCCCATGGAGCCTCCCGCCTGGCACAGCTTATAATAATCTGCCCATGCGGCCTTCCGGTCTGCCTTCATCTTGGTATAGAACTCGAAGGCGCCGATCTGGGCCATGGCGTAGTCCACATAATAAAAGGGATACAGGAAAATGTGCTGCTTCTGCATCCAGAATCCGCCGCCTGTAAGGAAGGCGTTTCCGTCATAATCCCTCCAGGGCATATAGACTTTCTCCAGCTCACTCCATACGGCTCTCCGCTCCATGGCCGTCATCTCCGGCTTTTCAAATACCCGGTGCTGGAATTCATCCACGCAGACCATATACGGGATCTTCATCAGAGCATCGGCTAAATGCTCCTTCCGGTACTGCTCCGCCTTATCTCCAAAGAAGCTTTCCATCCACGGATAGGTCCACAGCTCCATGCCCATGGAGTGGATCTCATTGATCTCGCTGGTACTGTGGCAGAGCTCCGGGGTCTTCTGGAATTTATCCGCCGTAAAGCCAGCAAAGGCATGGCCGGCCTCATGGGTCAGCACGTTCACATCCGCCTGGGTCCCGTTGAAGTTGGAGAAGATAAAGGGCGCATGGTACAGGGGAAGGGAGGTGCAGTAGCCGCCGACCCGTTTTCCTTTTTTGGTCTCCAGGTCAAACAGCTCGTGCTCCACCATAAAATCAAAGAATTCCCCGCTTTCCGGAGACAGCTCCCGGTACATTTCCTGGGCCTTTTTCACCATATAGTCCCGGTCTCCCACAGGAACCGGATTTCCCTGGGGACTGGAAATGGATTCGTCATAATAATGAAGGGTATCCACGCCCAGGGCCTTTCTCTGACGCTCATATAGCTTCACACAGGCGGGGACGATCACCTCCTGCACCTGGCGGCGGAATACCTTCAGATCCTCTGCGTTGTAATCGTATCTGCGGCGTTTATAATATCCCATGGGGATGAAGCTCTCAAAGCCCAGCTTCTGTGCCATTCCGGCTCTGAGCTGTACCAGACCGTCATAGATCTCGTCGATCTTCGGTGAGATCCCCTCAAACAGACGGGCCCAGGCCTCGAACGCTTCCTTCCGCTCCTGGCGGTCTGTGCTCTGCATATGCTTTAAAAGGCCGTAGGTGCTGCACATTTCCCCCCGGAATTCCACAGACGCACCGGCCACAGTTTTGGAATACAGGTTGGCTAACTCTGCTTCCTTTACCATATCGTCCACCACGGCCTCGCTGGAAAGGAGCTGCCCCACCTCCATATTCTGGATCAGGATGGAGCCGAATTCCTCCTCCATATCCTTCTTAAAGGGAGAATTTAAGATCACCGTTCCCATTTCCTTTACCAGGATCTCGTATTTGGGCATCCATGCATGGAAATACCCCATCTCTGCCTCATAAAATTCATCCATCATATTGATGGTGTTCCGGATATGGGCCAGCTGTCTGGCTGTGGAGACCTGGATATCCGTATTCACATAATCCATGTACGCCGCTTTAAACTCCCCAAAGTCTGCGGCATTTTTCAAAGCCTCTGTGACTGCTCTCATGTCTCCCAGGACCTTTTCCATATCCGGGCGGACATACTGAAGTTCAGAAAATTTTTCCATAGTTTCTGCTTCCCCTTTCTTTTTTCCCATATGAAACCTCCCTGCCAGGAGTTTTCTGTCTTTATTTTACTACAAAGACGGAGTTTCTGCAATCTGGGAGAGAAAGATTTCTGCCGGATCCCGCTCTCTTTCCAGCAGATGGAACGCTTTTTCCTACGAAAAAAAGAGGCCTGCGGGCCTCTTTTTTATTTCAGATATTCTGCCGCCACAAAAGCCATGGCTCTGGTGCAGAGCTTGATGTAACGCTCGTCCACCTGGAAACCGGGATTGTGCAAGGGCGCATCCCCTCCCGTTCCCACAAAGATCATACAGGACGGGGCCTCCTGGGCAAAGAACCCGAAGTCCTCGGCTCCCAGCATGGGATCCAGGTCTGTGACCAGCCACCCCTCCGGACGGCCGTCTCCCATGTTCTCATAAAGCCGGTCCGCATTGCTGCGGAAGGCCTGCTCCACGGTCTTTGTAAACTCCACGTCGTTGTAGACTGCCGGATATCCGGCCCGGAAGGCGATGTCGCAGGTCCCTCCCATGGATTCTGTGATCCCCTTTGCCAGGGTCTCGATCTGATGGCGCATCACGTCCCTGGATTCCCTGGATACGTTCCTCATCATCACGCCCAGGACTGCCTGGTCCGCAATGATGTTGGGCGCCGAACCGCCGTGGATGGTCCCCACGTTCAGTGTGGCCTGGGCCATGGGCGAAAGGTTTCTGGACGCGATCCCATGAAGGGCGGACACCACTGCCGACGCAATGTAAATGGCATCCACGCCTTCCTCCGGCATGGAGGAGTGGGCTGCCCGGCCATGGATCGTCAGCGTATAGCCGTCCGAATAGGAAGACAGGTACTTCTGCTTTAAGTAAATGAGACCGCTGGCCCCGTTTTTCACATGAAGGGCAAAGCAGGCGTCCGGCTTCTCCTCCATCAGTCCTGCCTTTATCATCTCACGGCCGCCGCCGCCGTTTTCCTCTGCCGGCTGGAACACCAGCTTTACCTTTCCGTTCCAGCGCTCTCTGGTGCGGAAAAGAAGCTCTCCCACAGCCAGGAGATTGGCCGTATGGACGTCGTGGCCGCAGGCGTGCATGACCCCGGGGACCTGGGAGCCAAAGGGAAGCCCTGTTTTTTCCTGGATCGGAAGGGCATCCATATCGGCTCTCAGCATCAGGAACTTACCCGGGCGTCCGCTGTCAATGACAGCGATGATCCCCGGCTCCTGGGGGCTCTTTTCATAAGGGATCCCGATGCGGTCCAGCTCCCGCATCACCAGCTGGCTCGTTTTAAATTCCTGGAAGGACAGCTCCGGGCACTGATGGATCTCATGGCGCAGACGGAGGGTCTGCTCCTCCAGCTCATCCGACAGGCGGACCAGCTCTTCCTGTAAGGTTTCGTTATATTCCATATTTCCTGCCTCCTCTTAAAATCCGATGGCAGTTCCGATGAAGATGGAAGCGACCATGATCACAAACAGGATCGCATAGCAGGGCACCAGGAACTTCATCCATCGCTTAAAGTCCACACCGGCCATGGCAAGACATGCCATAAGGTTTACGTTGGTGGGCAGGAACAGGTTCGTAAAGCCGTCTCCATACTGGAGGGTGAGCACTGCCATCTGGCGGGTAACGCCCACCACATCGACTAAAGGAGCCATGATCGGCATGGCAACTACGGTCTGGCCGGAGCCGGAGCCGATGAATACGTTAATGAACGCATTTGCAATGAACATTCCCACAGCCGCCATAGCGCTGCTTAAATGGCTTAAGGGGATGGAGATGTAATAAACGATGGAGTCCAGGACTCCCGCCTGGTTTAAAATAATGCTCATAATGGAGGCCAGGACCATGAATACCATAACGCCGCACATGGACTGGGTTCCCTTTACGAAGTTTTTCATGGTATCGTCCAGGCTGTATCCGGCCAGGATCCCTTCCACAAAGGCAACGGGAAGCATAATGGAGCCTAACTGGGTCATGCCCAGGCCCAGGGTCGGGCCGCCGGCAGCAAAAAAGATAAATGCGCCGAAGAAGATCGCCAGGATCGCCATTTCACGGCCGGAAAGAGGCTTATATGTATTTTCATACTCTCCGCTCTCCACGTCCTCCTCTCCACCGAAATCCGCCTCGTATATGGCTGTATTTTTCTGGCAGCGCTTTGCCCACCATACCAGGTATGCGGAAACCACCGCCACATTGAGGATCGTTACGATGGTCCGGAGACCTGCGCCGGAATAAGGAACCAGTCCGGCGATCTCCTGTCCCATAACGCCAGTAAGGGGATTGATGGGGGAGGACATGAAGCCGGTGAAGGAGCCCAGGATCACAAGGCCAACGGCAAAGGTCCGGTCTGCCCGGAGCTTTCTGGCGATCAGAAGTCCCAGGGGAACGAACAGGATCACCGTGGAGATCATGGAGCCCACACAGCCTAAAAGGGCCGTGGCAAATACATAGATCGGAATGATCGCCAGGGCCTTATCCTTCAGCCGGTGGATCAGATTCCCCAGGGCCCGGTCCAGGACTCCTGTGGAGTTGACGATCCCCATCATGCCGCCCATGATGATCAGTGTCACGAACAGCTTTCCGAAGGAGGAATATACCGTATCTCCCACGGCCAGGATCACATCCACCGGGTTCAGATACGTCTTTTCCACCACCTCATAGGTGCCTGGAACTGCCATCTTTCCATCTCTCTGGTACGCTCCCGACGGGATCACAAACGACAGGATGTACACAGCCAGGTTTACGATGAGGATGATCTTCCACATGCTCATGGACTCTTTTTTCTTTTTGTCTGCCTGCATAAGTCTTTCTCCTTTTTTAGTAATATTTTATGATTATTTTATCTTCTTCCGTCATTTTTAACAAACAACGTTTTTGTCGCATGGCACAACTAAAAGAATCCATTCCAAAGAGATTCCTCTTCTCTGCATATTTTCTGTGAACACTTCACAAAGTCCATGGCTGCCTTTGTGATGTAGCTGCTCTTCAGATGAAGGACGGCCCCCAACAGTGTGACATCCGGATATCTCCATCTGAAAAATACCATCCCCCTTCTCTGCTCCGCCGTCAGATGGTCCAGATAGCCGGCAGGGACCAGCGTTGCCCCGATGCCCTCGGCACAGCACTCCAGCACCGTAAGGACGCTCTGGGATATGACAAAGATCTTCGGATCGAAGCCGTCCTCCCTGCAATACCGGTCAAACTGCTCCCCCATCCACGTATCTGCATCCATCCGCACAAAGGGACAGCCGGAAAAAGGACGCAGCGAGACGATCCCCTCTTCTTTAAAGCCTCGGATTTCCTCCGGAGACAGGCATTCCGCTGCCATGGGCTCCGGTACAGCCAGGACGGTCTCCTCCCGGGACAGCCGGTGGGAGACCAGGGCCGGATCATCCTCCATATGATAACCAAACATCAGATCCAGCTTTCCAAGCTTTAGATCCGCAACACAGCCCGCCAGGTTCTTTTCCTTCACGGTCACGCAGATCTCCGGATGAAGCCCTGAAAACTCCTTCATGATCCGCGGGATCAGGATACTGCTGCGGAAATAGGAGACGCCCACCACCAGATTCCGGCTTTCCTGCCCCAGGACCGCGTCCAGCTCTGCCCGCATCTGCCGCTCATTGTCCAGGATCCGGCAGACGTGCCGGTACATACACTCTCCGGCCGGCGTAAGGCTCATGGGCGTTTCCCGGTTGAACAGCCGGGTATTATACTCCTTTTCCATTTTGTCGATCTGCTTGCTGAGGGCCTGCTGGGTCATAAAAAGCTTTCTGGCCGCCTTTGTGAAGTTTAACTCCTCCGCCGCTGCTGCAAAATATCTGTAATTATCAAAATTCAACTGCCGCCTCCTAACAGGTAAACGCGATCCCGCTTCTTTTTAAAAACTGCTTTACGCTCTCATCCCATTCCCGCTCCAGGGTCCGGTCCATGGTGAAAACGTTCATGGATGTGCCCGTAACACAGGTCATTTCCTGGTTTTCATACTGGATGTTGATATAAAGGCCGCCTGCCTGCTCCGGCAGGATCCCCGGAGCATGGGCCTGTACGAACCGGCTCCTGGCCTCCTCCGACAGGCAGAGGACGATGCGGAAGGTCTCCGGCAGACGCTTTCCCCGGATCAGGGAAAAGCATACGGGCTTTATGGTCCTCCAGGAGGAAAACTCACCGATCTTCCCCTCCTCCTGCTCCTCTCCTGTATAGTAGCCCCGGCGCACCCGGCCGTCGATGGTGAACCGGTTGAAGGTAACGATGTCCGCCTCCCTTAAAAGAAATTGATCGAACAGCTCTCCGATAAAAAGCCCCGAGGTAAATTTCTTCTGTTCCTCGATCCGCAATGCGATCATACCTGTTCCTCCCCGGCACATACCGTCTCAAAGATCTCAAAAAAATCCGCCGTCACAGCCGGGCTCCCAGTGACCGTAAGCCCCTGCCACAGCTCCTCGTCCCCGGTCAGGGGGTGTTCCGCCTGGAACGCCTGGTAGGAGCTGTAAAAGGCAGCGCTTCTCTTTTCCCGTATCATCTGCTCCTTGCGGACTCTGGTGGCAGCCTCATCGTAATCGTTTTCGCACCTCAAGATGTAATATTTCCCTCCGTCCTCCACCACCGGGCTCACCTCTCCGGATGCCATGGAAAAGGCCGTCTTTTCATACTCCTCTCCCATGAGGCCGTACCAGAGCTGTTTTTTTATCTCCGGATCCTCTGAATACTCCTTGGCTGCGGCAAAAAAATCCATTCCCTCCTCCTGGATCTTTGAACGGATCTCTTCTGCCCGGGTCCTGTCGGAAACCTGGATCTGGGCCACGGAGATCACCTTGGCCTCGCTGTCGCTGACCTCCAGGTTCATATCCCCTGTAATGGTCTCCACCAGCTTTTCCGCCGTCCAGTAATCCGTATACAAGGCCTCCGCTTTTTCCTCTGTCAGCCCGAACTCCTCTGCCTGGACAGAGCCCAGAGCGTCCATATACTGGCTGGCCGCTGTTTTGGCCAGCTCCTTT
>ENA-ORTV01002257-ORTV01002257.1-human-gut-metagenome-genome-assembly--contig:-NODE-2257-length-18589-cov-4.075159_pt1 | contig 18589 bp, 28 predicted proteins | sample MGYA00241915_ERZ509194 | MGnify/ENA primary metagenome ERZ509194 (study PRJEB26280, sample SAMEA2338810) | human gut metagenome | biome: human gut; feature: human-associated habitat; material: faeces... | reverse complement strand
AAGCATACTCTAAAAGTCAGGCTATCAGCTGTTGCCTATAACTTCACCCTCTGCTCTTCATCGCTGATTATTATGACCTCCACGGCTTTTTTACATAAATTACTTGCAAAATTCGTCAATCTTAAAAGCAATTCATGCTGAATGCCAAAGAATGGAATCGAACCATTTCCTGTCAGTCTTGTTGTCGCGCGCTTCTGACCGCTCTTTCCAATGAGCTACATTGACTTAACCGCCATCTGACGGTTAGCAATAATATTTATCGTGCCATGCAATGCACTATGCGGTTATTTAAGGTTCATATCGTTTTACCGCCAATCTACACGCAGCTCTTTTATTCCTCAAGCAGTAGTTGGAGATTTTAGAGTCTTTACTGACTATTTTCCATCAGTTACTACCGTGTCTGCACCTTGAACAGTTACCCAGCCAAATTTGTTTCTTGCCTCAGCTTCTTTCATCCGAATCAGCTCATCCGTAATCGAAGCACTGATGATTTTATTTGACTCAGCTTCAGCCTGAGCTTTCGTAATCTGAATCTGTGCATCTGTTTCAGCCTGAATCTTCTCAGTCTCTTTCTGAACCTTGATTTTTTCCTGTTCAGCTTCTGCTTGCTGCTTTTCTTGTAATGCAGTCACGCGATTATCAATAGCTTCTTTCAGTTTCTTGTCTGGGTGAACATCAATGATTGATGCATCCAGAACTTCAATTCCGTACTTATCGGAAAATTCGCTATTCAGGTAATCAGTCAGCTCAGAATTGAGTTTTGATCTGTTTCCAGAGTAAATATCCATCATGGAGTAATTCGTTGTAATCTCTGAAATTTTCGATTTCAGGACAGGCTTCACACGGCTTTCGATGATATCGTCACCGTCCATACCTTTGAACTTCTTGTATGTATCTACAAGCGTATCCTGGTTGTATCGATATGACATCTGAAAACTGATTGCAATACTTGCATCATCAGAAGTAGCAACCTTAAAAGAGTCATCTCCCTTGCTGCCCTCTCTCTTGTCTTTCGACATTACCAAGATTTCATTACTTGTTGAGAACTCTTTTACTTTTTTCATCGGACCTACAAAATTCAATCCGGGTGAAAGCGTTTCTTTCTGCACTCCATCCCTATACGTGTAGACTATACCAGTCTGTCCAGTCTTAATCAATTTGCACGAACTGACCGTGAACGCTGCACCGATAACAGCTGCAACCACTACTACCGCGACTATTCCTTTTTTCTTCATTCGTCCATTTTCCTCTCTTTAATTTCTTTTTCTGCTTTCGCATTATCTTTAAGGATTGAAAGTAAGATTTTATTTCCTACCCAAGCCAAAAGCATTCCAATAATCAAAAATACAGTTAAGGCACCTACAAATACTACAAACATCTTATCTCACCGCCTGTGCTACAAAATATAATAAATTTCCAATAGATATTAACAACAATCCTACCGTGATTCCTATGTTGATTCCATCTCTACGAGCTTTCACCATAAAGTACAGCATAGAAGTAAACATTGCTGCCATTATCAAATTTGCAATCAAGAAAATTAAGTTGATTATCATTTTCGATATCTCCTTCTCATTGGCAATCCGTGAAGTTTTCTCCAGTTATTATCAGCTTGCCGCCCTAAAATCATCCGTCTGATTTCTGGCGGTATCTTACGTATATTAACTGTAATGCTCAACGCTTTTCCATCGAACGGAAGAAGATCCTCTACGGAAATATCCGGCGATATATCATCAACGAATATTTGATTTCTTTCTACCGGAATATAGCTGTTTTTATGTTCATCAAAAATAAATAGTGAATCATTTCTTTCATCTTCGCCCATCAAGGAAACCTCCTAAATTGCATTCACGCTTTGAAACGCCTTAATCATCTTCGGAAACTGAATGGCTATCCAGTCAATAATTGTCTCTTCGTGTCCGAACTGCTTATAATGCTCATAGTTTGCTTGCAATCCACTTTCAGCAAGGAAAGCATGTATAATCTCATGCCGTAGCTGCTTTCGCATCAGTTCATCAAAATCTCCAACTTCATTTACATTGTCGTCCCTGATTCTAATTTCTCTCGATGTATAGTCACAATAACCATCAATATCTTTATCTTTGAATGGTTCCCTAATCACTTTATATTCAGTTCCAAGAATATTTACTGTTTTCATTTTCAAAGCATCTCCTACAGGTATTTGAGAATCAAACTGATAACTGCTATAACCGCAATCACAAATGTAATCATGTAAGTGAATCCAATAATCATAAACAATATCTTCTCACCTGTTTTGTAATTAGTTGTACAAGTAAGCCTTAATTTATTACTGGCACTTAATGTATTGAAATACACTCTTGTAATGATATAAAGAGCTATGCTGATAACTAATAGAATTAAGGTGATTTTGATTAGCATATTATTATATAGCTCCTTTTTTGTTTTTGGTCGTTATTTTGGGAGGTCAGAGACACCCGGGGCTGCGCCCCTCACAAACCCCCCCGCCGGGACCATTCCAATGTCCAACAGTTTCACGCCACAGCTATCGAACATATGTATCTATACGACAAACACCTATTTGTTTAATACATCATACACAATATCTTGTGTCTGTACATTCCATACCACGATATCTTGATTTCTGTATCATTTTTTGATGCAAATGTTAAAATACATCAAAAATCAAATGAAGATTCGTCCGCGTCCTGATCTTCCAGCTGATCCGCTCCAATGTCCTGTGCTATCTGTTCAACCGTCTTTCTAGCTCCGGTGATCTGCTCCTGCTCTACTGCTTTCGTTTCTGCCATGCCGTAAGCAGCTTTGGCAATGAATATCTTGTTGGCATCCGTGCCCTTGGAGTTGCTCAAATTTGACGCTAATCTACCGGCGCAATATTGCTTCCATTTTTTTGCCGTCTTGGAGTGTGGCGAGGTTGGTCCGCCTCTATAATCTCCATTGATCCATGATGTAATAGTACTGGGATCTATATTGATCATCATGCTAAAATCATACAATGTCGGTAATACTCTATACTTACTGCATAATCTCTTGTATATATTAAATAGATTATCTAATACCGTAATATCATTGTAGTTATTAAGAGGTGTCATATTGTCTGAGATACTCAATAACATATCTGTAAACACTGTATAATCATATATACTTTCTTTATCTTCCAGATCAGATATATATCTATCTGCTATCTCTGTTATTTGACTTGTATATACTTCTATTCCATCTGCTGTAGTTATTGTATTATCTTTCATTTCTGTATCACCTCCGTAACATTGAGCATATAATAGCGGTATATTGCGTCCATTGTCAATAAAAAATATTCCAGTGATATTAACTATATCTATCTGGAATACTATTTACTAACGCTATATATTGTATTTATAAACTTGTGATCTGCTCTTGCTTTTTCTGCATCGTCAGGCTCAGACTGACAAAGAGTCAATCTATTGACTCTCTTATATATTCTTATTCTTTCTCTTATTCTTCTTCTAGGGAGCTAACATTAGCATTACTGTTACTGTTGTTGTAGTTATTGTTGTTGATGTTACCGGACGGCGAAACAACCGCTTAACGGAAACAAACCTAAATGCATTTACCTCTGTCTATCTTTCGTTCTCCAAGCAATAGCCATCTACTATCATTATTACAAGATGTACTGCATGGCGTAAGCGTCCACCACCATTTATCAGTGTTCGGCAGTAATTTTCTGTATTTCCGGTATTCATCTACGGTAATGAGTGATACATAGTCTTTGCACTTTCCATATTCCGTCTGACCGTCAAGCGAGAACAGATCGCGCTCAAACCAAACCAAGGATCCTTTCCCAAGTTCATCTTCGATTTTCTTTCTCAGATCTGTATTGAGTTTGAGCCGAAGATCACTGCTTTTCCAGTCATTACAACTATCATCAAATTCTCGGTCTTTTCCGTAAAATTCATCAGCAATAACAAGATAACCTTCTTCAAGCTTGTCCAACACTTTCCATTTCATTCCTACAACTTCAATGATTTCACCGGTTTTCGGCTTCTTGTATTTTCTTTTTAAGGCGCTATAGGCCTGATTCAATTCTTCCAGTTTTTCTCCAAATTCTTTCAATGTCATCATGTTTCTATTCCTCCGTTACTTTGGATACAAAGATATTAGATTTTAAGATACAAAATGGGCGAACACCGCGACAGTAGTAGTAATCGAAGCTGATGTTACCGGACGGCGAAACAACCGCTACTGAATTACCCCATCCTCTTTCTTCGGTACTCCATGCAGTACACGTCCAATACCAATCCGGAAGATCTTTATTAACCAATAAATCATTATATTTTCTTGCTTCATCGAACGTCAGTGGTCTTACTTTCGCATGAAGAACTAAATCTTTTCTCTGCATATCTACAGTTGCTAAACTTACCTGTCTGCTGCATAAATTATCTGAACCGAATTCCTCTTTAAATTCAGGGAAAATTTCTTCTTCAAAAAGATCAGACAGCTCTGACGTAAAATATTCGTTACTATCATCATCAAAACGAACATCTTTCCTATACAGTCCTTCTGTGGTAACTGCTGTTTTATCGCTTTCCTGTTCCAGAACAATAAATCTCCCGATTCCTGTATCGAACTTTCCACCAACCGGAATTTCGTCCAGCCGAACCTTATTTTTCCGTTCTCTTTCCTCTAACATTGCTACAAGCTCTCTTGCTTTTTCTAATTCTTTGCTCATTTTCTATTCCTTTCTGGCTTACTGCCATTCATCTGCTGCTAATTTGCTTGCCGGTTTCCACTTCTGATTTCCTTGTTCAACATCGCTCTTCTGATTATCTGGATGATCGTCATAGTTGCCGTCTAGTACCTTTGGAAAATTATTCGGCAATACAAACCAGTCGAAAGTAATCACCCATGCTTTCTTGCCACTCGATTTCCCCTGCAAGAAACTACTGCCTTTCACTTTCTCAATAGCACTCAACACATTTGGCAAACCATATTCCTTGATTCTAGCTGAAAGTCTCTGATATCTCTGTGACGAACTGCTCAATCTCGATATTGTTTTAATCCCATATTCAGATAAAGAGTTCCAGGCTTCTACGCATTGTCGGACTTCTGTCTGACGAACAGTATCTTTAGATACTGTAATATATTCTTTATCTTCTTCTATATCTATATCTTCTTCTAGGGAGCTAACATTAGCATTACTGTTAGCTTTACAGTAAGTCTTATCGGCTATTTCTTTCTGTTTTGCTCTGTAATCACGCATATAATCCCGCTGATATTCACGCTTTTTTTCCAATTGATCCAAAGTTTGATGCTTGCCCCAATTTGGAATAGTTAATACGCCATCTATCCTCTGAATCATTCCAAATTTTTCAAACGTGTCCAACGCCATTTTTACTGTAGTTTCTTTTCTCCTAAATATTGTTGCAAGCATTTCATCTGTATATGCAATAGAATCATTCATCATAAATACACCCGAATTATTCATTTTTCCAGCCAAACATAAAAGTTTAAACCAAACGACTATAATAGGATCCGACTCAGGCAAGCTCTCAATAAGCAGAATTTTCTCATCGTCAAATATATCTGTTGTTATTTTTATCCATTTTACATCTGCCATCTACTACACCTCCCGTTGCAGTAATTCCAGTACCATGTGTCCCTGATCCCGATTATGGCAAAACACAAACTCAACGCCATATTTCTTCTGCATAGTCTTGCAAGCTTTCATGAGCGTTTCACCCCTGGTTGCTGCCGGATACCTCTGTGTGCGCCTATATATTGGTTTTCCGCTCTTGTAATGTCCAATCACATCACTTGTACGCTTCATCACAAAAAGCCTCGGATTTTTCCATTTATGAAGCTCGTCCAGTGATTGAATTGTCGGATTGTAAATGTCTTTTGTTCCGGTAATCAAACCACCGGCGTTCTGTACCAACACATACAACTTAATACCGTTATTCTGCGCCAAGATACATTCATCCCGGAACCTTGCATGTTGTTTTCCGCAAATGTCGCCTACAAGCTCCTGAATGTCTTTCTTTGTATCTACGGTCACATTGAAAGTTCCAAGAAAATCCATCTTTTTCACTGGAATTCCCCTCTTTTCTTTTCTGGAAATCACATCAAGAACCTTATCATTTGCAACAATGTAATCACCACACGGGAGCGGATAATTCATTACTTCAATTCCAATGCTTTTCCAATATTGTTCCTTTTCTGTATGTTTCCCAGCTTGTTGCGCCTTATCACTAATCAATATCATTGGAATCACCTCTTCTGTTGTAATGTCGTTCATTAAGCACGTATTCTTCTGCTTTCTTCTGATCTGCTAAAAGATTTTTGAGCCTGTCTATGAACTGCTTGTTCTGCTTATCTGAATAGAATTTTGCTACCTTTTCGACAAATTCAACTCTGTCTTTCATAGCTCTACGGTCATTTCTCTGTTTATGTACCCGCGTTGCTATTTTGCAGCGTTCATCGTAATTATGCGCAAACTCGATATCATGCAGAAAATCTTGATTCATTCTGTCGTATTTATAGACCTGTGTTACGCAGTCTTTATACTCTTTATCGCAATATTTTAAGAAATTCAGAAACTCGTCTATGATTTCAGACGGCTTCGTTCCTTTCTCCATCCACAACCGCCTCCCTTCTTTTCCTTGCTCTGTATTCCCGTTGCTTCTGCCTGTAATATTCCTTATTTTTTGCGTACTTCGCACGTATCGAAGCATTCACCCTATCACGATTTTCCCGTTTCCATTCATTAGATTTTTTGATACACCGAGCAGAATTTTCATCGTAATATTTCTTTCTTCTTTGCTTAATTTCATTAGGATGTCTTTCCCGATATTTCCTCTGATATTCTCGATTTCTTGCGTCTTCGGAAGATATAGTGTTCACAAATTCTTCGACTTCATCCCCCTCCAAATAATCTTCAATCTCCATACCGCTGTATCTACATTCCACATAAGGACAGTTAAAACAATTAGGAACACAACACTTCGGTGGCTTTCTCTTTTTATTCGCCAAAACTGCCACCTCTTAGTTAAATGGTAACTGAGTATCCACTCCGTCAGGAATATCAAGAAATCCATCAGAGCTTACCGGTGTGCTTCCGCTACCATTATTTTGACTAGCAGCTTTACTTTCCGCAAATTCCTGTTCTTCCACAACTACATCTGTCGTATATATCTTATTTCCATCCTTATTGGTATAGCTTCCAGTCTGAATACGCCCTGAGATAGCAACTTGCATTCCTTTACGGAAATACTTCTCTGTAAATTCAGCTGATTTTCCAAAGACAACACAAGGAATGAAATCTGCTGTCGGCTCTCCGTCTTTCTTGAATTTTCTGTTTACAGCAAGTGTATATCTTGCAACCGCTGTAGCATTGTCTCCCTGTGAATATCTCACCTGCGGATCTGCTGTCAATCTTCCCATTAAAACTGTTTTATTCATCTATGTAGTCCTCCTTATTTAAGTAAATAAATAACCATGTTTACGATACTTAAGAATAATGCGAGCAAGAATGTTAAAAACGGAATTAAAAATCCTTTATCCCCAGTATCTTTATACATGTAAAAATCAAAAGTCGCTCCAATAGCGTTGAAAATTATTAATAATGTTTTTGTAAATCATTGTTCCCCCTAGAATGGCATAAGCCTAAATTCCTTTTCCATTCCTTTTTCAGCAGCCCATACATCCACATCACAGTCAACGATCTGTTGTATCTCGTCCACAAACATTACTGGATTGCCATTTCCGGCACTTAAATGTATCAAGCCTATACTTCTTAGACTTACACTGTTAATCTTCTGTATCAGCCGTTTACACGTTTCAAGTTCCATGTGACCGGTTAATACATGGTTGTATTTAGGATCACTATCTTCAATTCTGATATAGTCCTCTGCATAATTACATTCGATCAAGCCGTAGTTGATATGCATTTTTGAAAAATTATACGGGCAATACTCAGCATCTGTGATGAAGAGAATCCGACCATCAGGTGTATCAATCAGCCATCCGTCACATTCTGTTTCTCCATGTGGTACATGGAACGGAACCACTTCAAATGAGCCTATCTTCTGCCGTTTCATCCTCTGTAAGCCTATGGTTTTCTCTCCCATTACCGTTTTAACATCTGTTTCGACTTCATCCGATGTGTACACCATGATTCCGTATTGCATATACTGTTTAATATATCCAGCGTGATCGCCATGGATATGTGACAGTATGCAACCATTCACCATGGAAGTCCGATAATCAATAGCTTTCAGCATTTCCTTAGCTGGAACTCCGCATTCCAGGAGAAGAACATCTTCCCCTGAAATCAGAGCATAACCATTGCCAGAGCTTCCAGAACCAATCGTTTTAACTATCATCTCTCACAATCTCCACTTCATATCCAAGCTCTTTACAGATTTCAGAAACGGTCATTTTTCGTACTTCTTCACGATCCCAAATACGGTTGCGTTCATCTGAAAGCATGTAGTTAAAACTTCCTAATGCTGGCTTGAAAACTTTCACAATATCAAGGTCAGAATCATACGGCCATGTCATATTACTTTCATGTGGATGTCTTCCGCCAAGCGTCATATAGCAGTTCGTTCCAATACCGTATAATTTTCCATCCAGATTGATAATCAAGTATTTTTTGCCAAGTCTTGTTTCAACAACCATTCCTGTTTGTAAATCTTTTAATTCCATGCCTTTACTCCTTTGCAAACTCTGGTGTTTCCACTTCAACAGCTTCGGATTCAGCCACTACAGTTTCATCTTCAATTACAAATTCCTGTGAATTTTCGTTTTCAGCAATTTCTTCCTGTGATGCTTTGTACGTTTCGTCCAGCTGTAAAAGCGAACTGGATGCCATGCTATTAAGATTCTTTGGAAATTTCTTGATAGCATTGTTACGCATTTTACGAACAATCATAGCTTCTGGAGTATCAAGCCAAGCTGCACTCACATATGGCGTTACTGCATATTCGCATTTCAGCATATCATCTACCGTTTCACACGCTCTGAATGCTGAAAGAATTTCTTCTTTCTTAGCTTTAATCTCTGCTTTCTGTTTGTCTGTAGCCTTATAGCGATTCTCACAGATTCCAAAAGTCTCATTCATAAGATTGTTTCTGATATGAGCAATCAAATTTGTTCTTACCGGTTCTCTTTCGGTAATCAGATAATCAATAGTTCCGTCTTTCAGTTTTACTGGATAGACAACTCTTACTGTTTTGTCTGACAATCCTTTAGGAGTCCACTCCGCAGGCTCAATCTCAATACCTCTTCTACGAGGATATGTGAAATCATCACCCTCTTTTACAAGCCATACTGGATATACAGTGTCTACATTGTTTCCGAACTGCCTTAAAAGCGCATCATTTCCGTCACCCTCGACACCCATTTCAACCATTTTCACCCACTGCCCGCTAACTTGCTTGCTTCTGAGCTGGAAGAAAACCTCTCTCGGCATCGCATTAGCATTAAGTTTAAGGCTTGCACACTGAGCAACAACCTCTCTCAGATTGGAAGTATTAAGGTTGTTCATATCAGTCTTATCCGTATTCTGCACAAGCTGATAAATTGCTGACATTGCGTTCATTGCACACTGTTTGGAATATTCATCGTACTGAACACCATTCTGCTCAAAATCCCTTGAAACGAGTCCAGTGATTGTATTTGTCCACTGGCTCAATCCAGTAGTAAATTCTTGCTTTTTAGCAACTTCATTTTTTTCTGCCATTTAGTTTCCCTCCGCATCCGACTTTCCATCACCATCAAGTAACACATCCAGAAGCATTCCGAGGAAATCCGGCATTGGTTCTTCGGAATGCTCCTCACTCTCTTTTTCGTCACCCAACTTTTCTTTTAACTTTTTAAGTCCATCTTTAACACCTTTTATTGAATCAATGATTTCTTCCTTTTCTGTCATTGCAGACCGGCGAACAACCTTATCAATCCACTTGTCCGCATCTTCTTTCGACATTCTTTCTTCGAGCGATTTACGCACACATCTAAGGATCTCTGTTGTTTCAAAGAGTATTGTAGGGGCATTTCCTTTAATTTCCCCAACTCCGTTTTCAAATTTAATCATTCTATTTATCCTCACTTTCTACTTTCAATTCTTTATCATCAGTTACCGTCAAATAAATCATCTGCGCATCCATTTCCGGTACATTGAAGTCATTTATACTTTCTGCGTTGTCCACGAATATCGGACAGCTAACTCCGTACAGATTTGATAATGAATAGATAATGTCTAACCCGGATGCAATTCTGTGACCATTGTTAAGACTGGACAGTGGAACTCCATTTACTGTACATTCGCATGTTTCCTTGATTCCGCCATTGATCTGCTCTGCAAACAGCTTGAATGATACAATTTTGAACATTCCATTGATCTTATCAGAAATCATATTCATTTTTGTTCTGATGAAATCTTCCACAAGATCAATCATTTGTTCCTGATCTGCAATTTTCTGTCCGACCGCTTTCTGTTCAGCTTCCAGTTCAGCGATACGAGCTTTAACTTTTGTGTTATCTGCTGCCATAATCTTTCCAGTAATTTCAGCAATTTCATTTTTCAAAACCGCTTTCTTCGTTTCAAGTTCTGCTTTTCCAGATGTATCAGCACTCATAACTTCGATCTCTTTTTCAAGTACCGAGATTTTCTCGACAGTTGCCAGGTATTCAGCATTTTCAGAAACATCAGCCGTAATTGGATATTTGTTCAGCTCTTCTTTGGCTTCATTGTGCGTTTTCTGTTTTTCTGCCAGTTTTTTACTTTCTTCTGCCATCTGGTTACGAAGTTCCTCTTCTTTTGCCTTTAATTCATCCCTGAGAGTAGCGGATTCTTTTCCGTCCTTTTCAATCCGAGCCAGATTTTCGGCACGCTTTTTTTCAAAAGCTTCTTTATCTTTTGCGTATTTCGCTTCATATGTAGTTTTACGGACCTCATAATCAGCAATCTTTTTCTGCTTAATTTCTTCCGGCAACGCCTGTCCGCAAGTAGGGCAAATAAGAGCATCTTCTGACAGAGGTTCAAGTGGTGTAAGTGTAGGATAAGCTTTTATCTTTTCGGCTTTCCATTCAGCAGATAACCGCTCTGTTCTTGTTTTCTGTGCTTCGTATCTGCTATGTGTCGCATTGATTTCGTCTGAAAGCATTGCAATTCTATGATTTACGTCTGCAAGGTCCTTTTCAGTAGCAGCTACTTTCTCTCTTACTACTTTGGAACTTTCCATAAGCTTCTGATTCTCTGCGTTCTGAACCTCTGACAGATGCAGTTTAAGGTTCATAATTTCCTCACGTTTGGAGTTGATTCCCTCTAATTTGCTGTTACCGCCGGAGATTTCATCTTCTACTTTCTGCAGAGCCACTTCCTTGGCTGCTTTTTCAACTGCTAACGCTCCAACATCAGCAATCACAAGTTGTTTGGAGATTTCATCAATACGTGCCGGGATCTCGACCATATCCTTATTCAATGCCGTTTTTGCTTTGGTGTATTTCTTCAAAATATCTTCCGTGCTGGCAATTCTCAGCTCCGGAATCAGTTTTGTGTATCTCTCACCGAATGTTTCAGCAATTTCCGCATCAGAGAACGTTCCAACAAACTTCATCAGAATCTCACGCTGTTTTTTCCATGGTAATGCATTGAACGCCGCCGGATTGGTAATCAGTGTGAAAATATCTTCATCAATGATACCGGCAATAAAATCTTTGAAATCTTTCTGACTTTTTGGATATCCGTTGATTCCAAACTCATTGATATTGCCCTGTAATTCTGTAGTGCCGGTCCCACGTTTCTTTACCCATTTCTGCTTCTGGACTTTCTTTAACTCATATTCATTACCATCTACAGAAATCTTCGATTCTACGGAAATCTCAATGTTATCTACCATCTTCCCGTCTGCATCCAACGGCCGGATATCAAAATCAGAACTTCCAAGGCTATCTTTTCCAAACAATAGCCATGTAAATGCATCAAAGATTGTTGTCTTTCCGGTGGCATTCGCACCGGAGATTCTGGTTTTATCTCCAAAATCAATCGTCTTGTCCTTGCATCCCTTAAAATTCTGGATACGCATGGATAACAACTTAATCTTCTTCACCAACGATTACCCTCTCTTTCTTATCAATACTTTTTGTATCTGAACTGCTTTTATGGATAATGTGTAGATAGTCCGTATCTTCAAGCAGATTCATCCACTCTGCCGGATCAAGTCCGACCGCCACCAATAATTTTTTATTGGCTAAACTTAATTTCTTCGGTTGCTTCATAGTCTCTCCTTGTGTTACTATGTAAGTGGTTTTATGTATTTGCGTCCTTTGAAGTTGCCGCTTCGGGACGCTTTTTAATTGTCTTTACGCCTTTATCGTCCAGGCAATCTGCGAAATTCTTTAGATATGCAATTGCCATACTCTTGTGATAGTCTGCTGTCTTATCAACTCTTTCCAAAGATTCAAGAGTTGCGATCATCTTATCAATCTCTGATACTCTCATAGCTAAACCTCCTATCCAAAAAGCAATTTGTGAATGCACATCCCGGCGATAATCAGTATGGAGCCACCAGCTCCAACGATTGAACCGAGTATTTCGTCCAATTCCTGCGATATTTTTCTTCTCTTTCTCATGGCAACTCCTAACTGGCTATGGCTTCTTTTACCGGAATCGGTGCTGTCATAAGGGAAATATCAAGTTTCTCTTTTTTGATGGCTTCATTCAGATCATCCACTGAATTGATTCCGATTGCTTTCAGCTCGGCTTCAAGCTTTTTCAGTTTTTCTTCCATATAATTCTCACCTCTTACACCGCCAGACACATCTGAGCATTCTCAGCGTCAATCTCTTCCTTTAGATACATCGGAAGAACATAGTCCTCAATGATCTTTACTGCCAGATCACACTGGTTGCGTTTAATAGCTTTGTAGGTATTCACGCCGAACTCTCTTCGGAGCTGTGCATCCACATCACTGTATACTTTGTGCATCAGACTTTTGTTCTTGTATGCCGGTGCGCTCTTGCCACCCATTAACGGAACTACTTTCTGATTCTTCGCTCTTGTGATTCTCTGGCATTCCAGTGCTAACAATGGCATGTCTGCTTTGAAATTCTGCAAGTCGTTATCAACTCTATGAATTTCCTCTTTTACTTCAAGCGTCCCTTTTGCCACGATCTGAAGCTGTTCTTCAATTGTCATTGGTTTTTGATAAGAACCTGTCTTTCTGATTGCCGGAAGAACTTCTGATGTTACCCAATCCGTAAAGCGTTCCGCTGACTCTTTTCTACTTTGGAAAATCGTCTTATAAAGATTAGACTCGTTAATATAAAGAAGTTTCTGTTCCCCTCCAGCCGTAAGGGTAGGAATTGTATTCACACCCTTTTCGTTTAATCTGTCTTTCACTTTAGATGGCTGTGTAAGTCCTAACGCTTTACACACATCTGACAGGCAAAACATCGGTTCATTCTCAATAGTTACTGTCCGGATATCACCGAACTCTTCTGAATTAAAAATCTGTAATTCGTTCATTGTTCTCCTTTCTGCTGTGATATAATTCATACATCTAATAAATGGAGGTACAAATTATGGTTTCTGAAACAAATACTATTGATTGGAATGCTACTGCTGCTTGGATTGCTCTTGCCGTTTCAATCATCACACCTGCTATTTCACTTTTGCTTAACAACATTCACCAAAGAAAATTGAAAAAAACAGAATTAAAAAATGCTCTAATTATCAAGCAATATGATGAAATGAAAAATGTAATTATTGAATATCACAAGTGTGTCTCAACAAAGCTTCATATGATTAGTGCCGGAGCAATCAGTGAATATGAGCTTGCATACAGAAAATTATTTCTTTTTGTCCCTAATGAACATTGGGAAACGCTCGAGAAATTTAACAAAACATTACTCAGTAACATCGATTCTGCTTCCATCCAAGAACAATACCTTGAGATTACAGAAATATTGGCATCTTTACTACAAGAAACGCAAAGACGAATCCCAACATAATATTCATGAGCAATCCTGCGATTCTCCAACCGTATTCGCTTCTTCCGTGCCAGTATGACATGATGCAAAGCAATGTAGCCACAATCCATATTGGCACGATGTTTAATTCGCTCATCGTTCTCCTTTCTACTCTTCAAGGAAATACTCAATCGGAACATCAAAGTATTTCGCAAGAATCATCAGCTTGTCTACCTTTGGCTTACTCTTTCCGGTTTTCCAGTCTGAAAAAACTGTTGGTGCAAGGTTCGTGTCTTTTGCAACTCTGTAAGCTGTGACACCTCTTTCGCTTATGAGCTGTTCAAACTTTTCGTACAATTTTAATCCTCCTTTCAATGCAATAAGAATTTTACGAAAATCCTTATTATATATTGCATTTATTAAGGAAATCCTTTATAATCTAATTGTCAGAAAGATTACAGAGAATACAAGAATTATATTCGTTAAGGTTTTCCTTAATCTGCTATTAGTATATTACGGTTTTATTTAATTGTCAAGCAGTTTTTAAGGTTTTCTTTAATATTCTCAGAAAGGAGAAAATATGTACGAAATATATCAGAAATTGCTTGATAGTCGTAATTTAAAAAATGCTGATATTTCAAGGGCAACAGGTATATCTAACATGACTCTTTCGGACTGGAAAAGAGGTAAATCAACTCCAAAACAAGATAAATTACAGAAGATAGCTGATTACTTTGGTGTATCAATCGAATATCTTATGACAGGTAAAGAGCCAACAATAGACTCTTCTGCTCAAGGTTACTACATTGATGAAGAGACAGCTCGGACAGCACAGGAAATCTACAACAATGACAAGATTCTCTTTGACGTATATAAAACCGCAGATAAAGACAGATTGATAGCGTACGCCAAAAAGTTATCTGAATTGCGAAAATTAGAGGAAGGTGAAGAATGATTGTATTACAAAGGATATTATATAAACGTGGTAATGCTAGATAAGTCTTACGGCATTCCGGGATGCGTCAAGCACAACGCTGATGATTCTTATACAATATTCATAGATGCATCATTAAACTACGAAAAACAGCATGAAGTGTTCCTGCATGAAATGAGACATATTATCGGAAACGATTTTGAAGAGGACGATGTTCAGAATATCGAAATGAAAAATCACATGTATGATTATTTTCTGGAAATGTCAGCGGAACTATTTCCGAATTTAAAGAGATTGAAGATTGCAAGCGCAAATTAAATATTTTTACTTTATGAGGAAAAATTATACAAATGAATAAATTATTAAAGTTTCTTTTTCCAGCTCCGACAGTTCTAATTACGATTGTATTTTTTATATTATTCAGAATTACTGGAAATTTAGACTCTGCATTGAGTAATACTTTTGCATTTTTTATTATGGCTATGATTCCATTAGATGTGATTATATGGATAATCCATAAAATAGCTCATATTTTGCAACCAAATAAGACGGATGAAGTATATAATGAGCCACAAAAATCTGAATATTATCAGCAACCAGATTCTAAAGAAATTGAAAATTTCGCTGCTCTCTGCGCTGCAAGTTGTGAATTTGACAAAGAACAAAATTACACCGATGAAGCCACAAACGGCAATGTAAGATACAATGATAAGCGTTTCGATAATGTAATAGATGACCCAGTTGTACTTGCTACTGTCTCACAACAAAAGGTAAAAGAGTATTCCGATCATATAATGAAGCTATGTGATAGTTTAGGTGCCGAAATCTGGATCAGCGGAGCATCTTATACAAAGATGTATGTCATATTAAAAGCGATACCATCTTCCGGTGTAAGAGTTCGTTCTGTTTTAGCGCTTCAAAATGATATAGAAATTTCAATTGGAATGCCTACGGTAATGAATGTCATGGAAAAGAAAGGATATATTGGGATACTACTTCCGATACAGCGTTTTGTTGGAACTGATTCTTGTAATTGTTCATCGCCAAAATCATTTCAACAACATAATGCCAATAAACCTATTATCAATATTGATAATATGAGCGGTCACGAATTTGAAATGTTCTGCGCAAAAGTTCTTCAGATGAACGGCTTTTACGATATAAATGTAACAAAAGCAAGTGGCGATCAAGGCGTTGATGTAATTGCTTTAAAGGATGGAATCCGTTGCGCTATTCAATGCAAACGATATTCAAACAATGTAGGAAACAAAGCAGTGCAAGAAGTAATTGCCGGAATGCAATATTATAATTGTCCAATTGGAATTGTTATGACAAATAGTTATTTCACCCAATCAGCAAAAGAACTGGCAAATAGAGCAGAAATTATTTTATGGGATAGAGATTTCTTGTGTAAATATATGCATTCACAACAGCATGTATCTCCGGAATTGCAAGCTAAGGGAAATAAAATATTGCAAGATATGGCTAATATATACATTTCATTATTCCAAGATATTATGCATGTAAATGTAAGTCTTGTAAATGCAAGGTTTAGAGAAACAGATACAGAATTGATATATAAATGCGATACAAATGAACAAGCAAAATATCTTGTTTCCCAACAAGAATTTCTATCAGGGAAACTTCATCGTCAACAGTATTTTACTGAATTGTCAAACAACTGTATCTCAGTGATAGTAAAAGATTGATTTAAAATAACAAAAAACTCCGGTGCTACCAACACCGGAGCCAATAGACACTATCTGGAAGATAATGCCAATTCTCGCAAAATTAGTATATCATCTTCCAGACAGCCACGCAAGCGGAACAAACGTTCTTAGCTGGCTGTTATTTTTATACTCAATTTTAAGGAAGGATGATAATTATGACAGAAAAGAAAGAAAAAATTGCAGCATTATACGTCCGTGTATCAACCGGCTATCAGGTGGATAAGGACTCTCTCCCATTCCAGAAAAAGGAATTGAAGAATTACTGTGAACACGTGCTACACATCGATAAGAAACGAATTGAAATATTTGAGGATGCAGGCAAATCCGGCAAGAATACGAAACGTCCGGCATTTGAACGAATGATGGACAAGGTAAAAGCCGGTCAAGTATCTCATGTGATCGTGTATAAGATTGACCGTATCACCAGAAACCTTGTGGACTTCTCTCTCATGTACGATAATTTTAAGTACAACAACGTAACCTTTATCTCGCTGAACGAGCAATTTGATACCTCTAGCGCAATTGGCGAAGCTATCCTTAAGATTATCCTAGTGTTTGCAGAATTGGAGCGAAAGCTGACATCAGAGCGTGTTACAGACGTTATGATCGGGCGAGCACAGAACGGGCAATGGAACGGCGCACGTGTACCGTATGGCTGGGATTGGGACGAAGAAAAGCAGATGCCGGTGCATTCAAAGAAAGAAGCCCAATACGGGATAGATATGTACCACAGATATTTAAACGGATATAGTACTCTCCGGATTGCTAGATATAATAACGAACACAGCATTCCAACCAAGAGGGGTGGCGAATGGTCTTCTAAAACAGTAGGAGATTTTTTACGGAATCCGATAAATAAAGGGGACTATAGATACAATTATCGGAATAGCGCAAGAGGGAAGAAAAAAGCAAAGGAAGAAGTTGTCTATATAAAAAATGTATTTCCACCACTGATTGATCCACCAATATTCGATGAAGTAAACAGGCGACTGGATGAAAATTATAAAAAGCAGAATACAAACTATATGTTTCCAATCAGAAAACAGTGCAATATTTTTTCTGGACTTATTATTTGCGGAAAATGTGGAGCGCATTATCAAGTATGCAGAAAAGATGAACGTAGGCTGGATGGTTTTCGCCCATCTAATTATGTTTGTACAAGAAAGCGTCAAAAGGCAATATGTGACAGTTTAAATGTTAGCGAAGTTAAAATAGGTCCATTTATGATAAATTATATAGCAGCTATGGTAGACATATCCCAAAAGCGGAAAAAGCTCAAAGACAAAAAAGAATTAGAGCAGCTTATCCTCTCTCATATGCAGTTTACGGATTTAGCTGGAATAGCAGATGATAGTTTGCAAGAAACAATGGATTTATTATATGGACGGTCAACCAACATATGGTCATCATCTCCTATTGAAAAAGAAAGTCAAGATAACGAGAACAAAAAGAATAAATTGAAAGAAAATCTCCAAAAAACAGATCGTGCTTTGGAGCGATTGAAAAAGGCATACCTCTTCGATGATGATGGAATGGATGAAAAAGAATTTCTTGAAATGAAATCCAAACTAGAAATAGATAGGGTGAAAATTGAAAATGAAATTAAAGATATCGACAATGATGCAATAGCGAATAATGTAAACCAGATTGACTTCATTAAAACTGCTTCGCAGTTTTTGATTATCCACAAAATCAATAGTGGTGAGTTTATAGACTATAGAAGCCTTGCAATATTGGATGAAGAATCCATGAAAGCATTTATGAATTCCGTGATCGATCATATTGTGGTGCTAAACAGGCAGATTACCGAAATAGTGTTTAAAAATGGCTTATCGCATAAATTATTATACAGATAAAAAGTCCCCGGAAAGGTTGATTTTCCGGGGTTTCTTTATGAAATAATATCAATTTATAAAAAACCGAGAGTATGAAACTTTTTCTGTAAAATAATGTTTATAAGGTTCTTCTATGATAC
>ENA-ORTV01002251-ORTV01002251.1-human-gut-metagenome-genome-assembly--contig:-NODE-2251-length-18627-cov-16.909057_pt1 | contig 18627 bp, 18 predicted proteins | sample MGYA00241915_ERZ509194 | MGnify/ENA primary metagenome ERZ509194 (study PRJEB26280, sample SAMEA2338810) | human gut metagenome | biome: human gut; feature: human-associated habitat; material: faeces... | reverse complement strand
CTTTACCGTAAACGCTCATTGCACGCATTTCCTTCCGGGAGCGCCTTTAACTGCAAATTTTTCTGTAGAAAGAGAATGCCCCCCTTCTTCCGTCGCATCGAAAAAACTTATATTTAGAACAATCCCCGCAAATCCGTCCCACTGAAAACAAAAGGCCCCAGACCACGCAGTTACAATTTAACTGGCTATAAAAATCCACGTATTGAGATTCAAGCAAAATTCAATCTTTCCATGGTACCGTAGAAAGAAAGGAAAATTATTCCTACAATACCTATTGACATGATAGGAATTAAGGGGTATGATAAACGAAAGTCAAGGGAGGCGGAAACATGAAGCGAAAATTATTTTCAATGGTAAAGAAAATAGCGGTACTGTCCATGGCGGCAATTCTGTTGATTGGATGTACCGGATGCGGAAGCAAAAAAAGTCATGTACGGACAATCACCAACGTCTCCTACGATCCGACAAGAGAATTTTATGAAGCATATAATCCTCTGTTTGAGAAATATTATAAGGAAAAAACGGGAAAAGAAGTGAATATTATTCAATCCCACGGAGGTTCCGGTGCACAGGCGCGTTCCGTTGTGGAGGGATGTAACGCCGATGTCGTGACACTGGCACTTGAGCATGATATCACACTGATCGAGCAGACCGGACTGATTGAAAAAGGCTGGGAACAGGAATTTGCCGATGACAGTTCCCCATACACTTCGACGATTGTTTTCCTCGTCCGGAAAGGCAATCCGAAACAGATCAAAGACTGGGACGATCTGGTGAATAAAAAGGTCGAGATCATCACCCCGGACCCAAAGAGCAGTGGTGGTGCCTGCTGGAACTTTTTAGCAGCACTTTCCTATATAAAGGAGCAGACCGATGATGAGAAGGAACAGAAAGCATTTCTGCAGAAACTTTACTCGCAGGTTTCCGTCATGGATTCCGGAGCACGCGGTTCCACTACCACATTTGTGGAAAACCAGAAAGGGGATGTACTGATCGCGTGGGAAAATGAGGCAATTACCACGATGAAAAGTTATCCGGATGAATATGAGATGATTACGCCGAGTGTCAGTATTCTGGCACAGCCGAGTGTGGCGATTGTGGATGACAACGCAGATGCCAATGGCACGCAGGAAGTGAGCCGCGAGTACCTGAATTATCTGTACACCGATGATGCGCAGCGGCTGGCGGCAGAGTATGGTTACCGTCCGAGCAATGAATCAATCCTGAAGGAATTTTCCGACCGTTTTGACCTGAATGTGAAATTATATACGATCAAAGATTACGGCGGCTGGAACGAAGCATATAAGAACTATTTGGACGATGGAGCAATGTTTGATGAAATCTACGGCAACGAATAAGACAAAAAAAGTACGTGTGATACCGGGGTATCACCTCACATTGGGAATTACAGTGACAATGCTTTCCCTGATTGTGCTGATCCCGCTGGCATCTGTGATGGTTTCCGCATTAAAACTGCGTCCGGCAGAGTTCTGGTCCCTGATCATGAAGCCGACCGTGCGGCATGCATTTGCGACCAGCATCGGATGTTCGTTTATTGCGGCACTTATAAACAGTGTGTTCGGTGTGATCATTGCCTGGGTGCTTGTAAGATATGAGTTTCCGGGAAAACGTATCCTCGATGGCTGTATTGAGCTTCCGTTTGCACTGCCGACTTCGGTAGCAGGTATCACACTTTCCAAAATGTATTCCGAAAACGGAATCCTCGGGACTCCGCTTGCAAAACTTGGCATCAAAGTATCCTACACACATCTGGGACTGGTCATTGCACTGGTGTTTGTCGGAATTCCGTTTGTCATCCGCGCTGTGCAGCCGGTGCTTGAAAAACTCGACGGACAGTATGAGGAAGCGGCATTTATGCTTGGAGCCAACCGGTTTCAGACCTTCCGCAGAGTGCTTCTGCCGGAGATGATGCCCCCGGTTTTAACCGGATTTGGGCTTGCCTTTGCCAGAGGGATTGGTGAGTACGGAAGTGTCATTTACATATCCGGAAACAGTGCAAGGGAACATACGCAGGTGATCTCCTATGTGATCATGCAGAAGCTTGGATATATTGATTATGCGAGTGCCACGGCAATCGCACTGGTAATGTTGATTTTGTCGTTTGTTTTACTGCTTGCTGTGAATATCGTGCAGATGAAACAGGCAGCCAGAACTAACAATGTGTAAGTACAACGGGAAACCAGCCAATTCGTTTTAAGAAAGGGAGTTTGTTTTTATGGAACAAAAGAAAAGTACGAAATACATCTTAATAGCCATCAGCGTTCTTTTCATATTTGTTATGCTGATTCTTCCCCTGTTTTCGATTCTCTTCAGTGCATTGAAAGAAGGATTTGCTTTTTACATACAGGCGATCACAACCGAATATGTGCGTTCGGCTCTTTTGGTTACATTGTTTGCAACTGTGATCGCGGTAATTGTCAATACGTTTTTCGGAATCATGGCGGCATGGCTTCTGACAAAGTTTTCTTTCCGTGGGAAACAGGTGCTTGCCACGCTGATCGATATCCCGTTTTCGATCTCTCCCGTCATTGTAGGTCTTGCCTTTTTGATGACCTTCGGACGACTCGGCTGGACGTATCCGGCAATCCGGGCGATCAACCAGTTTTTCGGAACAAACATCCGCATTACGTTTGCGTTACCGGGTGTGGTGCTTGCCACAATTTTTGTCACTTTCCCGTTTGTATCGCGTGAGATCATCCCGATCTTAAATGCACAGGGCAAAGACGAAGAAGAGGCTGCAGCATTGATGGGAGCCGGGGGATTTACGATTTTCCGGAAAATTACCCTTCCCCAGATGAAATGGGGACTGATCTATGGTATCATTTTATGTACGGCGCGTGCGTTAGGCGAGTTTGGAGCAGTCAATGCACTCTCAAAGACCAGAGGGCAGACATTTACCCTGCCGCTGGAGATTGATGCCTTATATATGTCGGGGACGGATACTTCCATCACCTCCGCATTTGCGGTATCTTCCATTCTGGTCATTATTGCGGTGATCGTGCTGATACTCAGAAACATTTTTGAATACAGAAGCAAAAACAGTAAAGGCATACAGTAAGGAGTCAGGCTATGTACGTGGAAATGAAAGATATTTGTAAAAATTACGGAAACTTCCGGGCTTCCGACCATGTCAGCTTTGGCATTGAAAAAGGAAAATTAGTCGCACTGCTTGGACCTTCCGGAAGCGGAAAGACCACTCTGCTTCGCATGATTGCAGGGCTTGAGACACCAAACAGCGGCGATATCTATATTGACGGGCAGCGTGTCAACGATGTGCCGGCGGCAAAACGTGGCATCGGTTTTGTCTTTCAGAACTATGCATTGTTCCGTTATATGACCGTCTACGACAACGTAGCTTTTGGTCTCGAACTTGCCAAGGTGCCGAAAAAAGAAATCAAAAAGCGCGTGACCGAACTGTTGGAACTGACCGGATTAAGCGGAATGGAAAAGCGTTATCCGAACCAGTTGTCCGGCGGGCAGCGTCAGCGAGTGGCATTTGCCCGCGCACTTGCACCGAATCCGCAGGTACTTCTTCTCGATGAGCCGTTTGCGGCAATCGATGCAAAAGTCCGCACCGAACTTCGCAACTGGCTTCGCGAGATGGTTGTAAAGCTTGGCATTACAAGCATTTTTGTCACCCATGATCAGGATGAAGCCGTCGAGGTGGCCGATGAGATTATCATCACAAACCATGGACATATCGAGCAGATGGGAACGCCGATGGAAATTTATAAATCACCGGACACCCCGTTCGTGGCACAGTTTATCGGCCGTTCCTCGATCGTAGAGCATTATGAGCGTCTGCTTGGATTTGATCCGGTCGAGGGCGCAACCCACGCAGTTATCCGTCCGGAATTTGTCCGCATGTCCAGAAGCGAGCCACCGCAGCACATGAGTGCCGCCGAGCGTGGAATCGTAAAAGATGTGATATTCCGAGGAAATCATCTGGATGTTGTCGTTGATGTGGGAGGTATCCCGATCGTCACCGAGCGCTCACTTGAAAAAGATCCGGTTGAAATTGGAGAACAGGTATATGTCTTAATTTACCGCCTGTATATATTTGATGAAAACCAGACCTATCTTGTAGAAAATAAGGAAATGCAGGAAGGCGAGGTCTTCTACATTTAATCACAAGGAAGGATTACTTATGAAAATCGAGGGAAAAAAAATACTCCATACGGATGTCCTCATCATCGGCGGCGGCACAGCAGGCTGCTACGCGGCAATGACCATCCGTGAACAATCCGATTATTCCATAATCATAGCAGAAAAAGCCAACATCAAGCGCAGCGGCTGTCTGGCAGCCGGAGTCAACGCGCTCAATGCCTATATCACCAAAGGTCATGTTCCGCAGGATTACGTGGACTACGCCACAAAAGATGCCGACGGCATCGTCCGGCCGGATCTGCTTTTGACCATGTCCGAAGGACTCAACCGTGTGACCGTCAAAATGGAACAGCTTGGTCTGGTCATCTTAAAAGATGAAAACGGCGAGTATGTGGCAAGAGGAAACCGCAATATCAAGATCAACGGCGAAAACTTCAAGCCGCTTCTTGCAGATGCTGTCAGCAAATTAGACGATGTGACCGTCATCAACCAGTTAAACATTACCGATTATCTGGTAAACAATAATAAGATCGAAGGAGCCGTCGGTTTTTCCATTGCAGACGGTACGGCCTACGAGATCCGCGCAAAAAAAGTGCTGATCGCAACCGGAGGAGCCGCAGGACTTTACCGCCCGAACAATCCGGGCTTTTCCCGTCATAAAATGTGGTATCCGCCGTTTAACACCGGTGCCGGATATGCCATGGGAATGGAAGCCGGAGCCGAGATGACCACATTTGAGATGCGCTTTATCGCCCTGCGCTGTAAAGATACGATCGCTCCGACCGGAACGATTGCACAGGGTGTCGGAGCAAAGCAGATCAACGCACACGGAGAAGTGTATGAGACAAAATACGGTCTGACTACTTCCCAGCGTGTGTACGGAACTGTTGAAGAAAATGTACAGGGACGCGGACCATGTTATCTTCGCACCGAAGGCATCTCCGCAGAACAGGATGAATCGCTCTTAAAAGCATACTTAAACATGGCGCCGGGACAGACACTCAAGTGGGTGGAATCCGGGAAAAATCCAAGCGAACAGAACGTGGAAATCGAGGGAACCGAGCCGTATATCGTAGGTGGTCATACCGCCAGCGGTTACTGGGTAGACACCGAACGAGAGACAACGATCCACGGACTCTATGCTGCCGGAGATGTGGCAGGCGGCTGTCCACAGAAATATGTAACCGGCGCACTGGTGGAGGGCGAGATCGCAGCCCATTCCATCGTGCAGAAATTAAACGAAGAACAGGTGGCAGATACGGCGGCTTCTGATGAAGAAGCGGTTCTTGAAAATAAAATTGCCGAGTATGATGCATTTCTCACAAAGCAGGACCCGGCATTTACCGTTGAGGAACTCGAGGAAGCCATGCAGAAAGTCATGGACCAGTATGCAGGCGGAATCGGAACCCATTACCAGTTCAACGAAAAGCAGCTTGCCATGGCGGAAGAAAAAATAAAGAAACTGCAGATCCTTGCAAAAGGACTTGCGGCAGCCGATATGCATGAACTGATGTTTATCTATGAGCTGAAAGAACGCCTGACCGTGTGCCTGACTGTGATCGCACATCTGCGTGCACGCAAGGAGACACGCTGGCACAGTTTCGCGGAGAATCTGGATTATCCGGAGAAGAGTGATGCATGGCTCTGCTATGTAAACTCGAAAAAGAACGGGGACCAGATTACGATGATCCGCAGAGATCTGGTGAAAGGAGGAGAAACCTATGAGCATCGCGATTGATTCCATGAAATGCAGGGCATGTGGAAAATGTCTGGATGTCTGTCCGGGAAGCCTGATCGTGCGCGGCGAAGACAAAAAAGCCGTGATCCGGTATCCGAAGGACTGCTGGGGATGCGCCTCCTGTATCAAGGAGTGTCCGTTTGAGGCAATTTCCTATTACCTGGGTGCCGACATCGGCGGCATGGGAAGCCAGATGACCGTTCATACGGAAGGAGATCTGTTACACTGGCGAATTAAAAAAACAGATGGTACAATAGAAACAATTGTTGTGAATAAAAAGGATTCGAATAAATATTAAGGAGGAAGATCATGAGTCAATTATCTCATCTTGATGCACTCGAAGCGGAAGCAATCTACATTATCCGTGAGGTAGCGGCAGAGTGTGAAAAACCAATAATGCTTTATTCCATAGGAAAGGACAGTTCGGTAATGCTTCATCTTGCCATGAAAGCATTTTATCCGGAGAAGCCGCCATTCCCATTTTTACATGTGAACACGACATGGAAATTCAAGGAAATGATTCAGTTCCGTGATGAGACGGCAAAGAAACTTGGGATTAACATGATCGAGTATATCAACGAGGACGGTGTAAAGCGTGGCATCAATCCGTTTGATTACGGCAGCCAGTACACCGACATCATGAAGACACAGGCATTAAAACAGGCGTTGAATAAATACGGATTTACTGCAGCATTCGGCGGCGGACGTCGTGATGAGGAAAAATCCCGTGCAAAAGAGAGAATTTTCTCTTTCCGTAATGAGAATCATGCATGGGACCCGAAGAACCAGAGACCGGAGATGTGGAAACTTTATAACTCCAAGATCAACAAGGGTGAGAGTATTCGTGTGTTCCCGATTTCCAACTGGACGGAGACGGATATCTGGGAGTACATAAAGAGAGAAAACATCGATATCGTGCCGCTGTATTTTGCAGCAAAGCGTCCGGTGATTGAGCGTGACGGACAGATTATCATGGTGGATGATGATCGTCTGAAACTTCGTCCGGGTGAGAAAATTGAATACAAGAATGTGCGTTTCCGTACCTTGGGATGCTATCCACTGACCGGTGGAATCGAATCCAACGCGACCACATTAGATGAGATTATTGACGAGACCTTGAGTGCTGTAGAGTCTGAGCGGACCACCCGTGTCATTGACAACGAGGCAGCCGGCAGCATGGAACGAAGAAAGAGGGAGGGTTATTTCTAAAATGAGCGGATTATTGAAATTTATTACCTGCGGTAGTGTAGACGATGGAAAGTCCACACTGATCGGACATATTTTATACGATTCCAAACTGCTTTACGCAGATCAGGAGAAAGCGTTGGAGCTGGATTCCAAAGTAGGAAGCCGCGGCGGCGCAATCGATTACTCCCTCCTTCTGGACGGACTGATGGCAGAGCGTGAACAGGGTATCACCATTGATGTGGCATACCGTTACTTTACAACCGAAAAGAGAAGCTTTATCGTGGCAGATACTCCGGGACATGAGGAGTACACAAGAAACATGGCAGTCGGTGCATCCTTTGCAGACCTTGCCGTTATCCTTGTGGATGCAAAGCAGGGCGTGCTCGTACAGACCAGAAGACATGCCAGAATCTGTGCACTGATGGGAATCCGTTATTTTGTATTTGCTGTAAATAAGATGGATCTTGTCGATTACAGCGAGGAGCGTTTCAAGGAGATCGTTGACCAGATTCAGGAACTTTCCAAGGAACTGCATTTAGCAAGTGTCAAGATCATTCCGGTATCTGCAACCGAGGGTGACAATGTCACCACCCATTCCGACAATATGCCATGGTACACGCAGGAGCCACTGCTTGCTTACTTAGAGAATATCGATGTGAGCGAAAAGAAGCAGGAAGAAGGCTTCTACATGCCGGTACAGCGTGTCTGCCGTCCGGATCACACGTTCCGTGGTTTCCAGGGACAGATCGAGAGTGGCGCTGTATCGGTCGGTGATACAATCGTGACTCTGCCAAGCAATGAGCATGCAAAAGTAAAGAGCATTTTAGTCGGAGATAAAGATGCACAGACTGCAGATGCAGGCCGTCCAGTTACCATCCAGCTTGACAAGGAAGTGGATGTATCCCGCGGATGTGTTCTCGCAAAAGATACGAAGCTTCCGGTCAGCAAGAAATTTACCGCAACAATCCTCTGGATGGACGATGAGGAACTGACCGTCGGCAAAGATTATCTCGTAAAACTCGGTACACGTACGATTCCGGGTATCTTAAAGAATATCCAGTACAAGATTGATGTCAACACCGGTGAATTTATTCCGGTTGGCCGCCTGCGCAAGAACGAGATTGCGGTCTGCGATCTGGTATTGCAGGAAGAGATCGTCATTGATGCTTTTGCAAAGCATAAGACATTGGGAGAACTGATCCTGATCGACCGTATTTCCAACATGACCTCCGCATGTGGTGTTGTGGAAAATCCAACGCTCGATGAGACGAAAGACTTAAAATGCGCATTTGCCCACGGAAATCTCAAGGCAAACGGAGATATCTTCGAGGAATATTACTATGACCTTGAGGCGATGAACGTCTTTAAGGTACAGCCTTCCGATAAAACTTACACGATCGGTGATGTGATTCCGGTCAAGGGTGAGACATATCAGTATCCGGACAGCTTTGATGTGGTTGTTCTGCGTGAGCAGGTAGCGGTATCCATCCGTGACCAGAAGGTTACTGCAATTATTCCGCTTGCTGACTTTGCATACAACGATGTGCCTATCATCAACGGCCGTGGATTTGCAGTTCATGTAACAAGTGCCGCAGATGTGGATGCGTTCAAGAAGGAGCTTTCCGCAGAGGGCAGTGAGATCTCTGAGAACTTCTTTAATAAGTGGGTTGATTTTGAGACTTACCGCCGCATCGTATTTAAGGATGAGCACTGGACAGAATAATCATTTTATTATGAGAATGGAATCCCTGCTGGTTTTAACCAGCGGGGATTTTTTTGATGGAAAAATAAGTGGAAATAAAAGGTTGACAATAGGGTATGATTGCGGTATATTAACTATAACATATTAAACCTATTAGATAAGTATGAATTAGGGGAAATGAAATGGGATTCAACACAGAACTACTACATGGTACAAAAACCGGAGATCCGGTGACCGGAGCCACACTTACCCCGGTGTACCAGTCCAGTGCTTTCTTTCAGCCATCGGCAGAGCAGCATGAGAAGCTGTTTCACAACAAAGCTGCTGGATATTCTTACACAAGAATCAATAACCCGACCATCGCAGCATTTGAAGAACGCATGACGGTTCTGGAAAAAGGTGTGGCATCCGTTGCCTGTGCATCCGGCATGGCGGCAATTACCAATGCCCTTCTGAATATCGTAGGAAGTGGTGATGAGATCATCACAAGCACCAGCCTGTATGGAGGAACGATTGATCTTTACCACGATCTGGAAGCGTTTGGGATTACAACAATTTTTGCAGATACGAATGATCTGGCAGATCTCGAATCCAAGATCACGGATAAGACGAGAGTCATCTTCGCGGAGACGATTGGCAATCCAAAGCTGGATGTGACCGACATCCCGGCACTTGCAGGGATCGCAAAGCGGCACAATCTTCCGCTCATGATCGATAATACGGTAGCTACCGCGTTTCTCGTTCGTCCGCTCGAACTTGGCGCAGACATCGTGATCAATTCCACATCCAAATACATCAACGGCAACAGCAGTGCCATCAGTGGTGTGATCACCGATGCGGGAAGATTCAAATGGGATCTGGAGCGGTATCCGGGCATGAAAGACTATAAAAAGTTTGCAAAATTTGCCTTTACTGCAAAACTGAGAAACGGATTGTTCCGCAACATGGGAGCCTGTATGGCGCCGCAGACTGCATACTATAATCTGCTTGGTATGGAGACACTGGGGCTTCGTATGGAGCGGGCGTGTGACAACGCAATGCAGCTTGCGGCTTATCTGGAAACCATTCCGGGAATCAGCGTAAACTATCCGGGACTTGCATCAAGTCCGTGGAACGGTGTGGCAAAGCAGTTGCTGGATGGAAGATTTGGAGCAATTTTAACCATTCGCGTGGGAAGCAAGGAACGCGCTTTTGCAATCATGAATGCGCTGACGATTCCGCAGATCGTATCCAACATCGGAGATACCAAGACACTGATCGTACATCCGGAATCCACACTGGCGGCACACTCAACCGAGCAGGAAAAGATTGACGCCGCCGTATTTGATGATATGATAAGAATAAGTGTCGGTATTGAGGATATCGAAGATCTGAAGCAGGATTTTACAGCAGCAATCCAAAATACCGCCGGATAAACAAAGAAAAATACACAAGGTTTAAAGGAGAGAGTAATGGCTGTTGATTATGCTACATTGAAAAAAGGCGGATTTATGCGCCAGAAACAAAAAAATAATTTTTCCCTGCGGTTGGCTGTGGTAGGTGGAAATCTTACAGCAGAGAATTTACAGATTATCGCAAAGGTTGCAGAAAAATACGGAGACGGACACGTACATCTGACTTCCCGTCAGAGTGTGGAAATCCCATTTATCAAACTTGACGATGTAGAAGAAGTTAAGGAAATGCTGGCAACCGGGGGATGTAAGCCGGGTGTGTGTGGACCGCGTGTCCGTACGATTACAGCCTGTCAGGGATCGGCGGTATGCCCTAGTGGAAATATTGACAGTTATGATATTGCAAAAAAACTGGATGAGCGTTATTTTGCAAGAGAACTTCCGCATAAGTTTAAATTTGGTGTAACCGGATGCCAGAACAACTGCTTAAAGGCAGAAGAAAATGATGTCGGAATCAAGGGTGCATCCATTGTGGAATGGGAGGAAGCAGCCTGCATCAACTGTGGGATCTGTGAGAAGACCTGCCGCGTGGATGCAATCAGCACCGTGGACGGAAAAATCGTTCTCGATGAGGAAAAATGTAACAACTGCGGACGCTGTGTAAAGGCCTGTCCGACCGATGCATGGAAAGCGACACCTGCATTTGAGGTATCTTTCGGTGGACTGTTTGGAAACCGCGTATACAAGGGCGAGAATTATCTTCCGCTTGTGACATCCGAGGAACAGTTATTCCGCATTACCGATGCGGCAATCCAGTTCTTTGATGACAATGCCAATCCGGGAGAGCGTTTCCGCATGACACTCGAGAGAGTGGGACTTGATAAATTTGAAGAGAAGATAAAGGAGGCATACAATGGCTGATTTTACAATTGATGAAACTGTAGATATTACGGATGTGGTCTGCCCGATGACGTTTGTCAAGGCAAAGGTGGCCATGGAAGAGTTAGAGATCGGACAGGTGCTTTCCGTACATATGAATGATGGAGAGCCGGTGCAGAACGTACCGAGAAGTTTCAAGGAAGAGGGACAGCAGGTATTAAAGCTGATCGACAATGAAGATGGAACTTATGACCTTATTGTAAAGAAACTCGAAGAGTAGACAAGAGAGGTTAAGCGCATGGCAGCAAGAGTAAGTAAAGATAATTTTGAAGCGGAGGTTTTGCAGGCTTCTATACCGGTACTGGTGGAGTTTTATTCCGATTCCTGCATTCCGTGCAAACAGATGTCACCGATTCTTGGCGATATCGAAGATGATTATGAGGATCGCTTAAAAGTGGTCAAAGTCAATGCAAATTTTGACGGGGAACTGGCAGAACAGTATTCCGTTATGGTTTCTCCGACCATCCTGTTTTTCAAAGATGGAAAGGAAGCAGAGCGTGTGCGCGGTCTGATCAGGAAGCCGGAACTGGAAGAAATTGTGAAAAAATATATTTAGGAGGAGTTACCGATGAAAGTAACAATCGCAGGAAACGTAAAAGACATCAAAGAGGGAACCACGCTGGCACAGCTCGTTGTTGACGAGAAGGTTGAAAATCCGGAATATGTGACCGTTACCGTAAACGATGATTTCGTAGAAAATCACGATCTTGCAAACGTAACATTAAAGGAAAACGATGTAGTTGAATTCTTATATTTCATGGGAGGAGGAAGCTTCTAATGGCATTTACCAATGAGCAGATGGAGCGTTACAGCCGTCACATCATCCTGCAGGAGGTTGGTGTGAAGGGACAGAAAAAGCTCCTCAACGGAAAAGTTTTGATTATCGGTGCAGGCGGACTCGGTGCACCGGCAGCAATGTATCTTGCCGCAGCCGGTGTGGGAACCATCGGTATTGTCGATGCAGATGAAGTTGATCTGTCCAACTTACAGCGTCAGATCATTCACGGCACCGCAGATGTAGGAAAAGCAAAAGTAAAATCTGCAAAAGAGACCATGAACGCAATGAACCCGGATGTAACTGTAAATACATACCGTGAGTTCGTTACTTCCGAAAATATTATGGATCTCATTAAAGATTATGATTTCATCATTGATGGAACCGATAACTTCCCGGCAAAATTCTTAATCAACGATGCCTGTGTAATGGCAAAGAAGCCATTTTCCCATGCAGGAATCATCCGTTTCAAGGGTCAGCTCATGACCTATGTTCCGGGAGAAGGACCATGCTATCGTTGTGTATTCAAGAATCCACCACCAAAGGATGCAGTTCCGACCTGCAAGCAGGCTGGTGTCATCGGCGCAATGGGCGGTGTCATCGGATCCTTACAGGCGATGGAAGCCATCAAATATCTGATCGGTGTGGGCGATCTCTTAACCGGAAAGCTTCTGACTTTTGATGCGTTAAAGATGGAATTCCACACGATCAAACTGCCAAAGGCAGATCATAAGTGTGCAATCTGTGGCGATCATCCGACCATCACAGAACTGATTGATTACGAGCAGATCGAGTGCCCGGATCATTGAAAGAGGTAAGGAGGAAAATTTTATGCTTACCATGAAAAAAGCAGACTATGAAAAAATCTTAGCTCATGCGAAGGAAAACCTTCCGGAAGAGGCATGTGGTCTGATTGCAGGCACCAAAGACGGTGACAAAAAGATCATCGAGAAGGTGTACCTTCTGGAGAATGTGGATCACACCAATGAGCATTTTTCCATGAACCCGAAGGAACAGCTTGCCGCAGTTAAAGATATGCGTGCGAACCATCTGGTACCGCTTGGCAACTGGCATTCCCATCCGGAATCGCCGTCACGCCCGTCCGAGGAAGATAAGCGTCTGGCATATGATCCGACGGTCAATTACCTGATTCTTTCCCTGATGGATATGGATCAGCCGGTGCTTAAAGCTTTTGATATTGACAAAGAGAAAAATGTGACGATTGAAGAACTGGTTATTCAGTAAAGGGTATCCGTCTGCGGATAGATTTTCTATCTGGGGTATCTCGCGTAAGCGATATCTCCTATGCAGCTTAGAAATTGTTGAATAGAAATGCTGCCTGTAACATATTGTTGTCAGGCAGCATTTTTCGGTAGTATGGTGCAGAGATTATCTTTTTACATGATCAGTAACAAAAATGCCAGACCGTAATAAGTCACAACAGCCACAAGGTCATTGACGGTTGTAATGAGTGGACCGGATGCAACCGCAGGATCAATTTTTATCTTATGGAAAAACATGGGAATCACAGTACCTACGAGGCTTGAGATCACCATTGCCACGAGAAGCGAGATGCCGACGCAGCCAGAGATGCCAAATGCTCCGATCCAGGTGTATCCCTTAAACAGGTGGATGTAGATGCCAAGCAGTGCAAGTGCCATAATACCAAGGATTCCACCATTTAAAAGACCAATTTTCATTTCTTTTACCAGTAAGAAAAGTTTTTGTTTTCCGATGAGTGTTTCATCCATCAGGACACGGATGGTAACTGCCAGAGACTGGGTACCAACGTTCCCGGCCATGTCAAGCACAAGGGACTGGAAACAGATTACGATCGGAAGTACAGCCACAACATGTTCAAAGACACCTACAACAGAGGAAACGATCATCCCGAGGAACAGCAGGATGATGAGCCATGGGAGACGTTTTTTCATGCTTTGTACAGTGGTTTCTTTGAGATCTTCTTCGGCGGTGAGACCGGCCAGTTTTGCGTAGTCTTCCCCCATCTCATTGTCAACCATCTCTACGATATCTTCGGATGTAATAACACCGAGCATATGACCGTCCTGCGACAGGACAGGAATGGAATCTTCCGAATAATCCATGATTTTTTCCATGCAGTCATCAATTTTTTCGTGATCGGTTACCGATGGATAGGAGCGGACGATAATATCGTCAAGCACATCATGTTTTCTTGCAATAATAAGATCTTTCAGATCAATAGCACCGGCAAATTTCAGGGATTCATCCAGTACATAAATGGTTGAAATATTGTCATTGGTTCCGGCCTGACGTACCAGTTCGCTCATTGCCTGACGGACGGAAAGTCCCTTTGGAATGCAGATGTAGTTGGTTGTCATGCAGCTTCCGATTTCGTCATCGTCATAGGAAAGCAGCATTTTTACATCTTTTATGGCAGCTTTGTCCAGGTTTTCCACGATTTCATATTTTTTTTTATCATCGAGCGTTTCGAGGACGTCAACGGCATCATCGGAATCCATCAGGGAAACTACTTTGGCGGCATCTTTGACGGAGAGTTCGGAAAAGTAGATTTGCGGTTCATCCAGATATGCGAAGATTTCCGCAATCTTCTGTGGCTCCAGAAGCGTATAAATACGTTTCCTTTCTTTTGGAGTCATAACCGTAAGCATATCGGCAATGTCATTTTCGTGATAATTAGATAAGCATTTTAAGATTTCATGGTCATTTTGTTTGCTTCGGATCAGCTTTGTAAGCTCTAAATATTTCTTGTTCATATGAATTCTCCTTTCCTTGTGTGCAGTCATCATGTGCAACAAAAGCTACATCATGCTGCGGATATGCACAATAGAAAAGGGCTCAGGTATACAGTTTTATATATTCAGGCACAAAAAAAGCACCTACCAGTGCTTTAAACATCATGAATCGGCAAAATTCATTTTCCAGTGAAAACGATAATTTTGCCAGTGAAAAAAGCATCGGCATTCAAATGTCTACTTCGCCCAAAACTATCGCTACTGTCCATGAATTTCACCTCCATTACTCAGATTTTTATGATTGTGGATTTAAATCCTTGGTTATGGTAGCATTTGTAAATGGATTTTTCAACCCTGAATCACGTAAAATTTTTGTAAAAGAAGCATATTTTGTTATTATTGGAGAAAAGAAAATAGCGCATTGTATAGGGGTATGGTAAAATAGGAAAGAATAAAAATGCCATTATTTATGAAATAGATTTTTTTGAAAATCAGGAGGAATAACATGTACGATTTAGTCATTATAGGAAGCGGTCCGGCAGGTCTTTCGGCAGCTGTTTACGCAAAGCGCGCCTGTCTGGATGTGGTTGTTTTAGAGAAAGAGCCGATGGGGGGCGGACAGATGATTTATACGCAGGAAGTTGATAATTATCTGGGACTGCCGGAAACCAATGGGTTTGATCTGGCACAGAAATTTGAGCAGCATGCAAAAGCACTGGAGGTTCCGTTCATTAGCGATGAAGTGGATAACGTAGAGAAAAATACAGACGGAACGTGGAAAATCACCGGTGCTTCCGGAACCGTCTATGAGACAAAAACGGTACTGCTGGCAACCGGAGCCGGACACCGGAAACTCGGGGTGCCGGGAGAAGAAACACTGGCAGGAGCCGGGGTGTCTTACTGTGCAACCTGTGATGGAGCTTTTTTCCGTAACAAGACAGTGGCGGTTGTCGGCGGTGGAGATGTGGCACTGGAAGATGCCCTGTATCTGGCAGCCGGATGTGAAAAAGTGTATCTGATTCACCGCAGACAGGAACTGCGTGGCACGAAGGTACTGCAGGAACAGGTGGCAAATGAGCCGAAGATCACCTTCCTGCCGGATACCGTGGTGAAAGAAATCTGTGGGGAGCAGATGGTCGATCATCTGGTAATTGCAAACACCGGAACAGGAGAAGAAAAAGAACTGCCGGTCAGCGGTATCTTTATCGCAGTCGGTATGAATCCGCAGACCGATGCGGTGGCTTCTGTGCTGGATTTAGATCATGGCTATGTGCGTGCCGGAGAAGACGGTGTGACGGAGCAGCCGGGGCTTTTTGTGGCAGGAGATGTCCGCACCAAGAAGCTGCGTCAGATTGTGACCGCGGTGGCGGATGGTGCCAACAGTGTGACAAGTATTGTGGAGTATCTCAAAACTTTATAAATTGCTGGTTAACTGCGGGGGCTGGGAGCCTTTGGGTTTGGCAAGTGGGACGGATTTGCGGGGGAGTTGTTTTAGATATAAGGTTTCTCTATGCGACGGAAGGAGGGGGACATTCTCTTTCTACAGAAAAATTTACAAGTCAGCGCCGATGTTGATTTCAGGTTGGTTTGGCAAAGGTTTTACTTTTATGCTATTAACGTTACATGATGGAACTACGGCGCAGTTGTAAATTTGTTCTTCCGAAAGAAATGTACCCCTTCTTCCTGTGAATTGGAAAACCATAAGTAAAAGAATGATGTCCGCAAATCCTGTCTGTGGAACAAACCTAAAGGCACCAGAACCTGCAGTTAAAGGGACGCCTCAAAAACAGCTACCAATCCCATGAACTGGAATAAACATAAAAATACCTTGTTAAATCACTCGATGATAAGGCCGGGTATCTATAGACGAAAAATTAAAGTTTTAGGTGACAGTTTTCCGAAATTTTAATGCTTGAAATCAGGAAATGTCACCTATATAGTAAAAATTGCTTTTCCAGATACCGGTTTTTTAGAAAAAGCGGTATCTGGAAAAGCAATTTTTGATCTATAGAGACCTTCCGGTATCTGAATGTTAAATTTTCAGCGTGTAGGTACCACAATGGTATCTTTTACATGAATTTTATTGGCATAGATACCACGATGACATTTTTTACTGAAGGTGGCTGTATATTTGTTCCACAGACAGGATTTGCGGAAATATATTTCTCAACTATATTTTCTCCAATCCACAGGAAGAAGGGGGACATTTCTTTCGGAAGAACAAATTTGCAACTGCGCCGTAGTTCCATCATATAAAGCTAATAGCATAAAAGTAAAACTTTTGCTAAACCAACCTGAAATCAATATCGGCGCTAATTTGCAAATTTTTCTGTAGAAAGAGAATGTCCCCCTTCTTCCGTCACATTGAGAAAACTTATATTTAAAACACTCGCACAAATTCGTCGCATAGAGAAAACTTATATTTAAAACATCTGCACAAACCCCCATGATAGTGCTATAATGATACAAAATTGTATGTCGGAACAGCAAAGGAGAAATGCCGTGCAGATACTTTTAACATTAGATAAAAAAGATTATGAAGAGGGAATGCCTGTGTTCGAAAAATACTCGACACGCGGCGTGATTATTCGTGATGGAAAAATTGCAACACAACATGGCAGTGCCGGAGATTATAAAATTCTCGGCGGAGGTGTGGAACCGGGCGAGAAGCTGGAAGATGCACTGATTCGTGAAGTGGGGGAGGAGTCCGGGCTTATTGTGATTCCGGAATCCATCCGTCCGATTGGAGAAATTGTGGAGCGGCGGCGCGATCTGTTTGAAAAAAACAAGATCTATGTCTGCCACTCCTGCTTTTTTTTCTGTGATGCAAAAGAAGAAATGACACAGACGCACATGACCGAAAGCGAGATCGAGAAAGGATTTCATCTGGAGTGGGCAACCGCACAGGAGATTATCGATGGGAACGAACCATTTTGTGAGACGCAGCCATGGAGTTTCCGGGATCGGGAATTTGTTAAAATGCTTGTGGAAAAAAAGATTCTCACCACATAGTTTTTACAAACAATTTACATAGGGAAGAAGTCTGTATTTACACACCCCTGTTATCCTGTAGAAAAGTGGAGAATAGAATAGGATAGATATAACAGAAAGCAGGGAAGGTAAGTTATGGATGAATTAGAAAAACTCCGGAAGCACTGGGAAGATGATAATTTTCAAAGAAAACATGCACTGGCAAGAGAGATTGTGGTAAACCGGCTGCGGGAACTGAACCGGGAATATGAAGAAAAAACAGGACAGGGATTTGTACGTTTTATCGAAACACGGATGAAGACGCCGGAGAGCATTGCAGAGAAGCTGCAACGCAAGGATTATGACGTGGATTTTGATACCGCAGTTACTGCACTAAACGATATTTCCGGGGTTCGCTGTATCTGCTACAGTGTCAAGGAAATCTACTGGATTGCACGGCAGATCGGAAAAACAGACACATATACCGTAGTAAAGGCAAAAGATTACATTCGAAAACCAAAGAAAAATGGGTATGAGAGTTACCATATCGTTCTGGATATCCCGATGTCTTACAAAGGAAAGACAACTGTGGTTCGTGTGGAATTGCAGCTGCGGACGATGATCATGGATGCGTGGGCAGGAATGGATAACCGGGTTTCTTACAAAAAAGGAGTTCCGCCGGAAATGGAACGCCGCATTGAAAAATATGCCAGGATCGGAAGAAGACTTGATAAACTGATCCAGAAAACGCTTGATGATTCAAAAACCGTATAAAGGTATGGAATCTCCTGAAAATATGTGCTAAAATGCTTTTATATCATGAGCACAGGGATTAACCTGTACAATACCGACAGCATGGGGTTAGGAGATATACACAGATGATCGACAAAAAGAAGTTAAAAGATGTCATGAAGAAGCAGGATCTCAAGCAGGAGAAACCAACAGATCCAAGCATGACACTTGATGTAAAAAATGAAGATGTGGAAGCACAGATAGATCTATATCTGAAAGAAAAAACCGGTGAGAATTTAAATGCCCTGATCGAGCTGATGCGAACCAGA
>ENA-ORTV01002211-ORTV01002211.1-human-gut-metagenome-genome-assembly--contig:-NODE-2211-length-18874-cov-3.297572_pt1 | contig 18874 bp, 24 predicted proteins | sample MGYA00241915_ERZ509194 | MGnify/ENA primary metagenome ERZ509194 (study PRJEB26280, sample SAMEA2338810) | human gut metagenome | biome: human gut; feature: human-associated habitat; material: faeces... | reverse complement strand
GAGATAATCTGTAGGAACAACAGAGTCGCTTGTACTAAGAGGAGCGGGAAGTACAAACTGGTGGGATGCGTGTGGTTGACCAGAGTTTTTAGATTATTTATTTATTCATTTAACCCTTAAAAAGTATGAAAGTTATGAAATTATTAAAGAGAGCTTTTGTATGGTACTTTGAGCAAGCTTCACATAGCTATACTTGGTTACCAACGGGAACACTTCCAATGGGGGAGTAAGTTCCTACACATAGGGATTATAAATGACTACTGTTTTTTATATTAAATATATTACAAGGATTACTTACAGCAATTATCTTAAATTATTGCACCAGAAAATAGCGACACATTTAAACAGTAATCCGTATTCGGGGAGTTAGCTATAATTGGCAGAGCAAATGATAAATTAGTTATAAGGGTGTATAGCTCAGTGGTAGAGCCTTGCACTGTTAATGCAATGGTCGACAGTTCGAATCTGTCTGCGCCCTCTTATGACAACAAAACAATTAGGTAATATTGGTGAAGCTAAAGCATTAGCTAAACTAGTTTCAATGAATGTTCCAGTGTATGTTAGTTTTGGAGATAATGAGAAAGCAGATTTAGTAGCTGAATTTAATGGAAAACTTAATAAATTACAAGTAAAAACATCTGAAAAATTTGAAGATGGAAAGTTTATTATTAGTTTAAAAAGTTCTACCATTAGAAATCAAGTTAACTATGTCCATAAATATGATTCATCCGAAATAGACTACTTTGTAGTTTATAATCTTGAGTCTGATACTTTATTACTTCTCCCTATAAAGGAATTTGAAAATAGGGCTTCCGTCTCATTCAGAGTTCCTTACGTAGTAACATACAACCAAAACAAATCATTAAATTATGAAGATTACTTATTTGAAAAGATAATAAACTAAGAAATCATTGGGTTGTCGGTTCGAACCCGACACTCCCCTCAATCGTAATTTGGGGTCATAGTTCAGATGGCTAGAACGTCTGCCTTGCACGCAGAAGGTCGTGGGTTCGAGTCCCACTGGCTCCACTTAATAAAGAAATAATATGAAACTTAAACTAACATTTAAAAAATTAGCTCAACGATGGTTTGTTGATATTCCTTGGATTGGAAGCATTGATGATTTACAAATGGTAAACGGTGCGGATGATTTCTTAGAATGGTATGCTGCCGGACTTGAATCTGTAACTCTTAGATTTGATACAGAGCCAGACCCAGAAAGAGGTGATATTCACTTTCATAAAATACAACAAGACGAGTTTGGTGCTACTTATGAATGGATTTCGCTTTATGAGGATGTTCCAGTTCCAACTATTTGGTTATGTAATGTAACTAAGCACGTATGTGACGGAGATTTCCCCATCAGACCTTTACATTTACAAATAAATACATGGTGTAGTTCGGCTAGTGGTTGATGCCGCCAGATTGTGATTCTGGTACATAAGAAACGCATGGGTTCGAATCCCATACTACACCCTTAATATTATTTACTTTAAACAATTAAAGATGAAGAGATTATTTTTAGCTTTAGTCATGGCTTTAGTAAGTGTGACTATGTTTTCACAAGTAACAATTTCGCAAGAGGATTACAACAAACTCTCACCAGAAGCCAGGTCTTCGATTGAGAAAGTAACCACTAAGAAAGCCATTGAAGGAGAACTGAAAGAAGTATCCAACTATGCTTATTTAGGTAAAGAAATTGGAACAGCTGTGAATGAAACCCTTAAAGCAGTAGAAGAATCGGTAGTGCGAGTATCTGAAACTGATTTAGGTAAAACTGCAATTACTGTTGTTGTATGGAAACTTCTGTATAAAGAGATAGCCGGAGCAGCAGTGGGAATTGTTCTGCTTATTATAAGTATATGGGCTGTATGGACTGGTTCTAGTAAATTTTCTAAAGACCAAGAAGCTGCCGGAATAACAAGGTGTGTGGCAGCCGTTGTTACCTTCATTGCGTCGATGGCTTGTCTATTTGGCTGACTGACCATATTAAAGGTAATAGGAATAACAGTTGCCTTTGCGATTGTTCTATTATTGTTTTCGGCTATGTTTGTTGATGCAGAATAAAGACTACATGAGTAGTCTTCTTGGAGGAATAAGCCTAATGCTAAGGCAGCGGTCTTGAAAATCGCCAGTAATCGTGTAACAGCGGTGTGTGGGTTGGAGTCCCACTTCCTCCTCTAACTTTAATAACTATGAGTAACGGAAAGAAATGGAAAATTGCACCTAAATACATAGGTAAACGGTCTCATGGAAGACGGTGGACTTATCGTGTTTGTGGAGGAAAGAATGGAAAGTGTAGATTCCAACATTTCAGACATCAGAAATGGTTTAAAATTCTTGATGGCAAAATATCAATGAGACGAGCTATGGCTCGTGAAGCTTGGTTTTGGGATTAATAAAGATTACTACTTAAAAATAAAGAATATGAAAATATTTACTCCAAAGGATGCTAAAGAACATAAACTCGCGTCCATTCCTGATTTTGTGTATCAGGCGTTTAACAATCTTCTTGCAAAGAATTATGATGCTTATGGCACTATAATATTGCAAGGTGAAGTTATTAAAGAAATTCTTACCGTTTGTCCTCTCGATAGTATGACTAGTCAAATCATCTTAGAAAACAAATGGTTAGATGTAGAAGATGAATATCGTAAAAATGGTTGGGAAGTTGAATATGACAAGCCAGGTCTTGGTGAAAGCTATCCTGCCAGATTCATTTTTAAGCCAAAAGAAAAATAGGTTAAGTTTATAAAAGGAAGACTTACAGCAATAACAATCTAGCCTTGTAAGCCGTCGGTCATGAGTTCAAATCTCATAGTGAAGCTTGCTTCATTTAGCTCAGTCAGGTAGAGCAACGTATAAAAATGTCTTCCGCTTTCTGCTGCTCTCGTCTAATTGGACTAGGACACATCACTTTCGATGATGCTAATACGGGTTCGAATCCCGTGGGCAGTGCTCTTGTGCATAATCCTCCCAGCCAAGTAATTGGTTAGGCAATAATAATCATACACACCCTAAGATAACGTGAGGACATGGAAATCTTAGGCGGTAGTCAGCACCGTAGTACGCAATGGTAGAATAGAAACGGCTGACATCTACCAACAATCGAGGGCGTAGTGTAATGGCTGCACGCCACACTGTCACTGTGGTAGTTGGGGTTCGAATCCCCCGCTCTCGGCAACCTGGCAAGGTTATGTAAAGATGTGTAACAGCAAAACTTTTTAACTCCCACCAAACAAGGAAGTATAGTATAAGGGTTATTACACCTAACCTTGTGTTAGGAGATTTCGGTTCGAATCCGTCTTAAAAAATTCACATCTGTTTCTGCCCTCTTCGCATAGTGGTCGATTGCACGCGCCTTGTAAGCGTGTAGAGAAATCTCACGTCCGTTCGAATCGGACAGAGGGCTCAATTAAAAACTTTATTAAATATTTAGTATGAGTAAAAAACATGTAATTGAAGTACAGGCTCCAGAAGGTAAGATTCCTGTATATGATGAAAGCACTCGCACAATTAGCTTTATTGATGAAGACATCAAGACAAGAGTAAGAACTGTAGAAGATGCTTTTGAAGTGTTGGAAGAAGAATATCCAAATTGGCTTAACTCTGCTCCTTATTCCGTTCGTAAGATGTATGAATTACAAACTGTATTGCGGGCTTTGAATAGAGGTCACAATTTCAGTCTTACAGAAGGAAGAGTATGGTATCCATGGGTTCGTTTCTATGTACAAAGTAAATTGCCTGACAGTGAAAAGAAGAATGTCATCGCAAAATTCACATCAGAAGGAGAAAGATACTATCTGCTTGGCGGCAACGCTGATGGCGGCGGTTATGCTGGCCTTGGTTTCTTCAATTCTGATAATGGGGTCGGCGGTGCCGATGCCACTGTGGGCTGTCTTGCCTGTAAGGATGAAGAAACTGCATTGTATGTAGCTACACAGTTTGGACAATTGGTATTTGATGCCATTTATGCAAACAAAGCTAGGTATGTTTGGAATGTTTAATAAATAAAAAAAATTTACGTAAATGAAATTTGCAAAGGTATTATCACGTAGTGGTCAATCATTGTTAGCAGCTCGTGCTAGAGGTATTGCTAATACTGTAAAACAAGAACAAGAAGCATTAATTGCTGACAGTAAACGTAAGGCTCAAGGTATTATCAACGAGCTTACAAATTTGATGGATTTATCTATCAACAGCACAACCTCGTTATCTCCGGTAAGTAAGGATTTCAATCCCAAACGTTTTGTGGAAGAAATTCAAAACAAGAAAAGTGAACTCCGTGACACATTGGTAGATTGGAAAATCGCCATTGAAACTCACAACGAATGGTTTCCTGAAGAAGCTATCAGTATGCCAAAAGAACTTGCTGAAGTGTGGGGCTTAGGTATCACTCTTGTTGAAGACGAAGAAGAAGAAATTAAAAAGCAAGAGGAAGAGGAAATCCTTTCCTTGTAAAAGAAGAAATTAAAAAGAAAGGACAGTTTAATCGCTGTCCTTTTTTATTGGGCCTCTAGCTCAATCGGTCAGAGCATCTGACTCATAATCAGGAGGTTATCGGTTCAAGTCCGGTGGGGCCCACGTTTAACAACTAAATAGATGAGACAATGAATGTTTTTAAAAAGATTTCTTTAAAATACTTTAATGGCTCTTCTAATCTAAATGAGGGAGAAGAAAGAGACATTATTACAAGTAGAGATAAAGCGTTTATATATGCTTGTAGGAAATATAATATTGATTTTGAATATTATGGTTTCTTTAGTGGAGCTCATTTTGTTGAAGAATCAGACTTTGAGCCTGAACATTCCCTTATAAAGTGTAATTTCTCGGAATTGAAAAAGTACAATCACTTTAAGTGGTTTGCTTACTTGTTAAGTAGCCAACTTGATAAAGAAAGGATTCCTCAATTTAAAGCTATACTGAAACTTCTCGAAAGGAAGAAAGAGCCTTATTTCTATGCTGTTATAGAAGCTATAGAGAAAGGTTTAAAAGAAAATCGGCAAAATATTTCTATATACGTTAATGTAAAAGGAAATCTCTGGGACTCTGGAATGAAGTATGCTATTAGTAAGCCTATCCATATTAGTATCTTGTGGACTATTGTTGATAAAACTCTCAACCACATATTTTATGAGATTCCCGCTAAAGTAGAGGAAAACATAAGAAAGGCACAAGAAGCAGCAAGAAGAGCACAAAGAGAGTGGGAAGAAAAAGAAAGGCGTGCAAGAGAAGAAAGAGAAAGGGTTAGACAAGAAAATGCATATCAGAGAGCCAGATTCTATGGTAATCAAGGATTTGAGTTCAATGATGATTTTGCGGGGTTTAATCACCAATATCAGAGTTGGTGGGATAATTTCTCAAGAGAACAAGCTAAACGCCAACAAGAGACAGTTAATCCTTACGCTTCTCTTTACACAATGTTACAAATCTCTCCAACAACTGATAAGAAAATAATTAAAGCAGCTTATAGGAAATTAGTTCTTGTTTATCACCCTGATAGAGGTGGTAGTGAAGAGAAATTTAAGGAACTAACAGCAGCTTACGAAAAACTAATGAGCTTATGATGAACCTTTTTATATGTTTATTTCTTGCAATTTACTTTGTAAGAGCAGTGACAGTATTAATCTGTTTGGTGATGTGTTCAAGAAGACTTAATAACAGGATTGATAAAATTTGTGAGTCTCTTCCCGACGAAAGGTCTATTAAAGACCTTGAAATTGAGATAAATAAAATTGACTGGTATCTTGATAATGAACGTGTAGTGAGTGATTTCCTGCATCTGTTTAGAACAATAGACACGCAGAAATGGATTAATCCAAATTTAATTTCATTGCTATATGACCATTATAAAGTCTAATAGAATACTGGTTTTGATTTTAACATTTTTTATAGCGATTGTCTTTGCACAGTCGACTAAAAGTAGTATCTTTGTACATCCTTCAGTTGCAGAGTATCATGTTGAATTTTTAAATGGAGACAGAGATTCTGTTCTTCGCTTTCAACAAAAGCACTATGACTTAATAAAGGATAAGTACGTCTACATTGCCTATTTGCATAGGTATTGCAATCACTACAAATATGGGGAGCTATTAAGAGCCCACAACTAAAATATTCGCAAGGAGTCTCCCGAAATCTTCCATTGTTTTAGTTCGCTGTGGATTTAGACGTCCTGCAGCCCACTATGGACTCCTTGCTACTTGTCCGAGTGGCGAAATGGTAGCCGCGTTAGTCTTAGGAACTAATGAGCTAAGCTCGTGTGAGTTCGAATCTCACCTCGGATACATTATTAACAATTAAATTTTTTAGATTATGTCACTTATTTCAAAGAAAGCTAACACTACTGCTGAATTAGCAACATCTGCCGACAACTTATTGAAGGTATTTAAGAACACTGTTTCTGGTTTGTCCGGAGTAATTACCAAAGCTAGAGAACAAGCTGCAATCAAACAACAAGAAGCTGATGCTGCACTAGCAGAGAAGAAAGCTCTTGAAGAAGTAGCAGAAAAGAATGAAACTACACTCAACAAGTTAACCGACTTGTTAGGTTGATAGAAGGAGGGTTGGGTGAGTGGTTTAAACCAGCGCTCTGCTAAGGCGCCGGCCCTTCGGGGTCCGTCAGTTCGAATCTGACACCCTCCACTTACAACAATTAAAGATTAAGAATTTATGATTTCATTAAAAATATCAGAAGATTGGAAAAAGCGTTTTGTACAAGAAATGTACGCAAATGACAAATACTATGATGAATTTATAGACGATGACATAGTTAGAGCTTACTATTTTGGATTCTTTATTCAAGATGTTTGCGAAGAAATGCAGTCTGATGGATTCAAAACCGGAGAACCCGATGAACAACTTACTCCAATGAAGTGGGCTGTTAGGCGTTATAAACCTCAATTAGTTTTCTGGAAAAAGAAGTATGTTGATACTTATGGTGAAATGGTAATTCTCTCCGAAATGGATGCTTACATTCTTAATAAAATTGTTGTTGATAGTGACGATGATTTACTAAGAATCGCAACCTGTCTTGGTAGAGACTCTTATATTACAGTGCGCAAAGCACAAGAAGAAAAATAATCTTGAAATATAGAATTTATACTGATGGCGCATACAGTAGTGCCCTGAACCAAGGAGGAATCGGGGTAGTATTTGTAAAGGAAGAAGATAAAAAACTTATTAAAGTTGCAGAAGTTTCTAAAGGCTATAAGAATACAACAAATAACAGAATGGAGCTTAAAGCTATCATTGCTGCATTTAAATGTATAACTTCTTATATGGAAGATGTTACTATTATTAGTGACTCAATGTATGCAATTGGAACTTCTCGAATAGGAGAATTAAAATATAAAAGAAATACAAATTTAGATGTTTTACAAGAACTTGATAATATTGTTAAAGAGAAGCGAAGCCTTATTGGTAATCTTCGTATTGGCTGGGTAAAAGGCCATTTTGAAGATGAATTTAATGCAAGGGCTGATAAAATAGCAGTAGAAGCAAGTCAACAACTTATGACATAATGGATAAATCATATGTTACTCTGGAAACAGCCAAGCTGTTAAAAGAAAAAGGATTTAATGAATGGTGTGAATGGGTTTATGAAGACCACGGTGCAACACATAGTACAATAGATGCTGATTTCGTTGGTCATTCAAATTCAAACCTTGAAAACAATCAATATGCAATACCTCTTCAATCTGAAGCCCAAACATGGTTGCGAAATAGAAAAAATGTTATAGTTATAGTTGATTATGACATAGTATATTCAAAGAAATGGGATTATGAAATTTGGTATGACGGAGCTCTACGTGTCTCTTCCTTTGAGAGATATGATTCTTATGAAGAAGCTCTTGAAAAAGGACTTAAAGAAGCGATAGACTTTATTTAAAAAATAGTAAAGATGGCTTACAGCAATGTAACAACAATGATACTAGAGTTAGGATAAGTAGACCCCTCTTCTGTCAGAGGTAAAACAGGCAGAAAGCCATCTGATTATTGGGCTATAGTGTAGTGGTAGTCACTAATCTTATCGCTGTCTCGTGGTGTAATTGGCAACACGTCAGGTTTTGGTCCTGAAATTGGGGAATCGTACTCCTCCGAGACAACAACAGTAGGATAATTTAATCACATTATTAGTGTTTATAAGATTTCTAACTCGAAGTTTGTAGGTTCGAAAATAATTATTATATTAGCATTGACTAAAAATAATAATTATGAGTAAATACGAATGGGATTTAGGAGAAATTAAAATTGCAGTAAAAGAATCTATTAATTTTACTGAAGTTTTAGATAAAATAGGAGTTCCAAGACAAGGAAATAATAGTAAAACTCTTAAAAATATATTAGATACTAATAATATAGATTATTCGCACTTTACAGGTAGGGCTAGAAGTTATAAGACTTCTTATATAAGTGCCTCTGAATATCTAAATTCTGATAAAAAGATTGGAACATTTGCGCTAAAGAAGAAGCTATTGAAGGAAAATTTAATAGAAAACAGATGTGCAATTTGTGGATTGACAGAATGGCAAAACAAACCTATTACTTTGCAACTCCATCATGTTGATGGGAATCCAAACAATAACAGTTTAGATAATTTGCAACTATTATGTCCTAATTGTCACTCACAAACTGACAACTATTGTGGAAGTGCTAATGTGGAACAAACTAAATATTATTGCAAGGACTGTGGTTCGGAAATTACAAGAGGTGCAGTTTATTGTACAGTATGTTCTCGTAAGCATACACGAAAGGTAGAGGACAGACCTAGTAAAGAACAATTATTACATGATTTTAAAGAATTGAAATCTTTTGTACAAGTAGGTAAAAAATATGAAGTATCTGATAATGCGGTACGAAAATGGATGAAAACTTATGAATTGCCTAGTTCTGCAAAGGAATTAAAAGAATTAGTGAAAACCATTTAAGGCAGTCTAGGTTCGAATCCTAGTAGCCCAACTAACTTTAAAAATTAATTAGATTATGAATACATTATTGTTATTTTTAGTTGTATTGTATTTAGTTACTCTCATTTCATACACATTTATTTGTGACCATGCAAAAATAGAGGTTTCTATTAACCCTGTTTCATTCGTAATCACTTTGTGTCCAATTGTAAATACATTGTATGTAATATATTTGATGCGCCAAATTCCATCTCTTTCTATAAAAAATATATTGACAAATATGCTTTAGCATGGTAATATATAACCATCAAAAGAAAACACCAATTACTACATAACCAATTCCTAGATATTGAGAAGAGAAATCTATTTAGGAAGTTGGCTACAAGGTACAAACGATAGTTATCATTTTTCCTTAAGTGTATGGAGAGTATATAATAGGAATAAATCATAATTAGAGAAGTACTAAGGATAAAGTAAAAGGTGGAATCGTGAAATATTGATAAGGAGGTAACGTCCATTGGAAATAACAGAGACAACAAATTATCAGTATGAGAGTGGTAAGGCATAGTTCCCTAAGAAAGACCTGATTTCCATTAGGAAATTTTCAGAAATTCCAAAATAAGATTTTAAAAATAAAAATCAGGTAAAATATCAAAAATGTCCTCATATTGAATCATTACCACAAAAGATGATAAAAAGGTTTCAAGATATATGTAAAGAAATATATTTTGAAAAAACAGAGTATTTATATATCCTTCAAAGGTATGAAATCAAGAAAAACAAAGATAGAGTAAAAAATAGAAAGTCGGTTTTAATCAGTTGGTATCTATAGATATTTATATACTTATAATCGAAAATATTTGTTTTGATTTCCTGAGAACTTTATATCAAGAAAAAATATATAAAGAAATGTTTTGAAAGCAAATGCTCGGGATATTTGAAAGAAGCTTTTTATTATCAATATAGATGATATAAACTTTCAGCAATATTATTTTAACTTTCTAAGAATAAAAAGTAAGGATGTAAAGAAATCCAATCTATATTCTAAGAAAAGAAAATAAAAGTTGTAAAATGGGGAATAAAGAGAGAAACAGGAAAAGATATTTCATTTGATAATTGAATATAGTAAAATAAAATTAAGAGGAACTAAATAACCAATTATCATTCCAGATTTTTTATAAAAACAGGTATTAGTGTTAAATTAAAAATAACAATACAAATAATAAAAAAGAGAGGAATTATTAAAATTGAATAACGCAGAACATCATTAGGGCAACCGTTGTATCTGAAAAAAGTTGAAGGTATGGCGGTTGTCCTTGTGTGCGCAGAAGAATAAAATTTTCAGAATACATTAAGGAGACGGAAAGACGAGGAAAAATAAAATGGGATATACAGTAATTGAGGACACAATTCTTTATGAAGACAAGGATTTACTGGTTTGTCATAAACCAGCGGGCATGCCGGTGCAGAGCAGACAGGTTGGAAGTCAGGATATGGAGCATGCCCTGCTCGGATATCTGGCGAGAAAAAAAGAGCCGCTGTATCTTGCGGTGATTCATCGGTTGGATCAGCCGGTTGAGGGAATCCTTGTTTTTGCAAAGAATAAAAAATCAGCGGCGGGATTGAATAAACAAATGCAGGACGGAAAGATGGATAAGTATTATCTGGCTGTGACATCTAAGATACCGGAAAAAAAGAGTGGCAGATTAGAAGACTGGATGATAAAAGATGCAAAAAAGAACACGTCGAGAATTGCAAAAGAATCTGAGGCAGGAAAGAAGAAGGCAGTAATGGAGTATCAGGTGTTAAAAGAAAAAGATGAAATGGCATTGGTGGAGATCCATCTGTTTACCGGGCGGCATCATCAAATTCGTGTTCAGACCGCTAATGCAGGATTTCCACTTTATGGAGATACCAAGTACAACCCGGAATTTGCCGGAACAAAGGAATGGGTGCAGATTGCGCTCTGTGCGTATAAGTTAAATTTTGCGCATCCGATTACGAAAAAACAGATGAAGTTTGAACTTCCAACACCGGAGCATTTTCCGGTAGCTTGACAGCATGAAATAAATAAAAATACGCGATTTTGCTTAATTACACGTTGAACCTGGCTGCTTTAGTGCATTTCTTCACAAATTTATCACAAAATACCTATAGACACAAAAACTGTTTCGTGTATAATGAAAACGTGGTTGGGATACAAACTGGTTGATAACTCACTCATATAAACAGGAGTTATCGGCTGAGAAAATAGTGTAGTGAGAAGAATAGAAACACATGGAGAAAAAAGCGGAGGAAAAAGTGTATGAAAAGAGCAGTTGCAGTTTTATTATGTGCAGTGCTTGCAACAGGAAGTATAACTTCCTGCCAGAGCAAGAAGAGTGAAACAGCGGCAAGTTCTAGTGTAAAAGAAGAAAAAGAGACAAAGATAGATAAGGATAACGAGAACAAAAAAGACGATACATCAAAAAATGACTCAAAAGATGCAGAGAATACGGAAAATCAAGAGAATGTATCAACCGATATCAAAACAGATACAAAATCAGAAGGTGACGAGTCAGAAAATACAGATGCCGAGAACGATGATATGAAGGATGATTTGACCATGCAAAAGCTTCGTGAAAATGGAAGCTCGATTGATTATACTTCTTTAGAAGAAATTAATTTAGAGGCCGGAAGTCATATTGCAGTGGTAGTAAAGAGCACAAAGAACGGTTTCTGGACTTCGGTTAAGCGCGGTATGGACGCAGCAGTGGCTGATTTAAATGAAAAACTGGGTTATAAAGGTGATGACAAAATAAAGCTGACCTTTGAAGGACCGTCAGATGAAACAGATGTAGAGGATCAGATTAACATTATTGATGCTGTGCTTGGTGAAAATCCGGATGTATTATGCCTTTCTGCAATTGACATGGATTCCTGTCAGGCTCAGCTTGAAGCAGCAGAAGAAAATGGAATTCCGGTGATTGTATTAGATTCTGGAGTGAAAACCGGAAATGTCAATGCAACCTGCGTTGTGGATAACTATCAGGCAGGAGTACAAGCTGCTGTAAAGCTTGCAGATACAATCGGCGGAAGTGGGAAAATAGCTGTGATGACGCATGTGGAAAGTGCTCAGAACTGTCAGGAAAGAGAGCAGGGCTTTACCATAGAATTCTGGGGAGAACCGCCGGAAATCTATGAGCTTTCCATCCATATCCGGATATCGAGATTGTAAATATTTCCCATCAAAATGAAGAAACTTCTGTCAGCGAGATGGCAGAAAGTGTGTTAAAATTGTTCCCGGATGTAAAAGGCTATTTCTGTACCAATGAAAATGTGTCAGGGGATGTGCTGGATGCAATCTCTGCATCCGGAAAAGAAGTGGCAGTTGTCGGAATCGATGCGGGAAAGAAACAAAAAGATGCCATTAAGTCTGGAAAAGAAGTCGGAGCGCTGGTACAAAATGCTTATGGAATGGGCTATGCAACTGTTGTAGCAGCAGCAAGAGCAGTGCTTGGAATGGAAAATGATGAAAGTATTAATCCTGGAATGGAATGGATTGATTCAGAAAATATTTCCGATGAGCGGTATGCTAATTATTTGTATGATTAAAAATTGAACGCAGATAAGCATTCCCCTGCTTCAAGTGCGCAGAGCACTAAGCGGCGGGTGAGGGGGATGCTTCTGTCAGTGAGAGTTGAAAGCTCCCACTGACAGATCGCAAAGCGACTGCGTTCATGAGCAAGTAGCGAAGCGGATTGCGAATGTCCGCTTTACAATCGAAATGTAAAGATAAAAAAATAGAGTAAAAAAATCGCCTTGTATTTTTGAATAAATACAGGGCGATTTTTTTGTGCTAAAGTACTACATTTATAATAAGAAGAAACACCTTCATTTTTTGAATGGAAATTGGCAAAATATACAAAAAAATACAGAAATAGGTGGGTAGTATGACGTGAATTTTCTTGCGTGTTGTGCTTATTCTAAAATAATGATGTAAAATGTGTATTTGTACGTTAAAATATTGACAAAATGCATAAAGCATAGTAATATTTAAAATATGTGAAGGTGGTGATACTGTGATAGAAGGAACAATCAAAGAAATCAGGGATGCAGAGAAAAAAGCAGATGAAATGGTGCAGGAAGCCAAACGTCAGAGCTTAAAAATATCCCAGGAAGCAGATGAAGCTTCCAAAAAACTGTATGCGGACATGGTTTCTGAAGCACAGCAGAAGGCGGAAAAATTGCGTGAATCTGCAGAGAACTCCGAAAAGCAACGCACAGACGAAGCTTTAAAACAGACGGAGAAAGAAATTGAAAGCATGAAAGCTGCGGCAATAGGCCGCAAGAATGAAGCGGTTGATTTGATTATTTCCGAATTAATCTGAGTGCAAAATGCACCGGAAGAAGCGGTAGAAATAAAAAATATCCGCTTAAAGTTTAACAAAACAAAAAAGGAGGGATGCGAACATGGCAGTATTGCAGATGCAGCGAGTTAGTATCTGCGCACTGAAAAAGGACCGGAAATCTATCCTTGAGAGACTGCAGTCCATGGGAGTAATGGAAGTCAGTCAGGTGCTTGAGGACGAAAGTGGTTTTGAGAAGCAGGATACGCAGGGAACAAGAATTCTCTTTGAAAAGAAAGCGTCATCTGCAGACCAGGCACTTGAGATTCTTCAGGAATATGCACCGGAAAAAACTTCCTTTTTGTCCAGTCTTGAGGGCAAGGCACTAATTGAAAAAGAAAAATACGCAGAGAGTATTTCAAAAAAAGAAGACATCATGAATGTGGTATCTGATTTGGTTGGCTGGCAGAAAGAAATTGCAGAATGTCGTGCAAATATTCAGAAAACAGAAAATCAGATAGAAGCCTTAAGTCCATGGCTTAGTCTGGATGTACCGATGAATTTTGAAGGTACCGGCAGCGTAAAAGCTCTGATTGGAAGTTTTTCAAGTGTTATGACGCTGGAAGAAATTTATACACTGACAGCAGAACATGCACCGGATGTCGAAGGTGTAGATGTTACGATTCTTTCCTCAGACAGAGACAGTACTTATGTAGTAGTACTTTGTCTGAGAGAGCAGGCAGAACTGGTTGAAAACGCATTGAGACAGGGTGGATTTGCAAGACCGTCTCAGCTGTGTGATGAAATTCCAAAAGTAGAGCAGGAAAATCTGACTGCTGAAATTGAACTTTTGGAAAAACAGATTGAAGTTTGTCAGAATCATATCAAAGAATGTGCAGATAAGCGTGCACAGTTGCGTGTGATTTCCGATTATTTCCGTACAAGAGCACAGAAATATGAAGTATTAGGCACAATTCCGCAGTCTGAAAAGACATTTTTAATCAGCGGATATGTACCGAAAAAAGCAGCAAACGCAGTAAAAAAAGCGATGGAAGAGAACTATGATTTAGTTGTCGAAATTGAAGAAATCAAAGAAGAGGAAGAAGCACCTGTTGTGCTTTCCAACAATGGATTTTCTGAATCCGTAGAAGGTGTTCTGGAATCTTATGGTCTCCCGAAAAAAGGAGAAGTAGACCCGACATTTATTATGTCATTTTTCTATGTATTCTTCTTCGGTCTGATGCTTTCCGATGCGGCTTATGGTCTGGTTATTTTCCTGGCCTGTTTCATCGCAATCAAAAAATTCCCGCGCATGGAGCGTGGAATGTATAAGTCATTGAAAATGTTTATGTATTGTGGACTTTCCACTTTAGTATGGGGTGTCCTGTTTGGCGGATACTTTGGTGATGCCATTGACGTGGTTGCAAGAACATTCTTCCACGTAGATGTGCCGTCAACGGGATTGATTAAGGCAGTATGGTTTGTTCCTCTTAACGACCCGATGCGCCTTTTAATGTACTCCATGCTGTTTGGTGTGATTCACCTGTTTATGGGACTTGGAATTAAAGGATATATGTTAGCAAAAGAAAAACAATATATGGATTTCTTCTGTGATGTTATTATCTGGTATGTGTTCTTAATCGGTTTGATTTTAATGCTGCTTCCAAGTTCAATCTTTGCTTCTATCTCACAGATTCCGGCAGGAACATTCCCACCGGCAGTTTCTGTGACAGGTAAAGTAATGGCAATCGCAGGTGCGGTCGGTCTGCTTCTGATGTCTGGACGTGCAAATAAAAATGTTGCACTTCGTCTGGCACTTGGAGCTTATGATATTTATAACGTAACAGGATGGTTAAGTGATGTACTTTCTTATTCCCGTCTGTTAGCTCTTGGTCTTGCGACAGGAGTTATCGCATCGGTTGTAAACCAGATGGGAAGTATGTTAGGAGATGGAATTCTTGGTGCAATCGGATTTATTGTTGTATTTATCGTTGGTCACACATTAAATCTGGCAATTAACCTGTTAGGTGCTTATGTGCATACAAACCGTTTGCAGTTTGTAGAATTCTTCGGAAAATTTTACGAGGGTGGCGGAAAGCCATTTAACCCATTTAAATTAACTACGAAATACGTGGATGTTAAGGAGGAAACTTATTTATGAGTCAGTTAGGAATTGTTTATGCATTACTTGGTGCAGCAGTAGCAGTATTTTTAGCAGGTGCAGGTTCAGCAATCGGTGTAGGTATTGCAGGACAGGCAGCTTCAGGAGTTGTATCAGAAGACCCAAGCAAATTTGCGAAAGTTCTGATTATGCAGCTTCTTCCGGGTACACAGGGTATTTATGGTCTGTTAGTTGGATTTATTACACTTTCTAAAATCGGTTTATTAGGTGGCGGAATGTTAGATTTAACACCTCAGCAGGGTCTTTTAGTACTTGCAGCATGCCTTCCGATTGGTATTGTAGGTCTGATTTCCGGTAAATATCAGGGAATGACTTCAGCAGCAGCAATCGGTATTGTAGCAAAGAAACCGGAACAGTTTGGTAAAGCAATGCTTTTCCCTGCAATGGTTGAAACTTATGCAATCCTTGCTCTTCTGATTTCTATTCTTTCAGTAACAAACCTGTCCTTCTAATTTTACAGGACTTATAGGGCGAAAAATAGAAACAGGAAAGAAAAAGAGCAAAGGAGAGCGCAGGGATGACTGGATTAGAAAAAATGAAAAGCCAGATTCTGAACGAAGCAGAGCTAAGTGCAAAGAAAATTTTGGATGAAGCGAAGCAGGATGCAGAAAAAGTAATGCAGACAGCAAAAGAAAATGCTGAGGCAGAATGTGGGCGTATCTCCAAAAAATCAGAGGCGGAACTCGAAGCGGTAAAAGAAAGGGCAGCATCTTCCCGTGACCTGCAGAAAAGAAAAGCAATTCTTCAGGCAAAACAGGAAGTGATTGCAAAGATTCTCGATGACGTTTATGAAGCACTGTTGGTGTTAGATGATAAATCTTATTTTGAATTTATCCGCAAAATGCTGAAAAAATTCGTTCTGCCACAGGAGGGAAGCATCTGCTTCTCTTCCAATGATTTAAAGAGAATGCCGGAAAATTTTGAAAGCGAAATTATGGACATTGCAGCCAAAAAAGGCGGAAAACTGACTCTGTTAAAAGAGGGAAATGATAATATCCGCGGCGGTTTTGTTCTTTTATATGGAGGAATCGAAGAAAACTGTACCTTTAAGGCAATGTTCGATTCCAAGAAAGGTGAACTTTCCGATAAAGTTCATGTATTATTATTTTCATAAGCGATAACCGCAAAAAGGAGGAACTTGTTTTGATTGATACAAAATACACTTATGCGGTTGCGCGAATCCGTGCGTTAGAGACATCTTTATTAAATTCAGCGGTGATTGAACAGCTGATGGCATGCCAGACAGATGTGCAGTGCCTGCAGTTGCTTCAGGAAAAAGGCTGGGGAGATGCCGATACACCGGAAAATGCAGAGGCGATATTAAGCAGGGAGCAGGAAAAAATCTGGGAGACAATCCGTGATTTAGGGGTGGATATGTCAGTATTTGATGTATTGTCTTATCCGAATCTGTTTCACAATTTAAAAGCTGCAATTAAAGATGCGTGTACATCTGAAAGTGGAAAGCATTTAAATATTTATTATGAAGATACTTCCATCAGTCCGGATGAGATGCTTGAGATTGTAAGAAGCAAAGATTTTTCCAGACTTCCAAAGATAATGTCGGAAGCGGCAAAAGAAGCTTATGAGGCACTGCTTCATACCAGAGACGGGCAGCTTTGTGATATCATCATAGACAAGGCACAGCTCGAAGCTGTTTATCAGGCAGGAAAAGAGGCAAAGGACAGCATTATTAAAGAGTATGCTGAATCGACAGTTGCCATTGCCGATATTAAGATTGCCGTGCGTGCACAGAAAACCGCAAAATCTATGGAATTTATGAAGCGTGCGATGGTGGAATGTGAATCATTAAGTGTAACCCAGCTTGCAAAAGCAGCAGTCAGTGGAATGGATGCAATTGTAGAGTATCTTTCCCAGACAGAGTATGCAGAAGGTGGAAGAGCGATTGCAGAATCAGCTTCCGCATTTGAACGTTGGTGTGACAACCGAATGATGCAGACCATGCAGCCTCAGAAATATCAGTCGTTTTCGGTAGGTCCTTTGGTAGCTTATGTGCTGGCAAGGGAAAATGAAATAAAAACGGTACGAATCATTGTGTCCGGTAAGCGCAGCGGACTGTCGGATGATTCTATTCGGGAAAGGGTAAGGGAAATGTATGTATAAGATTGCGGTAGTAGGTGATTATGACAGCATTTTTGGCTTTGCGGCGCTGGGTCTTGACACGTTTCCGGTAACATCCCGAAAAGAGGCCGAAGAAAAGTTAGAGACACTTGCAGCAAATGAATATGGAATTATTTATATTACAGAAGCGATGGCTGCAGAGTGTGAAAAAATAATCGAAAAATTTCAGGAGCAGCTTTTCCCTGCTGTTATCCGTATTCCGGGAGTTTCCGGTAATACAGGCGATGGTGTGGAAGGCGTGAAGAAATCCGTAGAGCAGGCTGTTGGCTCGGATATCCTTTTTGGAAGTGAAACGTGATGATTAACTTTATTAAAGTCACGATACGAATATTTTAGAAAGCAGGTGATTCGTTCCCATGAGCAAAGGTACGATTAAAAAAGTTGCAGGACCGCTGGTTATTGCAGAGGGAATGCGCGATGCAAATATGTACGACGTGGTTCGTGTAAGTAACCAGCGTCTGATTGGTGAAATCATCGAGATGCATGGTGATGAAGCCAGTGTTCAGGTTTACGAGGAGACATCAGGCCTCGGACCTGGAGAACCGGTAGAATCTACAGATGCACCTCTTTCCGTAGAACTTGGACCTGGTCTGATTACCAGTATTTATGATGGAATCCAGCGTCCGCTTGATGATATCATGAAAGTTTCCGGAACTAACTTAAAAAGAGGTGTTGAAGTTCCTTCTCTGAAAAGAGATATCAAATGGAACTTTGAACCAGTTGTAAAAGCAGGTGAAGAAGTAGAAGCCGGAGATATTCTCGGTACTGTTCAGGAAACAATTGTAGTAAATCATAAAATCATGGTTCCTTACGGAATCAAAGGTAAAGTAAAAGAAATTAAAGCCGGTGAATTTACAGTAGAAGAAGTGGTTGCTGTAATCGAAACCGAAAATGGAGAAAAAGAACTTACAATGATGCAGAAATGGCCGGTTCGTCGTGGACGTCCATATCTGAAAAAACTTCCTCCGGAAATGCCGCTTGTAACAGGACAGCGAGTTGTTGATACTTTCTTCCCAATTGCAAAAGGTGGTGTTGCCGCAGTTCCTGGACCATTCGGTAGTGGAAAAACCGTAATCCAGCATCAGCTTGCAAAATGGGCCGATGCAGATATCGTTGTTTACATCGGATGTGGAGAACGTGGAAATGAGATGACAGACGTATTAAACGAGTTTCCGGAACTGAAGGATCCGAAAACAGGTCAGTCTCTGATGGAAAGAACCGTTCTGATTGCAAATACTTCCGATATGCCGGTTGCAGCCCGAGAAGCTTCTATTTATACCGGTATTACAATTGCAGAATATTTCCGTGATATGGGATAT
>ENA-ORTV01002195-ORTV01002195.1-human-gut-metagenome-genome-assembly--contig:-NODE-2195-length-18961-cov-7.816619_pt1 | contig 18961 bp, 39 predicted proteins | sample MGYA00241915_ERZ509194 | MGnify/ENA primary metagenome ERZ509194 (study PRJEB26280, sample SAMEA2338810) | human gut metagenome | biome: human gut; feature: human-associated habitat; material: faeces... | reverse complement strand
TGGTTTCTTTTAAGTATTGTAAAGATACTCATTATCAATGAATTAGCCAAATATTTACACAATTATTTTAGTCATAAATCGCTCATAACCAATGATTTAACTTTTGCTATAGAATAAAAATGCGCCGACTTTCACAAGCCAGCGCACATAAGAGCAATGAAAACACAAACAAGGAGTGTTTTCGGTTACAAAGGTACTAAAAAAACACAACTACAAAAAGTCTTTAAGCAACTCTTCATCACTAATAAAGCTATAATCTCTAGGATAAAACGTATTCGCTAATGCATCCATATAGTCAGGAGAACATTTAATACGTTTTTTGATATCTTCTTTAGGTTCAATAATAATCTTTCCATTACTAAGGAACTTCCACTTGGTTTCTGTAGCTTCTTCCATGAGTTGATCGCATGGTGGCAAAGCTGCACCAAAACCATTTTTAGGATTTAGCCAATCACGTAAAGCCCAATATAGATATGCACGCATGTTAGCAAATTCGTATTCCCCGGTAATATCATGCAATCCATCTGCCCCTTCCGAATATTTACATGAAAAAGCGTTTGTAAATTCTTCCTCCAACAAACGAGAATAGACACCTGCCCCTTCTCCTATCGTATCAATAAACGCTTTTGCTCCTTTCTTCTTTAGATAGGGGATCATCATACCTACTACGTGCATGTGATCCGCACGTCCAGCAGATTGATGAACATCAAATTGTGGAACATAGTTCCCGTATCGCGGACAAAGCACGCTGTTATCACGTCCCATACCGGCAACGTCAACACCTAACTTGCAAGATTTGGCTGGAATGAAACCGCTTGCCTGTAATTCCTGCCAATTCCTATTTGCTATCTCTATCCATTCATAAGGAATAAGAACATCTTCAGATACTTTCGGAAACATACCAAGTACCTTGACGCGAAACAAATCGTTAGGTCTGTATAGTTTACCTTCCCAATTGAAATCGCCTTCTCCCTCATTGAAATCTGTTTTTTGAATGGGAGAACACCAATTTATTACCTTGTCTTTTACCCATTCATAATCCACTTGACCGGGTATTACAATTTGCTTCTTTACTACATTTTCTGCATTTAGAGAGCTAAGTCTGAATTTTGCAAAACGGTCAGACTTCATGGCACGAGCTGCGTAACCGGTAGTAACATTAGGATTGAACACTATGAGAAAGCGGGAATTACCCTGTAAGTTACCTTCAATAGCGTTGTATGTCGCTTCTGATATACCGGAAGCTTCAGTAACAACAAACATGGTATTTACAGCATGGAAACCAGACCATGCTTCTGTGTTGTCATCACCAGCTTTGAACCCCGTTAGAAACCACTCTTCGTAATCTGTTTTAATGCCGGAAGATAGTAGACGTCCGGGCAAGAACCCTGCATTTCTAAATAAACGGGATATTTCAGGTATCATTATATTTTGAACCTGACGAGCTGTAGGAGCTGTCATGGCAATCTTGGTATTCTTAACTAACTTACCTTCTTTCCAACGTGGAGTAAGATACATGAAGCACATAGATGCACAAGCTGCAATGTAATCTTTCCCACGAGCTGTGCCCGATGCTACAGCAGTCATTGGATTATGCTGAACGGATTGAAGAATAGCTTGTTGCTCTTTGTCTAGTCTTGAATGAAGAACATCATGAGCGAACTTGCACCAATCCTCTCGCCATGCTTTCATGTATCGTATAGACTTTTCATCTTTGCTCATTCCTCATCGTCTGGCAATTCTTGCATTAATTTCTCAAATGGATTAATACTCAAATCTTGCTCTACTTTTTCAACGTAACCGCGATGCTTCATTTTAGTCTTACTTAACCAAATAAGCATAGTATTATCGTGTTCCGTCAAAGCTTTAGCAAACATTGTCGTTTCTAGCTTATCATAGAAACTTTCTTCTACTTCTTTCCATTTTTCGGCAAAATCTGGATCATTCGCTTTCCATTTATAAGCAATTGAGCGTGATATTTCCACAGCCTCACAAGCTGCGGTAACATTCAGCATCCTTGCGTCCAAAGCTTTTAGGAATTTCGCTTTCTTTTGCCTTGTATTAAGCCTGTACTTCTGTGCCATCTTTATTTCCCTCCAATACATTGTTTACGATTTCCAACATCTTACAAATACTTAGTGCCTGCGCCTTGATTTTATATTTGGCTTGAACTTTAGTCGACACCTCATTCAACCGGCGCATTGTGTCCATATCCACCAAAGTTAGATTACCAATCTCTTTTTCTGAATAACATTCCAACGTTTCCATGAGTTTATCAAACGAAACCTTCTGTGTATCAACAAACATAAGAGTTACAGGAACGATTTCGTTATTCGGCATTTCAACCGTATAGTTGATATCCTTTACGCTTTCCAGAACTTCATTGCTGATATGCGCATACTCTTTCAGTGCGACATCTGTTATTTCATCAAGCAATTGCTTCAAAATCTCCGCATCGTCCTGCCCAACTATACTGTTATGTGACAATTGTGTTGCCAGCAACCAATCGTTTGTAGTCTCCTCTTCATCTATGTACATAACATGGATGGAAGTAAGCCCGGCCATTTTTGCCGCTTGTGTTCGGTGATTACCACTCACTACCGTATAAGAACCATCTGAATGCTTTACGCAAAATGGTACAGACGATAATTGACCGTCCCTACGAATGTTATTCACTAAGGCATTAAACGTGTCCTGCTGCATGAAATGCGCATTTTTCTTGACCAGCTTAATGTCAGATAACTGCACTTCCGCTATCTTGAATTTTCCCATATTATTCCTTTCTCGGCTCATCACCGTATTTTTTCACAAAATCTTTTAAAATATCATCTAAGTTTCCACGAATACCTGCATCTTGTATGTAATGGAGTTTACCAACACAGCGTTCATGCAGTTTAAACACTCCCCGATACTTCATACTTACCGGTTTATCGGTAAATACAGAAGTGGCAATCACTCCACATTCATGTTTATATCTTATGTCCAATTCATCTTTGAACTCTGACGAAAGTACACCCATAATTAGCAATCTACTCAATTTGGGCAATGGATGGTCTATCACGAAATCCGACTTCATCAAAACTGCATCCATGCCGTACTTGCTTACCTTCAGGAAATCAAACATACAAGCCCCGAACACATAATCATCCAAGAACCATAAGTAACAGAATGGCGCAGAACCGAGGATAATACCCTTTTTCAAGTAAATCATACGCAGATAATCAATCTCTGCCATAGAAGCACGTACAAACCGGAGTTTGCTTTTATCCGTAAGCATATAATCATCCGGCAGTCGTTTATATTTTAAAGGAATGATAGTACGCCTTTTAAAACTGCTGTCTCCACTTTCTACCACATTAGACCAAATATATGTGCGTTGGTCTTTGAATACCTCTCTTCTGCCCATAAATCCATGCTGCGAGAGAGCCATGTAATTAACTTGTTCTTCATCTATTTCTGCATATTTCGTTTTAATTCGTTCTTGCCATCCGAGGTCATCCATCAAGAAACGTTGCAATGCGTTACTTGTAGCTTTCATGCCGGAATGAAATTCATTTTGATAGATTAGTATATCATCCTCTTTACAATTAAGAATCGCATCCGATATATCAGCACAATAAAGCACTTCAATAGACTTACTTTTAAGGTTATCTACTATATTTTGATAACGTTCCGTATACTTCTTATGGTAATGCTCCAACTTTGCCATAAAATCGTCATAAAGCGATTTGTGATAAATATCCTGTGAGTTCTTATGCTTCTTGATGGCATTAAAAAGGTGAATAGTGGCAATAATTTCAGCAGGATTTTCGGATTTGATACTTAGAAACTTATATTCTTCATTAAAGCGTAATTCTTGTATTTCACCTTTGATTGCTTTATACATCATGTAGATAAAATACTCCTTTGTATACACCTTAATTTCACGGTTGGTAAGTACCTGCTCTATATCCATATAATACGAGTTTACCACATGGGCTACATCGAATTTGGAGGCCTCTTTCTTGATAAAGGAAAGCATACGGTTGGATTTCTTAAACATGGAGCCTACCACTGTAACATTATCCGAGTGTTCTGCTGCCCAAAGTAATGGTTTATGTCTTTGGGGAACCTTAGAATAGTCTATATTGAACACTTCAAGGCACTTATCAATTGTGGTGAGTTGCTTATACTCTTCCATATCTTCATGCAGGTAGGTGTACTCCACAAACGAATACATGAATTTGATTGTTTCCAGTATTTTATCGAAATCCCAGGAGCTATTGAAGATCCTAAATTCTGCAGTTCCTATCTTTCCAATAGAACATAAATTAAGCCAATACCGGATATGCCCTCTGTCTGAACCATTGCTAAAGATCTTCAGCAAGTTATCGATATTATCGGCTTCCAGTACACGCTTTACCACATCCCAAGGTGGACTAGGCACGAGGTATTTCGTTTCCCACCACTCGGCGATGTCAAATATCCGCTTGATAGGATATGCAGTATAGTAGGATAGAACAAACATGCGTTTGATAACATCCAAATCCATATCCTTGATATACAGATGTGCATCAAAACCTTCATTCCACATAAGATAGCTTCCTGCATCTTTCATGGTCTGAATGAAGTCCTTCAGTTCTTGCAGATCTTCTGCACAATAATGGTACGGTCGAGTGTTTATCTCACCGCCAAACTGACCGTGATGCGTAACTGCCGAACCGTCCGAGTTGTTCATCATGGTTAGTTTGTTGTCCGTCCACTTGTAACCGGATGAAAGTGGGATAAGCTGTTTGTCACCATCGGCAAACTCCAACTCCATGCCAAACGTACGTTTGGCAATATAGTCAATCCAAGGTTTATCTATATTCATGTTCTGCATATTTCAATTTAACCAAGGATTTATAATCAGGAACAATATAAATCACATCACCAATGCGATAATCCGAAACATGCTCACATTGCATTATTGAATATTCACTGGAACTGTACTCATATTTCAAATCGGTGTGATAGTAAATCCGGCATTTGTACATATCTGCCATTGAATAACCGCAATCAATAATGAGTTGGTTACGCTCCGGATAAATGCCTATAACCTTTGCTTGTAACTCAATTCCATTAAGACCTTGCTTTTCTTTGTCAACACAATATGGGATTGTACCAAACAACATATATTCACCAATACGAACATCACTTATGAAACTAGGCAGTTTACTATTTTGCCCAAGCCAAAAACTACCTCCCAAGCTGATAGACTCAATATCATTACGCAGGCCGTTCCAGATACGGAACAGTTCTTTTTCCGAAGGGTGATTTTCATTCAGACAACCGGAAGTAATCAAACCATATATATGGGAGCTTGAAAGTGTCCTTATTTCATTGACCAACTTACTTGCTTCATAAATGCTTAAGCCTTCTCTATTATCACATGCATTAATCGGAATATAAAAATTATGTATTCCTTGGCACGCATTTCCATTGATAGTAAGATATTTCCAAACATCCGCAAATGATGTAACCACAGCACCGCTATTCCCCTTTACTGCCTTTCCGATAGAATAGCATATACTGTCTTTTAAATGGAGTCCAAAAATCTTATTTCTTATCTTATCCGATATATGCTCATAAATATCTTCATAAAAATCCTTGAACATTAACGAAATAGGGACATTAACAAATGATTGAGCCTTTTCAATGTTTTCTATTATATTCTTGGTATAGACTATAACTTTCATAGTTCCCACTTTAAGATTAAACGTTCAATTTCTTTGTATTTGGTATCTCTTTTGAATGAGAACCCTGCATTGATGAAACTCTTCATGCTTGCCTCATTCTTAGGCGATGTCATAGCAAATATCTCTTGCGAGCCATTGGAAATCAGTTTGGCAATATTGGCATTGAGAAGGATATACTGAAATCCGTTCCCCCTATAATCAGCATGAACAAAGCATTTATCCACGTAGGCTGTACCGTATTCAGTGCAATAGGCAAGTGAGTAGGCAACCAGCTTGTCATTTACCAACAACCCGAAACTGCAACCGGATTGCAAGCACTTCACTATATCTTCCGTCTCAGAGGGAAAACACATATCCGGATTGGCAAGAAGAGTCCGCTCCATCTTTTCAATATCGGACATATCAGACATGGACAAAACTTTTACTTGCATTTTGTACTCAATGTTTCCTTTTTCAGTTGGGAACAATGGTTCGTAACGGTCAATCCATGCTTTAGAGAGAAATGTATCGATATCAACTTTAGGCAACAATGCTTTTCTGCAACTGTCGAAAACATCTAATACAAATTCCTTATGCTTAGCAAGTTGTTCGCTTTTCAACGGACACTTACCACTACGAAACACAAAACTTTTTTTCACCGATTTTACCCACAAAGGATAAGTTTTACACATAATAGGCTTGTAACCATTATCACATGATTTGCAGTCTTTAGCGATACATTTTACCTTTTTACCGCCAAAGTAATCATCATCTATAATCTGTAAATGGGAGATTTCTTTTTCATGCCCGTCAAGTTCATGGGGCAAAATTACAATATGTCCGTCTGATCCGAACGAACAACACTTCCAACCGCATCCGGAGTTTTCACATGCTCTTATTAGTCCTTTATTGCTCATATATTTAAGTTGTATATAACTTCATATACATTTTGCGTTAAATGCCTGCCGGGCATATTCCCAGCAGGCTTAACACAAAAAATCAATCATCTGCAAGCTACTTGCAAGAACACTTATGCAGTCCTTCGGCTTCTTTTAGTCGTGTCAGATGGCAATTTCCATCACCCCGTAAACTACACAAGCTTTAATGTTTTTGCTTTTGCTTATCGCTACTATAAGGGTTGAGCGGAAACAGGGAGTCGAACCCCACTCTTTGGCTGGAATACCAACGCTCTACCGATGAGCTATTTCCGCAAACGCTCGTCTTTCCGAGCTGCCAACATTATGAACCGCCATGTAGCCACAGTCAACATTCACATGATTTTGTGAAGATCCACCTTGATTGATACCCTTTGGACTTATATGGGTTTTACCATACTCTCTCAATCTACTATTTTCTTCTATATATCGGTTGCTCCCATAACAACCTCAAATTTTAGAAAATGGTGCGTTCATTGATACAAGGCTGTGGGAACTCAAGGATTCGAACCTTGTTCTTCGGATTTTCAGTCCGACGCATAGACCATCTTTGCTAAATTCCCTTTTGCCTATGCTGTCAAACCACCGCTTGCTTGGCAAATCTGGCAGCATTCCATCAAACGCTATTGATGGTTGGCTAATAATTCTGGGTTATCGTATATATTTCCTTTTATTTCATATTCATATAAAACGACTCCATGTTCATGCCCATCATTCCAATCTGAGGAATATACAAAATCTGACACAATGTAACCTTTATAAGTTTTATGTTTTATACCAAAAACTCCGTTATCAAAACTCACTTCACCTATAAACCCATAGTCATATCCATCTGTAACTATTCGTTCAACAATGTCACCCTCATATATTTCTTCCCCATTCTTGTCAAGCAAGCCTGTGAACTGACCAACAGAGTCTTCCTTCACTTGCTCCCAATCGTCAAGTGTACCTCCTTGATGAATCATTGGAAAGTGGTCGTCATCGTCTTGAAATAACCAACCGATAATCCATTTTCCGCTTTCAACGTGTTTACCTCTAAACTTAATATTTCTTCTCATACTCAAAACAAACTTGCTTGTTCATACTTAGGTTCTTTCTTCTCAACAACTCCAAACTCTTTGATTTCAATACCTGTCTTTTCAGTAAGCCACTTAGCCAAAATATGCCGATGGCAGAAATCACCCGGCTTTTCGTAACAGCAGAGAGCAACATCTTTGCCTTCACTGAGTCGCTGGATGGTTTGTATCAAATCTTGTGGATTGACTTTTGCAAGGACATCATTCAAATACATATTCGTGTATTCTTCATAAGTCCATTTATCATCCAGCATATATCTTTTTGGTGCAACCTCTATTATTTGAGGAGCATTATAATATCTTGGCTTCCCTAACGCAACACATATCATTTTTACGTTTGCGGCTGCCAACTTTCTGTAATTTCCGAAATAACTTGTGTAAATTTTCATTGCTCTTTTTTTTATTTTTATGGTGTAAAGATATAAAATATGGCGTAAAAAACGTCACTTTTAGTCATAAATTTATTTAATTTGATGATTTTATTGTCTCAACCTTGTAACATTTCATCATGTGATCTGTTTCGCACCCCATATTGAAAATATTGCCGAGATAATATTTGCGTACTTCTTGCCATGATAAGTTGATAGGGGTAACGAACCAGTCTTTATTACCTTGTTCGTCTTTTAAATACACTTTTACAATTGTTTTCATTGCTCTATATTTTATCCGTTATACGCTGCTGTTATCTTTTCTGCTTTCAATTCTTTGGTAAGCTCTCCATTCTTGTAGAAGCGTACAGCAACAACTCTCACCGTTTCTGACAAGAACCGGCCACAATCATTGGTTAACTTCACTTTTAGCTTGCTTGCCTTGGCTAAACTTTTTGTACGCTTCTTTATTGTGTTTTTGAATCCGAAAACATAATCTTCGGTATCAATCTCAAATGAATATGTAGTGGAATACATCACTCTTTGAAGCTCTTTTGTTAGTTCTGTTACTTTGCTCATTTGCTCTCTTCTATTATTAGTCGTTATTATTTCCAAGAAGTTCTTGTAAAGCAGACTTATATCCGTCCAACGCCTGTTGTGTATATCCCAATCTGAATTTTTTATCTGCTGAAAGAGAGTCGTTGTTCAATCCTTTTTCAATAGCTTCAATGTTTGCTTTGTAGTATCTGATAAGTTCTTCTGTTTTCATTGCTCTTGACTTTTACTTGTTATTAATAGGTGTTATTTTGATATTGTAAAGATACAAATAATATATTGAATATCAGTATTTTACATCTTAAATATCGCAAGCTTAAACTTTGTTTAACTTTCTATATTTCAACGTGTTACCAAATTTTTCAACGGTGGTGCCGCTCCGCTTGTTGCCTCCACGCCTGGATAGTTGGTTATTTAAACACGTGATCTATAAATACCGTATTAGTTTGCCATTCTCCGCGCTTTTTGAAAACGAAATACCCGCGTATTGTTGCCGTTTCATTCATTCCGTTTGCAAAATCATAAGCGGCTTGTTGGTCCTTTCCGAATTCTTCGTTTATCGTTCCGCTGTTATTGCTCACCCTATAGCGTAGCTTTGCAGGGGCTTTTGTTCTATCTGTAATAATATTCATACTTTCCGTTTTGTGCAATTGCTTGCGGTTAATAATTCGTTATTAATGTCCTGCATACACTTTTCGTGTTAATGGTGTATGATAAATTCGATAGTTGCCAAATGGGTAAGATGTTCTAAAATATTTCTTTACGTTTGCTACATACGCAAAATAAATGTGGTCAATCTTTTTACAACGCACTGTATTGTCCAATGAAGCAAGTGCAACCCGGCAAAATTGTTCTTGTAAATTTGATAGTGTTTTCGTTCTCATATTCGCTTTGATTTAATGTTTTTAAGTTTATAAAACTAGTTCCCGTATATTCATCAAAGACTACGGTTAAGCCGATACGGGATAATTGGTTACTTTTGGTTTTTCCATGTATTGTAGTCATTCGTAGACTCAAAACACATAAAGCCTCCATACACCTTGGCGACATTTGAAGGCGTAAACGGACATTCTTTAATAGCTTGATATCTTGTTTTTACTTCTGCAAAATAAACTCTCATAATCACTTTATTTTATTTGCAATGCTGCGTAGTATCCTCCGATCCATATTAATAACTCTTTCGGGGTGAAATACCCGCTTATACGCTTATTCGGGTAACGTGTTGTTATTTCGCCGTCATCACCATCCGCCAATATTATAAAGTATGTTTGTTTCGACAACCTTGATGGATAGAGGGCGAAACCATTTGCCCTGCAATATGATTGTAATTGCTTTAATGCTTCTTTCTGTGTTAGATTCATATTCTTATGGTGCTGATTTCAACATATATTTTGATAAAAGGATGGATTTACTTTTCTCTATCTCGCTATTGGTGTCAATACCAATCTGCTGGTAGAATCCGACATTACCGGAAAGACATTCATACGCAATTTTCAATGTTCTACGTTCTTCTTTTGTAAAACCTACGCGGAACGTGGAGAAAATAGCCAATGCGGCTTTAAAATCACCGCACCGGAGTAATGAGATTGCTTTATTGGTTTTCGTTTCCATTTCCCCACAACTTTTTAGCAAGCTCATAATTCTTTTGTGCCTCATTAACTGCTTTCTTGGCATAAGTAAGAGTATAAGCATGTTCACGCGGATATTTGCCAGACTTTACACCTTCATGGTATTCTTTCGCTTGTTCCAACTTGTGTTTGTAGAAGTCAATGCTTTCCGGCATTGAGAGATTAATCGTATTGGCTCTTTCTTCCCAATATTTGGCCACTCTTTCATGTTCATTTGCCTTATCAATGAACTCAATGCTTTTACCCATGTTGTTCCAAGCATCATCTATTGCTTTTCTATGCCTTCTTTCGCTATGATGTCCGACCTTGATAGGTTCTCCAAGTGAAAGGAAATCTCTATCCTTATTCGATTTATCAAAGTATTGCTTGCTTTTACGTTCAGACGATGCGGCCCATTCATGTCTGCGTTCTGCCCTTTGTTTCGCCCATTCCTGAACATTAAAACCGTCAGCCCTTACTATAGAGTAATAGTAAAAACCGTCTTTCTCGAAAATCAGATTGAAAACGATGCTTTCGTTTTCTTTGCCATACTTGGTGGTAACTAGAATTTCTTCACCTTTTTTGTGCATCTCTTCGCACTTTGCCAAAAACACGTTTGGCGCAAACTTGTAATATGTGTTCATTGCTCTTATGTATTAAATTGCTAACTTTAATATTTCTATATCTCGAATAAGTCTATTGGCTCTCTGCCTTTCATTACTTGCAAAGTCTTCATTACAGATACTTTCGTAGAATGCCGCATTTTCTTCTGCTTCTTTTAACGACATCTCTTTGCGTTCTATCAAAGACTTTATTGTATCAATATCATTGCTATTAATAATTTCTTCTAAAGCTGTCTTCTTTGTTAATTCGATTGTTGCTTTCATTGCTCTTGTCTTTTAATTGTTAGTAATATTGGTTTCTTTTAAGTATTGTAAAGATACTCATTATCAATGAATTAGCCAAATATTCACACAATTATTTTAGTCGTAAAATACTCATAACCAAAGATTTAACTTTTAGAGTAAAACAGCAAACATAATACAGATGATGCATCGGAAATGGTTACTTTGTATAGTTTGCTCATGGATTTTTCTTTTTAAGTATTTCAACACATTCCTTTATCCCATCATCGAAACCTTGTTTATAGCCTCTAGTATATTCCCCTATATTATATACCGTCATTGACAGAAAAAATAGAAGGATACCTAAAGCCTTATGCCAACCAGGAAGTGAAATGGAAAATGGATTGAATGTAATTGTAAGTTCTCCAACCCATAATAGGGCGATAATACATATAGATATAAATAAAATTGTTTTCATCGCTTATTTTCTTTCAATAATTCCGGATTATCATATATGTTACCTATCACTTCAAGATGATTATCTTTGCACAATAAAAATCCACGTTGATTATTTAACAAACGAAACCCACCATCAATATAATCTACTGAAAAATTGTCGCAACCAGCAACATTGGAACAAAAAACTCCATTAGGAATATCAATCCCATATTCTTTTGTTTTGACTATATCCCCCTCGTAAATCTCTTTGCCGTTCTTGTCACATAATCCGGTGAACTGTCCTACTGTTTCAGGAAGAACTACACAAGTTTTCTTTTTTGGAATAAGTTCAGCATTTTCAACGAGTGTAATAGTTGGGTAGTATCTTGGATATGTTGTCAAAGATCCTTCTATCCACTGTCCTGTTTCAAATTCTTTCCCTCTGAATTTTATTTCACGTTTCATAATCAATATCTTTTTCCGTTCAACATAGGTCTTAATTCATTGTATCTTATCTTCTGTTCGATATGCCAAAGCAAATCTACGCCATAGTCTTCCGACCATCCAATACCGCTTGGGTTAATCCTAATTTATCGTTGAAAAATATCTTCTTCATAATCATATAAGTTTTAATGCTTCCTGTAATCCGGCTTCAAGTGCTTCTTCATAAATATCCCATTCACCACCATCATTAGGTCCTTCATAAACATAACTAGTTATATGAGTTCCATCAACTTTAGATATTTCGTATCCATAGCCACAAGCACAGTTATATACGCATATATGAATGTTTTTGGTTTCACGTAACCACTTTTGGGCTATGGATTGCGGAGGAACAGATAAATATTTATAACAATGATTCAAAGTGGAAACATCTATGAGATATTTTCTTTCATTGAACCCTTTCTCTTTAAGCAGTTTAGCAGTTTCTAATGTTACAAGTTCTTCCTGTATCATACACTAAAATATTTTCGGTTCTTCTTTGTATGGAGATTTAACTTCGATAGTCGTGTTTACGGTAACTCTATCTTTGTAATATCCGCTTGCGCTAATCAAAAAAATTCCGTTTTCAAATCTAACATTCGTGATATCGCTATAGCATCCGTCTTTGACTATCATTACCTCTCTATTTATATCTTGCGCAGTAAGCAACAAATGCGCTAAATCCCGTATTGTCATTTTATTTATTTTTTAATCTTATTATGTCAAATCATTCATTGTTATTCTCCTTTACACTCTTTACACTCTTCACAATGTAATTTATAAGCATGGGCAAACATCCCTAACGTAACAGGATCAAAGTGAAAATCTGCCTGTTTATCTTCTATGACAACTGAAACACATAATTGGCCGTTGCAAAAGTCAATATATGCCTCACCACCTCCATCCCCTCTAATGGAAAAGGTTTGTGTCTGTACACTATCCATGATTCTCCTCCTTTAGTCTTTTAATTAGGGCATCAGCGCAATTAAGCGAATATTTAGCTACTGCCTCAGAATTAATACCATTCTCGTTTACTATAACAACTTTAATAATGTCTTTTGCCAATTCGTACCTACGTTGTTCCCAATCAATGTTTTCACTAAAGAAATTAAGTTCTGACACCTTGATATACATGTTTCCCACCAATGCAGTACCATCATCATATAAATCCTTAATCTCTACAATTTCTCCAGTTGCTTTTATTGTTGCTTTCATAATTTATTTCTCTTTAAGATTTACCTCAATTGAATATTTGTCAGTTAGCTCGGTTTTTATTGCCTCCTTACATAAAGTCCATAACATGTTATAGTCTCCTTGACGTTTTATTTCATCGGAAACCATACATCGAATCCAGTTGTCCACAGAAACATCATTTCCATAAGTATTATGGAAAACTCGTTTAACCTCCTCTCTAATGATAGGAATCATTATCTCCCTTATATCCTCTTTAGTCAACTTTAGTTCGTTGTGGATATAGTTCTTTACTTCTCTGTATCTATATTTACTCATAATAATTATCCAATAAGTTTACGATCTTGTTTATTCCTCCTCCGTTATTATACATCCTAATAACACACCTAGATATTTCATTCCAAGTTCGGAAACATGGTACACAATTTGTTTTTCTATATCTAACAATCTTCTATTAGCGTAACCAATAAACACCAACTCTTCCCAATCATCATCAGGATGATTAACAATATACCAGTTACGATAAACCTTATATTTATTTCTTTTTATTTTACCACGCTCAAACCCTATAGCGTGTTCCATTTTTTCTATCTGTCTTAATGATAATTTTACATCATCCATAGCACTAATGTATAAATTCGTCCAATACCTTCTTTACAAGTTCATAGCGTGATAATGCCAATATTTTATCATCATAATGATTGTCATAAACATACTGATTCAAGTTGTCAATAAACCCATCACCGTCAAGACCTTCATCACAATCATCAAACATGTTAAGTTCATAGGCTAATTGGGAGCAATCACAGTGACTAACCCAATCATAAACACGATCATCACAAACATTGGTCTGTCTGTTATATTTTTCTCCAATGTGTATTACTTCACCGCAAAATTCACATCTATGCTCTTTGCGAGCGATAGGAGTTTTATTTCTTAATACTTTTATCATTTTAATTCATTAATTAAAGCATCAGCACAAGCAATTGCAAACCGAGCAATGCTTATAGGTATTGTATGTTTCTCTCCTTTCTTGTAATCTGCTTCCGAACAAGCGTAACCAATTTCTGTATTGTCACTTAAAATCCCTTGCATTGCGGATTTAGCCAGTTCGTATCTACGCTGTTCCCAGTCAATAGCTGAAAAATCAAGTTCGCATTCCTTGAATACCATGTTATCACATACATATAAATAATCTCTGCTATGTTGAGAGTTGATGTTTAATTGGGGAGTTACATCCACCAAAACCCCTGTTGATTTTACTCTTGCTTTCATATTTAATATTCTGATTTAATAATAGTACCAAATGAACGATACCTACGCCAAACTATATTTCCACGCTGAATACTAGTAAGCCAATCACAAGCCTTAAATACTTGTCCTACATTATATAAAAATGGGCGTTTTTGTATTTTTCTTTTTATTCTTGCTTTCATATTTAATCGAAATACATTACTTTCTTACCTATACATACTTTGAACCTTGAAAAACATTCGCTATGTTGTGTGATATTGTTAGGATTATATTTGTTAACAAAACATCCAGTACGTTTATGGTATCTGACACAAGCATTTTCAGGAGATTTAGCCAATACCTCTTTTTCATCTATAAAATCAGAAAACAAATCATCTCTGTATGATACCTTATACCACTTAACTTGGTTTCTTATCTTTTTAAAATACTTTGCTTTCATTGTTCCTCCTTTGTTTTAAAATATTCAATCAGTTCGTCTACGGTGGCTTTACGGAAATTTCCTAAAATAATTGTTGAATTTTGATATTCTATACCCCAAAAGAAGAAGCTACCTTTAGGTTCTACGAAATAATGGTCATTACCAATAGCATCATCAAAAGAAACACTAAGTGAAGATTCTGCTATAAACCATTGAAACTTATTTGTATCATCCCTCAATGCAGCTAAAGCCAGGAAAAGATCCTCATTAGTTCCGCAATCAATGCTATCGGTTTCGTCGGGATGTGGAATATTACTGAAAAACTCAACACTATATAGCCTATATTCAGGTTCGGTGAAAATACACAAGTCCTCGTTAAGTTCACATCCGAATAATCTATATCCTAACTCGTTTAATCTGTTCATAAGTTTATATGGACTCTTTCTTATAAAGCACGATGTTGTAAATCCCATAATTATTCGTTTTTTAATAATCCTGATTTCTTCAATTTCTTTTTAAAATTCTTTTCATTTAAGGCTTGTTCATAGTAGCAATTAGGTTCTATGACCGTTTCAGCCCTAGTTATAGGAATCCCATTCAGTCCAATAGAAACATTATGTATAATAGAAGCTCTCTTTATCTCACCTGTCTTAACGTTAAAAGAGAATAATATATGCCCTGGATTCCTCTTAACTTTTTTAATCAATTTATATTCTGTTTGTTGTTTTTGTAGATACTCTATCTGTTCTTTAGAAAGATCATCTTTTGTTACAATAGGTACTATATCCATTTACTTTTCCTCCATTCCAACTTTAACATATCCGTTTTCAATGCACCAACATAGCATTTCATAGGCTGCATCCAATAGATTTCCTGACGATTTTAAAACAAATATATCATATGGATCTATTTCATAACTTACACACCAAAATCTATCGAAAGTAGGTTCGATGTCCATCGTATACTGTTTACTGAAGTCATACAGGCATACAGGCAGCTTACCGAGAATATCCTGCAAGGTAAAAACTCCACACTCTTCTTTTAAGGAATGATCATAACTACTAGTGTCAACGTAATATAGATTAAAATGGACATTGTACCAATGGTGCTTAATTGTTTTTTCAGCATCTTCCCATAACAATTCGCAACCATCATCATCCGTGGCTATTAATACCATGCTTGCATCACTTGTATCCAGCCCAAGCTCCTTCAAGTGCTTCATCTGCTCGATTGATAATACCTGTTTCATTTCTTTTCCTCCTCTGTTTTAATATCCGTTACTTTGCCACGACTGACAAAGAAGAAACAACCCATCACATCGCACAGATATAATTCATTCCTCATCTTACACTCTTTGCATTCTTTATTCAACGAACATTTACTGCAATCGAAATTTAGACTGGACGCATCAATCAGTTCAATCATTTCATGCAACACCCCGTCTATTATTATTCCGTTCTTTACTTCCATTGCTACTTCTATTAAAAAGGTGGAAAGTATGTTTTTCCCCCTAAAGGATTAACTATAAACTCTTTCCGATTAATTCTTATACGCCATTCAAGTGTTTTCATTCTTCTCATGTGTTTCTTTATCGGCTTAGTTGAAGCAATCCGACCTAAACATTCATTGTAATCAAATTTTAATTTGTTCCAATAATGAAAGTATCTATTATTATACATAGTTTTTATTCTTTAGTAAATACAGGCGAAAATTCTTGAATATACCCAGTAAGTTCATCTACATGTTTCCTTAGCTTGATATTAAGCAACTTTAATAGATATATCTTCCTATATGCTTCCGCTAAGCTAATGGTTAATTCTTCCTTATCCATATCTCAATCTCCTTTCTCTTTAATTCGTTCTAGTACATTCCTGTTCGCTTCTAATATTTCATCGAAAGACGGGATGGGCATATAAGCGACAACATTATAAGTATATCCAGTTCCATATATGAGCCAAGATTTATTATTCTTATTATATTGAGCTACGTATACCACTCTATTGTCAAGAACGACTAAATATTCTTTGTTTTCTTCCGGCAACCGTTCCTTCACACTTACCCACGGAGATTGCTTGGACTGCCATTCTGCACCAGCGATAAAACTGACCTCACTTGTGCAATTGAAGCGTCCGTTCGGCCAGTTTCTGTCCGCATATTCTCTTGCCGCTTCTTCTACTGTCTGTTTCATAATTTAATGTTATTAATCGGTTTTTACTATTTTCCCATTATCCAATATCAAATATAACCGGCATTTATAGCTGACTGTATCCGCCCATTGGTGAGCATATTTCAAATACTGATGTAGCTTATACCTTCCGGGATTATTCATCATTTTATTTCTTATTCTTTTTTTCATCAGTTTTGAGGGTTATTGTTGTTCTTCATTTTTCAAAAAGCCACTCCGGTCAGGATATACCTTTTGTACCAGTTTCTCCATTTCCTCAATAGCTTTATAGGCATTATTTATATCATCTTCACGATAGGGATTGTTAGGATTATCGCCAAATAAACCATATATGACCTTGTATGAGAGCCTGTGAGCACGTTGCCTATCAATGTACTTTTGCTCACAGGTAGCAGTACCGTCAAGCGTTCCGCCAAGGCTGTTTGTAACAGCCATAAGCCTTGCCAACAATTTCTTTTGAGTTTTATTCATTTCTTATCCGGTTATTAGCCATATACTTCTCTAACTTTCTCAATCCAATCCAAATAAGCTTGCCTTACCTTTTGTTTAGCACACTGCTCCATAGAATCGGTAATGACATCGCTATTTTCTTCCATCTCCTCACAAAAATGATCTACCCAACTAAACGGGTCATACTCAATAAATTCTTCTGTTCTACAAAACGGACAAGGAACATCCTCTCCCTTATCGTAAAGATTACCATTCTCGTCACAGTAGTCTAAATCTTGCAATTTGCCATTGACACAGCACGCATCTGGATAGCTTGCACCCCAATATGGAAATTCGGGGCATGGTTTTTTATTTTCACTCATTTCCTTATTGTTTATCGAAAATCTTAATACACTCGAATAAATATTTTGCCACTGTTGGATTTACCGCATTGCCGATACTCCCAACTCTGTGTGACCAATTGGGAAACCCATCATCATTTCTAACAGTGCTATGCGCTGGGATTTCAAGAATCCTTTTTGCGCAAGTATATCCGACACTCGTATCTGATGTCCACTGTTTAAATATCGAGTTAAAGCATCCATTGTTGCAAATGTCGCCTTGTAGTCCGATTTTATTGGAGTAGGCAATAAGATAAAGTCTTTCCCTTTTGTGCGGGTATCCAAAAGCGTAGTTTGATATACATTGCCATTCCGCATCATACCCGATTTTGGAAAGGTCGCATAACACCTGTTCGAAGCCGGAAATAACGAGAGCTGGCGAGTTCTCAATGATGACGTATTTAGGTCTAACCTCCCGTACAATTCTATACATCTCACTCCATAAGCCGGATCGTTTCCCTTTAATACCTTCACGTTTTCCGGCAACGCTGATGTCTTGACACGGAAATCCTCCACTAATGATGTCCACATATCGAAGCCCGGTTGTTTTTGTAATATCTGTGAATCTTTCTGCATAAGGAAATTTATTTTTTAATATTTCACCTTGAAATTTTTCTATCTCACAATTCCACAAAGTGTCAATTCCTGCCATTTCGGCACCTAATTCAAAACCGCCAATACCACTAAATAGGGAGCCGTGAGTCAATTTACTTTGCTTCATTTCTATTCAGTTTTGAACCATTTTCCTGATGTCTGGTAAATGGTAATTATTGTAAATTAAATTCTAATTGTATTATCAGTCAACTGTTAATCAACTTCCACTAACTCACCGTTTTCCAGTCTATACCATGTATCAGCCTTGACAACCTCACCATCGACTAATACAGCCTTCCAATCGACAATATCACACGTATCTTCCCCTTCTTCAGCTATGACCAAAATTGCACCTATTCCGCCTTTTACCTGAACATTGTTACCTCTTGCCACTGACAAACCATTTGATCCGGTTGAAGCCTTTCCTCTTGCCGTGGCAGCACCTCTATCACCAGCCGTGGCAGCACCACTATTACCAGCCGTGGC
>ENA-ORTV01002194-ORTV01002194.1-human-gut-metagenome-genome-assembly--contig:-NODE-2194-length-18962-cov-3.146665_pt1 | contig 18962 bp, 19 predicted proteins | sample MGYA00241915_ERZ509194 | MGnify/ENA primary metagenome ERZ509194 (study PRJEB26280, sample SAMEA2338810) | human gut metagenome | biome: human gut; feature: human-associated habitat; material: faeces... | reverse complement strand
CGCCTCCTTGAGGAGGGGCTTTTTGACGAAGAAAATAAAAAGCCACTTCCCAAATATGCGAAGACGATCGGTGTGGTGACAGCTCAGACAGGTGCGGTTATACAGGATATCTGTAATGTAACCCATCGACGTAATCCGTATGTACAGATACGGTTGTATCCTGCCAAGGTACAGGGAGAGGGAGCTGCACAGACAGTGATCCGGGGAATTCGTTATTTTGAAAAGAATTTTTTATTTAAATTTTATCAAAAAATTTCAGAAGAGGAGGTCCAATCTATATATGGTCAGTTTTTAAATTCTTATAAGAAAGAATTTAAATAGTTGTTTGCACTAATACTTTTATTATTGGTTAATTAAAAGGGAGTGATTAAATATGAGTGATGGTACTTTAAAACCAGATGTGAAATATGAGTTTAATAAGAAAGAAAAAGGAATTCGTGTTTCAGATGGAATGAGGTTTATTGCGAGTGATAAGGCTAGAATGTCTTATAATATGTTTTTAGATAGAACTGTGCACAAGACTGTAAGTCCAATACAGTTTAATTATGGGAATAAAAAAGCTATTTAGTTAAAGGAAGGATGATGTTTTATGAAAATAGCAGTTGCAGGAACAGGATATGTAGGATTGAGTATTGCTTGTTTATTATCTCAACATAATGAGGTAAAGGCAGTGGATATTATTAAGGAAAAGGTCGATTTAATTAATGCTAGAAAATCTTCTATTCAGGATGATTATATTGAGAAGTATTTGGCTGAGAAGGATTTAAATCTAGAGGCTACAATGGATGCAGAATATGCTTATTCGGATGCTGATTTTGTAGTAATTGCAGCACCAACTAACTATGACAGTAAGAAGAATTTCTTTGATACAAGTGCAGTTGAGAGTGTTATTGAATTAGTATTGAAGTATAATCCATCAGCTATTATGGTTATTAAGTCAACTATTCCAGTTGGTTATACAGAGAGTGTTAGAAAGAAATTTAATACTAAGAATATTATTTTTAGTCCAGAATTCTTAAGAGAATCTAAGGCTTTATATGATAACTTATATCCTTCAAGAATTATTGTGAGTACAGATGTAAATGATTATAGATTAGTTGAGAAGAGTCATGAATTTGCTGCTTTACTTCAAGAAGGTGCCATTAAAGAAAATATTGATACTTTGTATATGGGATTTACGGAAGCAGAGGCTGTTAAGTTATTCGCAAATACTTATTTAGCACTTCGTGTATCTTACTTTAATGAGTTAGATACGTATGCTGAAATGAAAGGATTAAATACTCAAGATATTATTAATGGTGTTTGTTTGGATCCAAGAATTGGTTCTCACTACAATAATCCTTCATTTGGTTATGGTGGATATTGTTTACCTAAGGATACTAAACAGTTATTGGCTAACTATCAGGATGTACCTGAAAACTTAATTGAAGCTATTGTTGAATCAAATCGTACACGTAAAGATTATATTGCGGATCGTGTATTAGAGATTGCTGGTGCTTATGAAGCCAATGATGAGTGGGATGAATGTAAAGAACATGAAGTTACAGTTGGTGTTTATCGTTTAACAATGAAATCAAATAGTGATAACTTTAGACAGAGTTCTATTCAGGGGGTTATGAAGCGTATTAAGGCTAAGGGTGCTAAAGTTATTATTTATGAACCTACTTTAAAGGATGGAGAAACTTTCTTTGGTAGTAAAGTAGTAAATGATTTGAAAAAATTCAAATCTTTGAGTCAAGCTATTATCGCCAATCGTTATGACAGTTGTTTAGATGATGTACAAGATAAAGTATATACTCGTGATTTGTTTAGAAGAGATTAATTACAGTTATATGAAAGCTAAAAATTTAGTTTTTTAGCTTTTTTTATGATGAATTAGTGAATCTATGCTATATTTATAGAGTATGTTTTATTGTGAGAAAGGGAGGCTTTTATGGTAAACAGTAGAATGGATCGTACGCAGAGTGATGTACGTGAAATGGAAGAGATTGATTTATTAGAATTATTTAGGGCTATATTGAAACATATTAAGTTGATTATTGTTCTATGTGTATTGTTTGGTTTGGGTGGTTTCTTTGGAACTAAGTTATTGATTGCTCCAACCTATATGGCTAGTACATCGATTTATTTAACGCCTCAGATTAGTGAGAGTGGTTCTTTGGATTATAATTCACAGATGGCCAATAGTAAATTGGTTACGAATGCGGTGAATTTATTAACTCAAAATAACATTATGTCTGAGGTAGCCAAGGATGTTGGATTAGAAAGTGCTGATAGTGTTAAAAAGTTTGTTAGTGTTACGAATGAATCTAATACGGAGATTATTACGATTTCAGCTACAACAACGGATCCTAAATTATCTAAGGATATTGCGAATGATACTGTAAGTACTTTTATTCGTACTATGCAGAAAAATTTGAATGTTCGTAATATTGAGGTTGTTGATAAGGCTAAATTGTCTTATATTCCTAGTGGACCGAATGTAAAGAAGAATACTTTATTAGCTACTCTCGTTGGTTTTGTACTTGGTTGTGGTTATGCAACATTAAGATTCTTATTTGATAATCGTTTACGTACGAAAGAAGAGGCAGAAAAGTATTTGGGTATTCCAGTATTCTGCGAGATTCCTGAACTATAATGGCTAAGTATATTGATTTGCATTCTCATATTGCTTGGGGTATTGATGATGGTATGCCTTGTGTTGAGAATGCAGTGAGTTCATTAGAATCTGCTAAGAAGGATGGTATAGTAGGTATATGTAGTACACCTCATTTCATTCCTGGTCAATTAGATGTTCATATCTATAATGAAATGGTAACTCGTCAATTGGAATTAAGAAAGGTGAGTCCTATCCCTATTTATTTTGGTGGGGAAGTTATGATGAATAGTGAATTCATTGAAGGATTGGAATTAGATTTATATCCAACTTTAAATAGTAGTAAATACATGTTAGTTGAATATAATGTTCTTCGTGATATTCATTCAATTGATTATAGAGATGAATGTTTATATGAATTGAAGATGAAGGGTTTTGTTCCTGTATTGGCTCATATTGAAAGATATTTCCATGATGGACTAGATTATTCAATCATTGATCATTGGGTAGATATGGGTTGTGTTCTTCAAATGAATCGTACTTCGATTCTTGGTGTAAATGGTAAGAAAATACAATCGAATGCGTTAGAGTTATTAGATAATGGATATTGTGATGTCATATGCACAGATACGCATAGAGCGAGTGGAAATCGTATTGAACAATTGAGTGATGTATATGCTGTTGTAGGTAAGCGTATTGGGTTTGATAATGCGGATATCTTATTTTATGAGAATCCTAAGTTATTATTGAGTAATAAAGAGATATTAAATATTGAGGTTGAAAAGAAAAAGAAACTGTTTGGTTTCTTTGGGAGATAGAAATGGCAAGAAAGAAAAGAAATCAATTTGATGTGGATGAAATCTATCGTGGATTACGTACAAATATTGAATTTAGTCAGATGGATGATGCGATTCAAGTAATCAACGTAGTAAGTACAATACCTAATGAAGGTAAGAGTACTGTAGCTTGTAATTTAGCTCGTATTATGGCAGCTAAATATAAAAATGTATTATTAATTGACTGTGATTTAAGAAATGCTTCAGTTCATAAAACATTAGGTATTTCAAATCGTTCAGGATTAACGAACATTATTGCTGAATTTAAAGAAGGCGTAAGTATTCATTCATTTGAAGGAGTACAAGATGTGCAATATGATGGAGGTTATCCTTTATCTGTCATTACTGCAGGTCATAGAGTACCAAATCCTAGTGAAGTATTAGGATCTAAAAGATTAGCTAAATTCTTAAATCAAGCACGTCAAGAATTTGGATATATTATTATTGATTGTCCACCAGTTGCGGTAGCATCTGATGCCATTCCATTATGCAACGTAAGTGACGGTGTTCTTTATGTAGTTGACTCTACGATATCGGATAAACGAAAAGTAAAAGCAGCCATTAATGATGTTGAAAGAAATGGTGGTCATGTCATGGGTGTTGTATTAAATAAAGTAGAATCAGCAAGTGACAGTAATTATGGTTATGGTTACGGATATGGCTATGGAGGAGAAGACAATGGTAAAAAGAAGAAAAAGAAATAGTTTTATTATTTTAGCTTCAACTCTATTATTAACTGGATGTGGAAATAGTGGATTAGAAATCACGCAAAATGATATTTTAGAAGTGGCAAGAGACGATGCGAATGCCACTAAAAAAGAATGTTCGAATGTATCTGTTCAAGAAGAAAAGAAATATTATACAGTAAGTTTTGATACAAATACTGGTTCTTATGAATATAAGATTGGTAAAGATGGTATTATACAAGAAAGAAATTATAAAAGAAGCAATAGTGAAGAAGTTTCTACGGCTGAACCTGTAGTAGAGAAAAAGGAAGAAACTAAATCTGAAACAGAAACAAAAAAAGAAGAAAAAAAAGAATCTACTTCTTTTGATGAAAATCAACAAGCAGCTATTGATGCAGCTCTTGCCAATGCAGGACTTGGACAGGAAGATGTAACAGATATTGGTTGTACTTTAGATGAAGCTACACAACAATATACAGTTACATTTACATTCCAGGATATCAAAAATACTTGTATGGTTGATGCAGCTACATTCACTGTATTATCTTCTATTCAAGGTTAGATGTACCTGTTTTTGACTGAAAAGGACGGATGTTGTTCTTTTCTTTTTTTTTTAGTACAATAGTTTATATGTAAATTGTGAGGAGAATTCTATATGTCAAAAATAGGAAGATTAAAAATATTTATTGAATTTGTATTTTTCTGGATATTAATACAGTTCTTGCAGGCCATGAATATAGCACGATTTGATGATGAAATCGCTATAAAGTTATGTGCACTATATTTTTTGATGCAGATTCTAATTGGCCGTTATCAAGGAAAAGTATTGTTAATGTATGATGAAATACGATTATTAGTATTAAGTCATGTTGGTTTTTTCTTTGCGAGTTTTTTGGTATTTCCATTTTATTCTTGGACATTTCGTAAACTATATGGTTTTGTGTTTTTAACAATCTTTTTGTTTGTTTTTGCAGGATTTAGTTCCAGATATACTCATAAATGGTTTAGAAAGAAATATAAACATAATACTTTAATTGTTGGTGTAGGTCATACAGCCGCTCAACTTGCCTTTGTTTGTAGAGGAAATAGTTATTCATTATTAGATGTACAAGGTTTTGTGAATTGTAAATCGTATAGTATTCATCAGGAACAAGTTGTTTCTAAAAATAAAACAATAGGTATTGAAGATGTGGATTCATTTATCAAATCACATAATATTGATACGGTATTAATTGCGATACCTGAATTGAAACAAAAAAATTTAAATTCTTTATTCGAATTATTTAAGAACAAAGTAAATGTGATTAAGTATTTACCACAAGTTAATGGTCTAGTAACGTTTGATACAAAGGTTGAGGACTTTGATGGAATTTTAATGATTTCAAATTCTCGCGGTGTTAACCAGGTTGGTTCTTATTTGTTAAAACGCTTAATGGACATTTGTGCAGGATTATGTGGAGTTTTATTTTTGATTCCATTAACTGTTTTTGTGTTTGTGAAAAATCGTAAAGAAGGAGATAAGGGGCCTATTTTCTTTACACAGAATCGTATTGGTAAGGATGGTAAAGAATTTAAGATGTATAAGTATCGAACTATGGTGCTTGGTGCGGATAAGATTCTTGAAGAGTTAATGGAAAAGGATCCTGCAATTCGCGAAGAATATACGGTGAATAAAAAATTGGCAAATGATCCTCGTATAACAAGTGCAGGAAAATTTTTGCGTGAAAAGAGTTTGGATGAATTTCCACAATTTATCAATGTACTATTTGGTCAAATGTCTTTGATAGGTCCTCGACCTTACTTGCCACGTGAAAAAGAAGATATGGGACAATATTATGATGATGTTGTTGCATGTAAGCCTGGTATTACAGGTATGTGGCAAAGTCATGGTCGTAGTGATGTGGACTTTGACCACCGCTTAGTTTTAGATGAATATTATTATCGCAACTGGTCATTCTGGTTGGATGTAACATTATTATTTAAAACAGTTAAGCAAGTTCTTTATGGAAGAGGGGCAGTATAGACATGAAGGAACAAAATAAAGTTTTAAGAGGAATTGGAATTGTATTATCTATTCTGTTAGTTGTAGCATCATTTTATCTTTTATATCAATTGATTAAAATTAATGTTTTACCAACTAAATTATTATTTTTAATTACCATTATATTTGTATTGTTAGATGCTATATTTGCGTTATTGTTATGTTATTATACAAGAGCAATTGTTTCGAAAATTATTTGTGTTGTTATTACTTTAGTACTTATATTTGGTTCTTGTCTGGGTGGTTATTATATTTCCAAAACAGGAAGCTTATTGACAAACATTACAAATGTAACGAAACATGCGAAAAATACGGTAAGTGTAGTAGTTAAACAATCAAGTGATATAAAAAATAAGTCACAATTAAATGGTTTATCAGTTGGTACATTGCGTACGATTGGTACTCAAGGATCATCTAAAGCTTTAACAGAATTAAGTAAAGATGGTATTGTGATGAATCAAAGTGAATATGATAGTTTAAGTGCTATGTTAGAAGCTTTCTATAATGGGGAAGTGGATGCAATTATTATTAATGAATCGAGTCGTAGTCAAATCTTAGATATGGAAAGCTATGCGGATTTTGATAATAATACAAGAGTTGTTTATCAAACTTCTTACAAAGTAGAAAATACAGACAAGGCAAATGCGGTAAGTGATATTACTTCAAAACCATTTAATGTATTAATTTCAGGATCGGATACGCGTGGTGGATTTGATGAAAACGGTCGTAGTGATGTGATTATGGTAGCAACAGTAAATCCTAAGACAAGTACGATATTATTGACTTCTGTACCTCGTGACTTCTATGTAACAACCGCTTGTGATGTGGCAGATGGTTGTATGCAAGGGGCATTAGACAAAATTACACATACGGGTATTCATGGTACAAATACTACAAAGCGTACAGTAGAACAATTGTTAGGGGTTGAAATCAATTATACATTCAAGGTTGGTTTTGATACCGTAACAGATTTAGTGGATGCATTAGGTGGTGTTGATGTATATGTAGAACCTGGATATGCAGTTACAAATCAATACTTTAGTGTTCATGAAGGTGTTAACCATTTGAATGGACATGATGCATTAGAATATGCGCGTGAACGTTATGCATACACGGAAGGGGATCGCCAACGCACTAAGAATCAACAACAAGTCCTTATGGGTATTGTAAATGAAGCAACAAAACCAAGTGTTATTACAAAGTATGCTTCTATTATGGATGCGATGGCAAATACTTTCTCTACAACAATGTCAAATGAAGAGATTTCGGATTTAATTAAATATCAAATTAACAACAATCCAAAATGGAAGATGGAACAGTATATGGTGGATGGTACCGGTGATACATTAATGTGTGCTGAACTTGGTGATGCGGCAAGTGTTATGGTTCCAGATCAAAGTACAGTTAAGATGGCTAAGGATAAAATTAATGCGGTTTTAGCTGGAAAATCAGCGGATGACGTAAAGTAATATAATTGGGATAGGTTTGCCTATCCTTTTTTTTTGTAGTATGATAATTGGGCCTAAGGAGAGTTTAATATGCGAAAAAATAAGAAGAAACCAAATAGAGTAGGAAAGGTATTTGGAGTTATCTTTTCTATTTTATTAGTTGCTGCAACAATGTATTTGTTGTTTAATTTAGTAAAATTAAATGTTTTACCAACAAAATTATTATTTTTAGTAACAGTTGTATTTGTGCTTTTAGATTTAATTTTCATCTTATTATTGTGTTTTGCCACAAAGGGTGCTGTGTCTAAAATTATTTGTATTATCTTTACAATAGCTATTGCATTAGGATCATGCATGGGTGGATACTATATATCAAAAACTGGTAATTTATTATCAAATATGACGACTGTATCTTCCAATGCAAAAACGACTGTAAGTGTAGTTGTTAAGAAATCCAGTGATTTGAAAAAGAAGAATGATTTAGCTGGACATAGTATCGGTGTACTACAAAATATTGGAACAGTGGGATCAAAAAAAGTATTAAAGGATTTAAGTAAATCTGGTATTGAAATGAACCAAACACCATATGAAAGTATGACGGATATGTTAGCTGCTTTCTATAATGGAGATGTAGACTCAATTATTATCAATGAATCAAGCCGTGATCAAATTACAGATATCGAAGAATATGCTGAATTTGATAAGAATACTCGTGTTGTTTATCAAACTAGTTATGAAGTAGAAAATACGGATAAAGCCAATGCGGTAAGCAATATTACAAATACTCCGTTTAATGTATTAATTTCTGGATCAGATACTCGTGGTGGATTTGATGAAAATGGTCGTAGTGATGTAATCATGGTAGCTACCGTGAATCCTAAAACTGGTACTATCTTATTAACTTCAATTCCTCGTGACTATTATGTTACAACTGCTTGTGATGCAGGTGATGGATGTCAACAGGGAGCTTTAGATAAAATTACACATACAGGTATTCATGGTACGAATACAACAAAACGTACGGTGGAACAATTATTGGGTATTGAAATTAACTATACATTCAAAGTAGGTTTTGATACTGTTACTGACATTGTTGATGCCGTTGGTGGTATTGATGTAAATGTTGAACCAGGTTATGAATGCAGTAATTTCTTACATGCTCCAGGATTAAGTGTACATGCAGGTGTGAACCACTTAAATGGTGAACAGGCATTAGGATATGCTCGTGAACGTTATGCATATAGTGAAGGGGATCGTCAGCGTACGAAGAACCAACAACAAGTTCTTATGGGAATTGTAAATAAAGTAACAAGCCCTGCTATTGTGACTAACTATGCTTCAATTATGGATAGTATGGCCAATACTTTCTCAACTACAATGTCAAATGATGAAATTACAAGTTTAATTAAATATCAATTGAATAAAAATCCTAAATGGAAAATTGAACAATCTATGGTTGATGGTACTGGGGATACACAAATGTGTGCAGAACTTGGAAATGCTGCTTATGTAATGGTTCCAGATGAAAGTACTGTTACTAAAGCTTCAAACAAAATTAATGCAGTAATGCAAGGAAAATCAGCAGATGATGTAGAGTAAGGAATAATCCCTTACTCTTTTTTACATTATAGGTATATAATCTAATTGTGAGGTGTTGTTAAAATGGAAACGTCTGATTATATACAAAATAGAGTGAATACAAATATTCGCCACTTTGAGGAATTGAGTAAAAAGTATCATAGATGTCATGTTGCATTTATGATTGCTGTGTTTAGTTGTTTGATTGGAGTGGTTATATTAAGTGTTATTTATTTGATTGTTCCTGTTGTTTGGTTAATTCTTTCATCATGTGTATTGGTATTAGCAGGTCTATTCTTATTATTCTTTGATGTATTAAACAATTATTCTTCTAAGTCATTAGAGTATAAGTACAAAGCTAATTTATTAAGTTATGAGAAAAATTTATATCAGGCTAAAGAGAGTGGATTTAAAGGTTTTGCGTTTCGTTGTGAAAGATTTATGTAGTGATTATGGTGGTTATAACAACCACCATTTTATATGCAGATTTGCCAATTGTAAGGGATTTATTATATAATATGAAATTGTGAGCTATATAAGAGTTTATAGGAGATTATTATTATTATGCCTAAAAAGGATGTTAAACTTTCACAGAATGTGAATGGTAATGGTAAAAAGAAAAAGAAGAAAAATAAACGACCAATCAGCAAGTTCATGACTATATTCATGATTGTTTGTTTGGCTTTATTGATTTTTCAAATCATAAAATTAAATTTATTACCTGCAAAATTACTAGTATTAGTTTCATTGGTAATGATTATTTTATGCTTGATTATTTTATTGATTTTACATTTTAAAGCGAAAAAGTTTTTGCCAAGAATATTAGCAGGGTTTGTTGCACTTTGCATGTGTGTGGGTCTAGCCTATGGTAACTATTTCATTTATAAAACAGATAATACGTTTGATGTAGTTACAAGTCTTGCGGATAGTAAGGCAACAATGACGTCAATTGTTGTATTAAAAAGTTCTTCAATTAAAAAAGAAAAAGATTTAAAGGGTAAGACAATTGGTACTATTTTAGATATGGATAAAGTAGCTACAAAGCGTATGTTGAAGGATTTAGATTCTGACAATATTAAGTATAAAACAAAAGATTATGATGCTTTATTGGATATGATGGCTGCTTTATATGATAATAAAATTGATGCGATTTGTTTAAATGAAAAGTATCGTGATATTCTTCATGAAGCTGATGGATATTTTAATTTTCAAACGGATTCTCGAGTAGTTCATCAAAATGTGCATTATACAAAGGTAGAAAAGAATGATAATCCAAGTGATCCTGTTAATGATATTTCAAAGGATGCATTTACCATTCTTGTAAGTGGTAATGATTCATATGGTACTTTACAAGATTCAAATACAAGAAGTGATGCCAACTTATTACTTACTGTAAATCCTAAAACTGGAACCATTTTAATGACAAGCATTCCTCGTGATTATTATGTTGAACTTGTTTGTCCGGAAGATGATTCTGAATTAGCTTGTCCAGAAGGTAGTTATGATAAACTAACGCATTCTGGTTTAATGGGTATTAAGAGTACGGAAGAAACTATCGAAAAGGCTTTGGGTATTAAAATCAATTATAATGTTCGAATCAACTTTTCAAGTGTTGTTAACTTAGTAGATGCTTTAGATGGAATTGATTTGGATATTAAAAAGGGTGAAGAAGTAGATATTTTCTATGTAAATAGCCAGCCTGGTTTAAGCGTTGGTAAACATCATGTGGATGGTGAGACAGCCTTAGCTTTTGCACGTGAAAGACATGCCTATTTGGATGGAGATAATCAACGTGTGCGTAACCAACAAAAAGTATTTAAAGCTATTTTTAATCGAATTGTTTCTCCTAAGATGATCACAAACTACGGTAAGTTTATGGATGCTTTAGCTGTAGCTTTTGATACAAACTTATCTGGTGATGAAATCAGTAACTTTGTTAAGTATGAATTAAACAATATGCCAGATTGGAAGATTGAATCATATGCGATTGTTGCAGAGCCTGATTATCAATTCTGTTATCAATCTCAATCTTATGCTTCCGTTGTTCAACAAAATGACATTATGAACGAGGTTGCTAGAAAGAAAATCAAGGCAGTATTAAACGGAAAGAGTTCTACTACAGTAGAAGATCCATCAGGTTATTCGCAGACAGCTAGTGAAGATAATTCGGTAGGTAATACAGAAGAATTACAGAACATGGGAATTCTTAATTCATCTGGTAATGCTTCTAGTGAAGACGAAGAAGATTATAACTATGATTATGATCAAAGTTATGATGATACAGATTACTACAATCCAGATGATCAATATTATCAAGAGGATACGTACGAAGATTCTGATTATCAATAAATTGAACTAAAGTGATGCTTTTTGGTATCACTTTTTTTCTTAAGATTTTCTTAAGTAGTTGAGTTAAGAAGGTATTCATTTTATAATTGAATCAATTGAGAGGAAGATTGAATATGTTTTGTAAAAATTGTGAGCACGAAATAAGTGATGATTCTAAATTTTGTTCAAATTGTGGAACAAAGGTAGAAGTCGATGAAGGTATTGTTGTACCTGTTGCAGTCGTGGATAAGATTGAAGAAGAAGTTAATGAATCTGAAGTTGAAACAAATAAAGAAGAATCAGTAAATGAGAATGAATCAACTACACAAGTAAAAGAATGGTACTATGTATCGAATAATGATTCTAAAGGATCATTCAGTATAGATGAGATGAAGGCTAAGATTACTTCTGGTGAAATCAATGGTAGTACTCTAGTATGGAAGGCAAGTATGAAAGACTGGGAAAGACTAGAGAATACGGAATTAAATGAATTTATTTCTACATCATCATCATCGAATGATTGGTATTATGTAGAGAATAATGATTCTAAAGGACCTTTTAGTGAATCAGACATGAAGGGATTTATTGATAGTGGTATCTTAACCGGAAATAGTTTTGTATGGAAAACAGGCATGCAAGATTGGCAGAGACTAAAGAATACCGAGCTTGCAGGTAATGAAACAGTGCATGTAGAACCAAGTTTTTCATTTACTACTGGAGTTGTAAAAGAAAAGAGTATTGGACTATGTGTAGTATTAAGTCTAGTTACATGTGGAATTTATAGTATTTATTGGCTATATACAATCGCACATGACTTAAATGATTTATGTGAAAGTCAAAACCAAGAAAAAGGAGCTGAACCAGGACTTGTTGTTGTATTAAGTATTGTGACATGTGGAATCTACTTACTATACTACTTGTGGAAGGCTGGCAAGATGGTTTCAAGTCTTACAAGAAGTAATGGACATCATCCTAGTGACGACAGTATTGTATTAATGGTATTATCCATACTACAATTATCTTTAGTATCCTATTGCATCCTTCAGAGTCATATTAATGGTTTCGCAAAAGACTAAATATTTAGGAATAGTTCTCATACTATTCCTTCTTTTATTATTCTATAAATGCCCCTTTCAATTCATGACAGGCTTGCCATGCCCAGGATGCAACATGAAAACAAGCCTGTATTATCTTCTGAAAGGAAATATTCAATTATCTTTGTATTACCATGCCCTATTAATACCAACACTTATTTGTGGCGTTCTATGCTTGTTAAAACCTGAGAAAAGAAAAATGATATTAATTCTATGGTGTGCACTTATGATTGTGTATTATATTTATCGAATGATTCTTTATTTTCCAAATAGTCCAATGATCTATTCAAAAAATAATTTGATTTATTTACTATTTAGACACGAATAATGACAATTAATAATGTAACTTGAAATTATAAAGGAGGACATACTTATGTCAAACACTTATTTCACAGTTACAGGATTAAACCATTATTATGGAGATTCATTTCTAGAAAAAGAAATGATTGTTTATTTAAAGAAAGAAAAAGATAATGAATATGACAGGGAAGCCATTAGTGTTAATCTTCCAGGACTTGGAAAGATTGGATATGTAGCCAATAGTCCTTATACAGTACTAGGAGAAAGCTATAGTGCAGGAAGATTGTATGATAAAATCAGTGAAGAAGCGAGCGGCAAAGTTAAATTCATGTTAGACAAAGGAGTCATTTGTGAGCTTATTGAATAAGAAAATGGAAGTGTATTTTGGCAGTAATCGAATTGTAAATCAACCAAAGATTATTACGGATGGATATTATAAAGATTTTGGATATGGATTTTATTGTACAAATTTTGAAAAACAAGCTAAAAGATGGGCATTAACTAAAAAGAATAATCATACTGTGAATGTATATTCATATACTGAAAATTCGGATTTAAACTGTAAGGTTTTCGAACAGATGAGCGATGAATGGCTAGACTTTGTTGTTTCGTCAAGAAGAGGAATAACACATGCGTATGATATTGTAGAAGGGCCTATGGCAGATGATACGATTCGGAATTATGTGGATGATTTTGCGCGTGGCTTGATTTCTAGAACGGTTTTTTGGGAGCTTGTTAAATTTAAGTATCCTACGCATCAAATTGTTTTTTGTACAGAAGAAGCTTTAAAATGTCTTTCATATCAAAGGAGCTATAGTTTATGAGAAATAAATACTTTGATGAACTAGTAACAGAAAATGATTTGTTTTATGTTTGTTTTATGATTGAAAAGACATCTCGGTTTCTTCATCAACGAAATCAATATGTTGTGAATCAACTGGGATATGATCATTTGTATCATCTTATTAGTGTTGCGAAAGTTTTACATAGTGATAATCCAAATAAGGTAGTACATGATTTGATTGATGAATATAAACTAGAGTATGGTAGTTTTCATGTTGAGAATGTAAATAGTGAATTATGTTCTCGCATTCCAACTGAATTGGAGATGGGAAAAGTATACGCAAGATTAATAATGGATACTTTACTTCCAAATGAAGATTATATACAAGGACTTATACGAATCTATAATGATGCTATTTGTCAAGTCATTGACGATTATACGAATGGTGCTTATTATGAACCTTCGTATGTGATCGCCAGAGCTTATAAAAATGGCGAGTTTTAACAAACAAAAAAGATTGTAGAGTTACTGTTCTACAATCTTATCTAAACTATGAATGAATTCTACAACCATCTTACGCTTAATATCATCGATTTTAACGAGTTTATTTAACGCTTCAATTTCGTCTTCATTATCTAGACAAACGATTTCTCGTCTTAGTCTATCAATTTCGTCTTCTAAACGATTCTGTTCTTTAATATATTGTTCATGAACAGCTTTGATTTGATTGTATAATTGATTATCCATGTTTACACCGCTTTCTTTAATCATCATATAGTAAAGTAGAGAATAAAACAACTAATTTTTCAAAATGATTTGAGTTTTTACTTTTTCTTTGATAAACTAAATTCAAAGCAATGACAAGAAGGAGTAGTTTATACCAATTCTATAGAGAGCAAGCGTTTGGTGAAAGTTTGTGTGTTGGATAAGTGAAGGTAGTCTTTGAGTTGAATTTATGAACTAAGAGTAGTAAATTTCGTGACACAGCGTTAATGTGAATGAGAATAAAATTAGGTGGTACCACGTCAAGCACGTCCTATGGGGATGTGCTTTTTTATATTTATGGAAAGGATGATTGTGGATGACGTTGGAAGCAAAATATAATCATTTAGCAGTAGAAAATGATAAATACCAAAATTGGATTAAAAAAGGATATTTCACAGCGGGCGACTTGTCTAAACGCCCATATTGTATTGTGATCCCTCCCCCAAACGTAACAGGAAAGTTACACTTGGGACATGCATGGGATACAACACTACAAGATATTTTATGTCGTTATAAAAGATTAAAAGGCTACGATGTATGCTGGGTAGCCGGAATGGACCATGCGGGTATCGCAACACAGGCAAAGGTAGATGCTCGTTTAAAATCAGAAGGAATTTCTCGTTATGACATTGGTCGTGAAAAATTCTTAGAAAGAGCTTGGGAATGGAAAGAAGAATATGCTTCGACTATTCGTAGCCAATGGGCTAAATTAGGATTATCTTTAGACTACAGTCGTGAACGCTTTACATTAGACGAAGGATTATCTCATGCCGTTCGTAAAGTTTTTGTAGATTTATACAATGATGGATTGATCTATCAAGGTGAAAGAATTATTAACTGGGACCCAGAAGCTAAAACCGCATTGTCAAACATTGAAGTTGAGCACAAAGAAATCATGGGTCACATGTACTACTTCAAGTATAAAGTGGTTGAAACAGGACAGGAATTAGTCATTGCGACAACACGTCCAGAAACCATGTTTGCTGACCAAGCAATCTTTGTACACCCAGATGACGAAAGATATAAAGACATCGTTGGAATGCATGCCATTAACCCTGCCAACGGAGACGAACTTCCAATCATGGCAGACGACTATATTGACATGAGTTTCGGTACAGCCGTAATGAAATGTACACCAGCCCATGACCCTAATGACTTCGCATTAGCTAAAAAATACAACTTGCCAATGCCTATTTGTATGAATCCAGATGGTACTATGAATGATATGTGTGGTAAATATGCTGGTATGGATCGATTTGAATGTCGTGAAGCCTTAGTTAATGACTTTAAAGAAGCTGGTGTTGTAGATCACATTGAAGAACACTTACACCAAGTAGGACACTCAGAAAGAACAGGCGTAATTGTAGAACCATACTTAAGTAAACAATGGTTTGTGAAGATGAAACCATTGGCTGAAGAAGTATTAAAGAACCAAGAAATCGAAGATCAAAGAATTAACTTCGTACCACCACGTTTTAATAAAACATTTGAACAATGGCTAGAAAACATTGAAGACTGGTGTATTTCACGTCAGTTGTGGTGGGGACACAGAATTCCAGCATGGACAAACAAAGAAACAGGTGAAATCTATGTAGGAATGGAAGATCCAAAAGACATTGAAAATTGGTCACAAGACGAAGATGTATTAGACACATGGTTCTCAAGTGCATTATGGCCATTCTCAACACTTGGCTGGCCAGAAAACACAGCCGATCTTGAAAGATATTTCCCAAATGATGTATTAGTAACTGGATATGACATTATTTTCTTCTGGGTAGCACGTATGGCATTCCAAACACGCTACTGCATGAAGAACCGTCCATTCAAAGATGTATTGATCCACGGACTTGTACGTGATACACAAGGACGCAAAATGTCTAAATCATTAGGAAACGGTATTGACCCAATGGATGTGATTCAAGAAAAAGGTGCTGACGCACTACGATTCTTCTTAACAACAAACTCAACACCAGGACAAGACTTACGTTTTGACGAAACGAAGATGGACGCAAGCTGGAACTTCATTAACAAGATCTGGAACGCAGCTCGTTATGTTCAAATGCAAATTGGTGATACAAAACCAGAACTAGATATGGCAAAAGCCAACAGCGTAGACAAATGGATCCTAGCACGCTTTAACGAAGTATTAGACCACGTTTCAACAAACATGGACAAATATGAATTAGCCATCGTAGGAAACGAACTATATAGCTTTGTATGGGATGACTTCTGCAGCTGGTATATTGAACTATCAAAAGCCACACTATATTCAGAAGACGAAAGTCTAGTTGCCAATACAAAAGCTGTACTATACACAGTCATGATGGGAATTCTAAAAGTATTATCACCATTCATGCCATTTGTGACAGAAGAAATCTATTTGAACTTGCCACACGAAAAAGAAAGCTTAAACGTAGAAACATGGCCAGAAAAAGTTGAATTCGAATACACAGACAAAGAAAAAGACGAAATGGCATTAGTTATCAGTGCTATTCAAACCGTACGTGAAATCAAAGTCGAATATTCAATGAAACCAAGTGAAGACTTAACAATCTCACTACACAATGACAACGGCTATGTAGCACTAAATACAGAATCAACTGCAATCCTTGCACGAATGGCACACGCTACAGTCAAAGAAGACCTTAATACAGAAGACGTACTATCACGTACAATCGAAAAAGCCGTATTAACAGTCGCAATGGATGCATTAATTGACTTAGAAGAAGAAAAAGGAAAACTAGAAAAAGAAATCGCACGCCTAGAAAACGAAATCAAACGTTGTTCAGGCATGTTGAAAAACCCTGGCTTCGTCAATAAAGCACCAGAAGCAAAAGTCAATGCAGAAAAAGAAAAACTAGCATCTTACACAGAAAAGCTAGAAATGACGAAAACACAATTAGATAACATCCTTAAGAAATTAGGATAGTACAAATCAAACGCCCAGAGATATCTCTAGGCGTTTTTTTGCCTATAATGTTGTTTATTCGAATATATAGGTATAGTTGATTTCATGCTATAATTTCATTGTATTAAAACAGATTATATGAATGAGTTTTTACAAAAAAAGAAAGGATTTAGACTTATGAATGATAAAAAAAATACCTTTGACAAATGTAGCCATGGTGGATATATTTCAAAGTTATATTTGAATAATAATCAAGTTGTAGATATTAATAAAGATGATATTGTGATATTGGTTGGTCCAAATAATGCAGGTAAAAGTCGAGCTTTATATGATATTTATCAACTTTGTGAAAAGAAAATGCCAACAATAGTTGTGAAAGATTTAGAAATCGTGAAATATGATAAAAATTTGGATGCTTTTTTGAAAGATTTATCCGAAGTTAAAGGATGTGGAAAAATTGATGATCGTGGGGATCATACTGTTTATTCCGGATTGAATTACAGCTTTAATTCATATACTATCAGTAATTATGCAGGAAATACGTATTATGGGAATATAAGAAATTTGTTTGTTGCTTATTTAAATACATTAAATCGGTTAACCATTAGTAATCCTGCCAATCAAGTAAATCGAAAAGGAGTAAAGGAGCATCCTATTCAAATAGTTGCTTCAAGCGGAAAATATAGGAAGTGGTTAAGTTTAAATTTTAAAAATGCTTTTGGTAAAGAATTAATACCTTTTACACAAAATGGTGCAACTATTCCATTGTGTATAGGGGAGCCTGTGAAATTGGAAGGGAATTTCAATGATGAACAAGAAAGACAAGAAGCATTTGCAGAAATCTTAGATACATATGATCAAGTGCAAAATCAGGGGGATGGAATAAAGAGTTTTACTGGAATATTGTTGTATTTAATGATTGATTATATATCTACGTTTTTGATTGATGAGCCAGAATCATTTTTACATCCGCCTCAAGCTACTATTATGGGAAGAATCATAGGAAAAACATTACGGAATGATCAACAAGCTTTCATCTCAACACATAGTGAGGAAATAATTAAAGGAATATTAGAGGTTTGCCCACAAAGAGTAAAAATAATTAGAATTACGAGAAATGAAAATTGTAATTCGTTTTCAATTTTGGATAATAATAAATTTAGTGAAATCTGGAATGATCCTTTACTTAAGTATTCTAATATTATGACAAGTCTGTTTCATAAAGATGTGGTGTTATGTGAAAGTGATTCTGATTGTAAGATGTATTCGATTGTTGAACGACATTTGAAAGAGGAATTGGGACAATATTCTGAAACTTTATTTATTCATTGTAATGGGAAACATCGAATGGGTAGAATCGCAAAAGCATTGAAGTCATTAGATATAAAAGTAAAACTTATTCCGGATATTGATGTATTAAACAATGAGAATATGTTTAGAGAGATTATAGAGGCTTTTGGACTTCAATGGAATTCAATAAGTAAGGAGTATAGAATAATTGTTTCAAATTTGCATAGTTCTAAAGAATCTGTTAATAGGAATCTGGTACTATGTCAAGAAAAAGGACTCATAAAATAGATAAATTTTAAATTTTAATG
>ENA-ORTV01002193-ORTV01002193.1-human-gut-metagenome-genome-assembly--contig:-NODE-2193-length-18965-cov-2.638340_pt1 | contig 18965 bp, 26 predicted proteins | sample MGYA00241915_ERZ509194 | MGnify/ENA primary metagenome ERZ509194 (study PRJEB26280, sample SAMEA2338810) | human gut metagenome | biome: human gut; feature: human-associated habitat; material: faeces... | reverse complement strand
TCGTTGCCGAAGCCTGCGGGATTCCGCTTTTAATCCGGGAAAATCTCCATGAAGCGCATTACGGTTTGGCGGAAGGTTTGACTTTTGATGAAGTCCAGAACCGGTGGCCGGCGGTTTTTGAAAAATGGATACGTCCGGATCGGGAAAATTTTGGTATCCGTTTTGAGGGAGGGGAAAGTCAACAAGAAGTTCTAAACCGTATTTTTGCGGTTTTTGACGATTTGGCTCGCAACCGGCAATATGATTGCGTCGGAATTTCCATACACGGCGGAACAATCGCTTTGTTGTTGGCTTATTTGGGCGTGAGCTGTCCGCGAATCGAAAACGGAGGGTTTATTCATATTTGCCGTTCCGATGACGGAAAATATGCATTGCTCTGACCCGGCAAGAAAATACCTCCCCAAAGGGAGGTATTTTTGTATGCTTCAAAAACAGGCTCCGAAGATTATTTATATGACAAATCAATCACGGGAGACAAAAAATGATTACAGAAGAACTCAAAAATGTAAAAATCAAAGATTATTCCGGACAATACTACCAGGATACCGACGAAAAAGATTTTGAAATCAGAACCATCCGCGAAGAGCGGCTGATTGACCCGGCGCCCGGTCTGGACGACGAAATCGAATTTGCCGAATCGATGTATAATTACGGAGAAGCGGACAATCTGCCGGACAGCGACAAAGCCATGGAATGCGAACCGCATCGGCATTGCGTTCATAAAGGCAAATGAAAAAAATTTCGGCCGGGAGACATCTTGAAAAAAAATGGCGTCAGCGACAGGACTCGAACCTGCTACCTACGGTTTAGGAAACCGTCGCTCTATCCTGGTGAGCTACGCTGACAACCTGAAGCCTTTATAAATAAATCTTGCAAACATTTCAATAAAAAACTATTGCAAAACGAATTTGTTTACGATATAAGCATGTTCATGATTTGGATAGATGGCCGAGTGGTCGAAGGCGCACGATTGGAAATCGTGTGTACCCCCAAAGGGTACCGAGGGTTCGAATCCCTCTCTATCCGCCATTATCAGTAAGCCCCGCCTTGTGCGGGGTTTACTGATAATGATGAGGGGAGTTGGATTTGAACCCTAGGGAAGAGGGTTCGACTACCAGCGAAAGGCGGGCGGGAGAACGCCGGTGAGCGGAGCGAATGAGCGCCTGTGCAACTCGAGCGCAGCGAGAGTAATCCCTCCGTTGCAGCAGGGTAAAAATGGCGGAAAACAACCTTGTAAATAAAATGCTATTTTTGCGATGTCGCTAACAGTTTTTCCAATTCGATGATTTGCTGCCGCGTAAAGAGGTATTTTACGCCTTTTTCCCGGCTTACGACACTTCCGTCATAAATTTTTGAGGCTAATTGGGGATTATATTTGGTTGCCGTTCCGGCGGCATAGTCAAGAGTTGTTTTTCCCTGAGAATCTCTAATGTTAATATCGGCGTTTTGAGAGATAAGGTATTTTATGATCTCAAAATGGCCTTCCTGGGCAGCATACATCAAAGCTGTTCTTCGGGCATTATGTATACAAAAATAGTCGTGTTCGGAGTAACAATTGCTCTCGGCAGTTTGGTGGTTTATGTTTGCTCCGTTTTGAAGTAAAATTTTAACACTGTCGATAAAGCCGTATTGGGCGGCGTACATTAATGCGGTTTTTTGGAAATAGTTTTGGTTATCAACGCTGAACGGTTTGTCGGCCGGTGTCAGTTTGCGGCATTCGGCGATAAGCCGGGATAAAGTTTCAGGATAAGCGATTGACAGGCTGAAAAGAGGCTGACAGTTCTCGCCAGAGAGCTGCGGTTGGATTTTATTCCAATCGGCACCGGACAGAAGCAGGTATCTTATGTCGTCGAGAGATTCTATTGCGCCAAACTCCATTGCCGGCGGTTCCAATGTATGCATGGCTGCATTCTGAGCCATAGATTCCGTGACATTAAAGGTGTTTTGATAATGTTCGGTCAGCTTTTTCAGTGCCTGGCGATAACCGATACCGAAATTAAGAACATTTTGGTAGGTTTTCCAGGTGTAATAAGAGTCTACGGCCCATTCGGCGATGAGGTTATCCGTGCTGTAGCCGGGAGGTGCGGTAAAATCAGGGGTGTAAATGTTTTGTAAGTATTTTTCACGCCAAAGGGCTTGCATGGCAAAACGCGAGGAGCCGGCGGAGTTGGGGATCTTTTGCTCGCTCAGCTGCTCAAAATATTCTTCAACGTCCTGAGGAAATTTGTATTTGTCATCTAACTCGCAGTCGGAGATGAGATAGGTTTCAGCGCCGTGACCGCCGGCGGCGGCATCGCGATATATGACTTTGTTATGTTTTTGGGCAATGGCGCAAGGAATATAAAGTTCATTCCAATATCCTTTTTCCGAGGGGAGCCAGTATGGCAATATATTAAGCAGACAGTCAAAATCGGCATAACAGGCCTGATAGTCATCACCGATACCGTCTTTATATTCTTGGTCTCGCCAAGAAGCCTGCCAGTTTTTTTTATTGCTTAAATAATTCAGCAGGTCTTCATGGATTTCCCGGGCTAAAAGCCGATATTCCGGAGTGTCGACCTGTTGCGGTTCATAAATTTGCCATAAAATCAGGAGCTGAGCTTTATCAGATATTGCTTTGTTCGGTTTTCGCCGGAGATAGGTTATGGTTTCCAGCGGGGTGTCGTGGACGCCCTTTTGTAAGTCGAAATTTTTACGCTCAGCCGGTAATGCGGAATGAGAATCCGGAACGGCGGTTTTTTCGTCTTCCTGTGAAAAAATAAAGTATAAGCCGGCGCTGATAAGTATGAAAATGATAAGGGGATAAAAACGGAAAAATTTTTTCATAACAGGTCTTTCAAATATATCTGTTTTTACAACGGTCTTTTATAAAAGGCTCTATTAAATAAAAGTGTTTTTTTTTTTGATACTTTTTTATTCCGAAAAATTATAGAAAATTCATTAATGTTATCTGTCTTTAATTTGTTCAATATGGTTGATAAATAATATTGATTTTTTTATTGTGATACAGTAGGTTTTAAGAAGTAAAAAGATAAAGAGGAACTTATGGATAATCAAATAATCTGTGGTGATTGTATAACGAAATTAAAGGATTTTCAAGATAATTTCTTTGATTTAACAATAGCAGACCCACCTTATTGGAAAGTTGTTAGCGAAAAGTGGGATTATCAATGGCGAACAGAAGAAGATTATATAGAATGGTCTAAAAAATGGTTTAATGAAGTATATCGCACGCTTCGCTATGGGGGAACATTTTATTTATTTGGTTATTTTAGGATGTTAGCACTGTTGATACCTTATTTACAAGACATAGGCTTTTCATTAAGACAACAAATTATCATAAACAAGGGAATGAAAGCCGTAGCAGGGAGAGCAACAAAAAATTATAAAATGTTTCCGAATGTGACGGAAAGTATTTTGTTTCTAACTAAAGATAATATTCCATATTCAAGAAAATTATTAAAATCTCAACAAAAGAAATTAGGTTTAACATCAAAGCAAATAAATGAATCATTAGGGGTTAAATCTAATGGCGGTGGTATGTGGAGTATTTATACTGGAAAAAATATTTGCGAACAGTTTCCTACAAAAGAGTTATGGAGAAAATTACAATCTATATTAGATTTTGATTTACCTTATGAAAAAATATCTCAAACATATAATCCAGAAATGGGTATAACAGATGTGTGGAATGATATAGATTTTTACAAAGAAAAACGCTATCATCCAACACAGAAACCATTAAAATTGATAGAACGATTGGTTAATGTGAGTTCAAATGTAGGGGATAAAGTTTTAGACCCTTTTGGTGGTAGTGGTTCTACTCTTGTTGCATGTAAAAACACTAATAGAAATTCAACAATTATTGAATTAGATAATACATATATCAAAAAAATACAAGAACGATTAAAAGACATAAACAGTCAAGCTAAACTGTTGTAGCCTTTTTGTGTTTTTTTGTTCCTATAATTTTAATGCACTTATCTGTGTCTCTTAAACACAGATATTTTTTTGATTTTTCATCTACATACTCAATATTAGCTATACCATTTTGAGATAAAATTTTCTTTTCTTCACTACTTAATAAAGAATAAGGTATGCCCTCTGATTGTAAATTCTTTCTATTAATTTCTGGCTTTATATATTTTGTAATATTTATTTGTGGATTGTCAGTTAATCCGTCTTCTATTATACATTCAAAAGTTTTAATAGGATTACACATATAAAAAGGAAAATTATCTGGGAATAAATTCTTAGGAGCAGGATTTTTATTGGGGTCTTTCTTTTTATGTTCTTTAAAGATATAATTATAATAGTTTTCCATTAATCCCCTAAAATTAGAACATCTATCAGATTTAACCCATACCTCAAAGGCTCTTATTCTTATTGTATCAAAATCTTCTTCTTCAAAATTTGGATAATCTGTAACAATAAATATAAAACGCGGAGTTTCTTCTAATAACATCCGTAATTCATCATCACTTCGGATGCCTATAAGCCATTTTGAATCATTATTACGCTTTATATTCGTAGAACCACAATAAGGGCATTTTTTATCTGTTCTTAATATAGTTTCACCACAATCTTTACATTTATCAGATTGGTCTATTTTACTACACCCTTTTACTTCTGTCCCATCTACTATATCATCTCCTCTTGCTCCTGTTGCTGTCCCTTTCATACCGCAAATAAGTGATGCGAGATGTTGTGCTGGATAACCTATTTTAAGATTAGGGGTTTGATTTGTTATTCTGGACCAGTAATGTGCTTTTCGTCTAGGCTCAATTATCATATCTTTGATAAATTGCTTAATAAGGTCTTCATTATTTGTAATGGTGATTAAATCAGAATTAGGCTTCATACACAAGGTTATTCTCCTTTAAAAATATCAGAATCAAAAAATTCTTTAAGCGACATTCCAAAGGAGTGGCTTATTTTATCCAAATTTATAATTGATATATTTCTTAAACCACGTTCTACACTTGATATATAAGTTCTATCCAAACCGACTTCAAAAGAAAAATCTTCTTGCGATAAATGTTTTGATTGTCTTATTTCTCTAATTCTTAATCCAACTTGTTTTTGAATCATTAAAAAACTCTCCTTTGATAGAGGAGAGTCTATTGTTTTGTTGACTATAAGTCCATGGACTATGAGTCACAATTATAACTAAAAAATTTAGGGCTAAAAAACAACACTTTTATTAAATAGAGCCTTATAAAAAAGCTTCTGGGTATTCGACGGTTTCGTTCAGAAAGGTTTTGCGGTTTTGCAGGTTGAGAGCCATAAAACATTCATCGGGAACATCAAACGGACATTTGATTCCGAAAGTTGAGGCCGGGAGATAGCCGAATCTCCGATAATATTCCGGATAACCCAGCAAGACGGCAAACTCATAGCCGAGATTTCGGGCGATTTGATGTCCGGTTTTAATCAATCTGCCGCCAATTCCCCGGTTTCGGTGCCGGGGTAAAACGGCCAGCGGGGCAACGGCAAGCTGGACGGTGCCGCCGATCTTTAATTTTGAGAACATGATATAGCCGATAATTTGTCCGTCTTCTTCGGCAACCAGCGAAAGTTCGGGAATAAAGGCCGGGCTGTTTCTCAGCTTGACAACGAGGTCCTGTTCGTTGCCGTCGCAATGTTCGGCCTGCGCGAAAGATTTTTGGACGAGTTCGTAAATCGGCTCATAATCGCGGGGTGTTTCGGGGCGGATAAAAATCATGGTCAGGCCTTGTTTTGGTTTTTACAAAATATATTGACTTCATGCGCATGGGGCATACTCGGCGCGGCGCCTTTGCGGGTGACGCAGACGGCAGCCGCATGAGTTGCCGTGATGATGCTTTCTTTTAAGCTTTTGCCCTGTGCCAGCTGTGCGGCGGTGACGCCGGCAAAGCAATCGCCGGCGCCGACCGTATCGACGGCGGTAACTTTTTGTCCGGGAATTAAATAGGTGTTTTGTTCAACAATCAACGCCCCGCGGCTGCCCAGCGTGGTAATAACGGTTTGGCCGGTTCGGCTTTTTATGTTTTGTGCCGCTTCGGCAATTTCCTGCGGAGGGGTATTGTCGGTCAGGGGGCTACGGCAAAGAAAACTCAGTTCGGTTTCGTTGACAATCAGAATATCGGTCAGGTTTATTAATTCGTCCGGTAAATTGCGAATCGGGGAAGGGTTCAGCAGCGTTACGGCGCCGCAGTTTTTGGCTTTGCGAAAAAAGGCCGTTACGGCTTCCAGCGGGATTTCCAATTGACTGACGGCAATATCTCCGGCAGAAATTTTAACGGCTGCGGTATCTTCGGCATTAATGTCGTTATTGCCGCCGGGAACGACAATGATTGAATTTTCTCCTTGTGCGTCAACGGTGACGACGGCAATTCCCGAAGGGCGGGAGCTGCTTTGCAGATAAGTCGTTTCAATGTCGTGTTTTTTTATGAAGCCGAGAAGCTCCGTACCGAATGTATCATTGCCGATACGGCCGAGTAAAGCGGTTTTGGCACCCATTTTGGCGCAGGCAACCGCCTGATTTAAACCTTTGCCGCCGGGTAAATATTCTACGCAGTGACCGGCAATCGTTTCTCCGGGAACCGGAAATCTTTCAACCCGGGTGATGATGTCCATATTAATGCTTCCGGCAATAATGACCTGATTCATTTATTTTCTCCGAACGGCTTTTCTTTAGTTATAATATAGTTTATTTTTCTTGGCAATCGACTCATGTGATTTTGGTTGGCAGAAACGTTTTTTGTTGTATAGTCTGTTTATAAGAAGCGTATTAAGGAGATAAAATATGAAAAAATCAATCTTGGTTATGGCGTTTTTATCAGTTCTGGGCGCCTGCGGGCCGAATGATAATCTAGTAGGCGATTGGGTACAACCGGTTCCGGGGATGGAAGAGCAGATACAGGGAATCCGGATTGAAAAGGACGGAAAGGCGCAGTCAATTAATATGCATACGCTGGTTTATGAAAAATGGGAAAGGCAGGGTGACAGCCTGATCTTGAGCGGAAAGAGCATAGGCAACGGCCAGACTTTGGAGTTTGCCGATAAGATGACGATTAAGGAGCTGACACCGGAACGGTTGGTTTTGGAAAGTGTCGACGGAATGCAAATTTATCGCCGGCCGGCCGCTGATGAAAAATTTTAAGCAAAAAGTTTGGGAAATCGTCGGCCGTATTCCGCGCGGTAAGGTGATGAGTTACGGGCAGATTGCCGCCGTAGCCGGATATCCGCGAAATGCGCGCATGGTCGGTTATGCGCTGCATGCAATTTCGGATTCCGGACGAATCCCTTGGCAAAGGGTGGTCAGAAAAGACGGTTCGCTGGCAGATTTTTCCGATGACGGCAGCCGGCAGTATCAACTTTTGAAGGCAGAAGGCGTGGTTTTTACTTTAGAGAGGAAAGTTGATATGGAGCAGTGCCGTTGGGAAGCCTGGGAACTGGAAGCCGAGATGATTTTTATGTCCTGAAATTTCGGGCTTCTATGCGCCGGTGTACCCGCGGATAAAGCCGGCCGTAAATAATGCCAGGTTCAACAAAATATAAAGAATCAAGACAATGGTTCCGGGCGTTTCAAAGGCTCGGACGGGAGTTGTTTCCGGCAGGCCGAAGCGGTTAGCTTCCGGGTTGCCTTTGCGCAGCATTATAAAGAGGTTTATGATGATCAGCAACGCGGCGGCGAGAAAGAAAATCGGATGATAATTCAGAGCCGCGATTATGGAAATGACCATGGCCAGATTTACGGCTAAAAATATCCAGGCGTTCAGATCGTTGTCGTGATAGCGGCGTATGCCGACGGCAGCGCTTGGAGAAAAAGATACCAGCGAATAGATAAAATAAATTAAGCCGACCGGCCGATAGAAGCTGCTCAAAAGACTCAGGAGGATGTTGATCAGGCCGTTGGTGATTGTAAAAGACCAGAAGTCAAACCGGGAGCTGCGGCCGGAATAGGCGGCATAGTACCTGAAGGCGTTGATGAAGGCATTCCAGACACGGCTGAAAAAGTTTTGGGCAGCGATTGTTTCCATGGTTATCTCCTTTTAGTTTTCTGCGGCTTATTTAACCTCAGACAGGTTAAAAGCAAATATTGCGTATAAGAACAGTATCATCAATATAGCCGGGAAATATTGAAATTTTATTAATCAATTATGTCAGGTTCGGGTGGATAAGCAAAAACGGCGATTAAATAAAGAAAGAAGTAATTTTTAATCAGGAGAGAAAAATGACAAATAAAGCTCAGCTTGTGAATCCGCTCACAAAATATTTTAACGGCGAATATGATATGCAGTTTCAGGAATATCCGGGGGTGCAAAGCGAAATGACCCCGGTTCCCGATTGCGGAGAGGAAAGTTATAAAGGCTGCGGAAGGCTGAAAGGACGCAAGGCTCTGATTACCGGCGGGGATTCCGGAATCGGGCGGGCGGCGGCGATCGCCTATGCCAGAGAAGGGGCTGACGTGGCGATTAATTATCTGCCCGATGAAGAAGTTGATGCCCGGGAAGTTAAACGTTATATTGAAGCGGCCGGCGGGAAGGCTGTTTTGCTGCCGGGAGATATCGGCAATGAAGAATTTTGCCGGAAACTGGTCAGTGAGGCTCATGAAGCGCTCGGCGGTCTGGATATTCTGGTGTTGGCGGCGGGAATGCAGCAATACAGCCGGGACATTGAGGCGTTGGCTTCCGAACAGTTTGTCAGAACCTTTGAGGTAAATGTCTTTGCGATGTTTTGGATTATAAAGGCGGCTCTGCCGCTGCTTCCGGCCGGCGCCAGCATTATCACCACTTCTTCAATGCAGGCTTATCAGCCGGGAAAGCTGCTGCTTGACTATGCCGCGACTAAGAGCGCGATTGTCGGTTTTACCCGGGCTTTGGCCAAGCAAATTGCGGTTAAGGGGATTCGGGCAAACGTGGTGGCGCCGGGGCCGGTGTGGACTGCGCTGCAGATTGTCGGCGGACAGCCGCAGGATAAGATTCCCGAATTCGGCAAACAAACGCCGCTGATGCGTGCCGGGCAGCCAGCCGAACTGGCAGGCGTTTATGTTTTTCTGGCCTCAGATGAAGCCAGTTTTGTGACTGCCGAAGTTTACGGCGTGACCGGCGGCATGCATCTGGCCTGAGTTCCGTTTCAGCTGCGGGTGGCGCAGAGTTTTTCGGTGCGGCGCCGCCATTCTTCGATTTGCCGGTTGCGGCAGAGCAGAGAACGGATGTTGTTTTCGACGTAGCGCCGTACTTCCGGCCGGCACAGGCGGCAAATGCGTTCTATGCCGCGCCGGATGTCGGCAGCGGTTTCCTGGTAGGTTTTGCGGAGGTCGCCGTCTTCAATGGCGTCTTCCCATAAATCAAGCGCGATTTCGACATGTGAAACGGCTTTTTGCATTTCTTTGTGATATAAATTTATCTGATTTTCGACTTCTTCATTAATCATCGGTTCAATTCCTTAAAAATAAAACGGATAAACTCGGTTACGTCTTCGCGCAGTTCATCTTCATGCACAAATTCGGAAAAATAGCCGCTGTTATCGTTTAGCAGGGCTGAGCCTGCGGTTTGTTCTTTTGAAACGGCGCTGTCGGATGTTTCGGGCATGAAATGGGCAAAGTAAAAATTTTCGGAGCGGAAATTTTTACGGAAGCCCCGGTGTAAAGCATTAAAAGCCGGGATTGTTTCCAATTGTCTGATAAGTTCTGATTTCATGTCTGCAGTCTCTGACGTTGTGTATAAGGTAATCTATATATGAAAAATACAACAATGTCAATATGAAAAAACATATATCGGTAAATTCTAATATAAAATTTACGGGAGATCCTGATTCCGGCCGGCGGATAACGGCGTGTAGCAGGCATGTTTGCTCAAGAATTTTTGTATATCGGCGAACTGGTCGTAACGGAGCGTTTTGTATGAATCGTAGTGAAAAGTTTTCTTCAGGCGGTTATGCAGGCGATTGGGGTGTTACAGGCCGAGATGGCGGCAACTTGCTTTTGCAGGGCAGTTATCTCATAGCTGTTGATATACCGCCGCCGCGGAGAATATTGGGTACTAAAAAAAAATCAGTCCGAGCAGGAGCAGCAGCAAGATTCCAAAGCTGCCGGAGAGAATATTGATGTGATTGCCGCTGATCTTTATGGATTTGTCAATATTGATATTGGTTGGTTGCGATTGGTTTTTGGGGGAAATTTTATTGTCATTTTTGGGTGTCGAGGTCGCTAAAATATATTTTATTTCGTCTTGTTCGTTCATAGTCCATTACCTTAAGTAGAATTGCTTCCAAGATTACATAACATCTTGGAGGCTGTCCCAGGTATCAATTAAGTCTTTAATTTTCCCAGTCTTCTGGTCATCGGAGAGCTGGGTTATCTTTTTGTATATGAGAGTAATCAGGCGGGCCTTGTTGGCGGGGGTTATTTCTTTGTTTTCCCTGTCAAGCCAGGTTTCTATTTCCGTGATAATCAGGGTCAAGGTTTCGGGATTGAGGACACTGCCTTCGCCGGCCGGCTGTGAAGACAGGGGAATATCGGTCAATTCCTGTTCGGGGACGTGGAGAATCTGCGCGAGTTTTTTGCGGTCAATTTCTTTCAGGCGCAAAGGGGAGCGCAGTTTGATGAACTGCTGCATATAGGCTTCGCTTTTACCCATCATAAGAGAAATAACCCGGTAGTTGAGGTCGGAATTCAGGATTAACTGGTTAATTCTTTCTCTGACAATATCAGGGTTGGTATTTGGCATGATTGTCTCCTCGGTTATCCACAGCTTCCCAGTATATAAGAAATTGAATATTCTGCAAATATGTTTTTTCATATTGACAAGCATATGTTAAATCATATATGGTCGTTTTGTAAAAAATAAACAGAATGAAATTGTTTTTTGAAAGGAACGGGAATGGCTTATAACAGCAAAAGTTTCAGCGTGGCCGCTTATACCAACGGATTTACGCTGTGGAGCTACGGCAGTGAGGACAAGCTCGACGAGATTATGAAACCGGATTATTTTCGCCGGGCGGCGGCTTTTGTCAGACGCGGGGATATGATTCTGACCAATGCCGACAAAGAAGGAGATATGCAATCGGCGATACTGGTTGTGTCCGAAGCGGGCGGTGAAAAGGTCGCGGTTAAAAGACTGGTATAGTTGTTGAGTTTGGTCGGGATAAGAGGAAAATTCAGGGTAGGGAAAGCTCAATAATAACAACAGGACAAGGAATGGACAAGAAAATGGGCAGAAGGAAACTTAAAGAATTTCACGGAATGAAAACGGGTTTGGTTTATACTGATCCTTATTTGAATCTGGTGCGGGGAGTTTTGGAGCAGGTTATGCGGGATCTGGTTATTGACAGCAACTGCGGCAGTCTGAAAAAAGCCCGGAATGAGGCGTTCAGTTTTTTCTTTGACGAGAGCAGCCATTTTTACTGCGGTTTCAGACAGTGGTGCGAGCTGGCCGGTTTCAGGGAAAGCTACTGGCAGCAGAAAGCCTTGATAAAAATTGCGCTGAAAGTGATTAAACATCCGGTTTTCTGTCGTAAAATTACGTTGTTTTTACAAAACAGCAAATATGGGTCGATGCTAAAATTCTTTATTAATACATTGCGGCGGAATTATCGGGATAATCTGGCTTTGAGCAAAAATGACTGAGGAAGCAGAATGCAGAAAAATATTGAACAATTGAAACAAAAACTTGAGTTTGCCGCGGATGTGATGAAGCGGCTGCCGCGGGTTCGGGCGCAGGGATATAGGAACTTTTGGCCGGCGGTAAAGCATAGCCAGAAAGAAATCAGAGAATGGGAAAGCTTGCCGGTATACATTCGTCCGACTGCCGAGGAAATCAGCCTGATGGATAAAATTCTGGACTGGTATAAGCCGCTGGATCCAGAGGAAACCAAACTGGTGTGGCTGCGGGCAGCGAGAACGCCTTGGAAAATTATCGGGCGGATGTTTAATCAACATCGCAGTACGCTGAATGAAAAATATAATTGCGCTTTGGGTAAAATGCTGGGCTATCTTTACCGCCGTCCCGGTAAAGATGAGGCTTAAAAGCCGGGCAGAGAGGAAGATTTTATATATGTGACTAGAAGTTTCTTGCAAATTCTCAGATAAATGGTATTGTCAGATAAGGTGACAGCAGGGGATTAAACATGAAAGCTTATTTTAAAAGGGTGTTTTTATTGGGCGGGGTGTATTTGTTGACGCTGGTTTTGTCGTGTTTGTTTAACGGTTGGATATTTGCTTTAGTCCTATATATCATCACCGCTGTTTTTATCATCTCGCTGATTCGTCTGTTATTCAACAATGTTCCTAATTTTTTGCGGCGCCTGCAGGAAAAAAGTCCGGGGTTGACTGTTTATCTGACGGCAATCGGCTGGTATCCTTATTTGGTGCTGTCGTTATTGGCTTTGGAATTTTTCGGGGCAGAGGCTCAAGGTGATGTCTTGTATGCTCCGGCGGCCTTTTGGGGTATTCATCTGATAGACTTGTTGATTTTGATTCATGTTATGTTTATTGTTTCTTTAATTTGGGCGGGGATTTATAATCACAGACGGCAAAAGGAAGCGGGAAAGGATTAAAAATGAAACTTTTTTCTAAAGAGGCCTTATTATTGGGCGGAATCTACGGTTTGTATTCATTTCCTTTAACTTTCTTTGAGGAAAGTTTCGTCGGGGACTTATTAATCTTTATTATGACGGCGGTTTTTCTGGTTTCGATGATTCGGCTGCTGTTTAATAATGTTCCGAAATTTGTTCTTAATTTTAGTGAAAAGCATCCGCGCTTGTCGATTTATTTAATTGCCTCCGGCTGGTTTTTTTATTTTATCTGGGTTTTTCCAGCCTTTTTGTTGGTTGGCGCTTACACCGGATATTTGTCTGACGGAACCCCGCAGGCACGGTTGATAGAGAAATATGGGGAAAATTTCAGTGATTTTATTTTAGTATTGCTGGGCTTGTCCTTGTTGGGCGCTGTGGTTTATGACTATAGACGGCAAAAACGGGAGAGGAGATAATAATGAAAGATAAATTAATGCAAGTATTTGTTTTAAGCGGTGTCTATTTTATTATCTCCGCTTTTTTAGGGTTAATAAGCCAGCATTTTAATTTATTGGCGGCGCTTGTTTTTCCGGTGTTTTTATTTTCTCTTCTTTTTCTTACATTTTTTAAACCGTTGAATTGGGTAATGAAATTTGAGGATAATTTTCCGAGTGTCGTTTTATTATTAAATATCTTTGGAATTTATGCCATTATATATTTTACGGTTAATGTTTTGGGTATGTCTTTGTCATATATAACGGGTAAAGATACGGTAATTTCAATATTCTATCAGGAGTGGGGAGAGACTATTAATACCGGTATTGATCTTGTTTTTTATTTCGGATTGATTGTGGCTTTACTGCTAATTCTGGTCAGAAAGTTTAGAGAAGCTGTTAATAAAAAAACACAGAAGTTGTGATAAATGGAATGCAAAGATTTTTGTAAAAGGAGGTAATCAAAATGAAAATATTTTTGAAGCAGTTTTTGTTATTGGGAGGTTTTTATTTTGTTATCTCCTTTTTGTTCAGCTTTTTTCCGGGGCAGGCGGTGCTTGTCTTAGGATATATACTTTTATTCAGTTGGGTCGTTCTGTTTGTTATTCTGTGTTTTAAAAGGTCGCTTGTTTTCCTGATGAATTTTCAAAATAAATATCCTAAAAGCAGTTTATATTTAATGTCATTGGGCGTAATTGATTATGCGGGGATAGTCTTTTTTACGGTTTTAGGCGGAATTGACGGTTATATGACAACAATTGCCGAGTATAAGGGGGAAGAGTATACAGGCATTTTTTTGCAATATGGCGAATCTATTTTTATGGTTTACGCTGCCGCGTCAATATTGGTCTTGTTGTGGGCAACTTATGTTAATTTTATAAAGAAGAAAAATGTTTGAGTGTAACTGTTTAAAATATCACCAAAAATTAGAGAAATGACGTCGGGACAATTTTCAGGGGGACATTGTTTGACAAATATGTTATAAAGTTGATTACACTGTTAAAAGTGTATGGTTTTTAGTCCGGTTTCTGCCGGACTTTTTTGTTTTTAAATTGTGGAGAAAGATAATGGGCAATGAATTGAATAATATCCATAACCGACTAGTTTTTTGATAGAATGTAATTGCATATTCGTTTATAAATAGTATTATAAGAAGAAATAATGAAATGAGAGGAAGTTAATGATCAAGAAGGTTTTGGCAGTCGGTGGCTTTTTTTATGTCGTTTCATGGTTTCTTAATCTGGCGTTGTATGCACTGTCCGGAGAATATCTGCTTTGGGCATATGCTGCAGTAATAATTACTGCTGTCAGTATGGGTATGATATTACTCAGAAAAAAACCACACTTCAGAATAGCAGGTCAGATATGCATGTTTTATCTGTCGTCAATCGGCTGGATTCCTCTTTTTAGTATGCTGGTGTTGGCTATGCTGACGGTGATTGTTCATATGAAAGCGGACGCGGTCGTATTATCGCTGTTTATGGTCGGAAAAAATTTGGTGGTTGTAAGGCAGGGATTATGGGTTGTATTGTCGCTTTTAGCAGCTTCTGCATATCTGGTCATGAAACCCGGTCTTTTAGACAAGAGCAAATATTCCAGCAAGGAAGAATGGAAAGCCGTTGCGGACGGATTGAACCGGTTATTGCTGTTAGGCGGTTTTTATCTTTTTTTATATCAGTTTTTGCCGCAGTCGGCGGGAAGTTGGGTATTCAGATTTTTAGGTGCGGCGATGTTTGTTTTGCCGTTGGTTCTGCTGTTTAAGGATTTGTTCCGGTTTGATGATTTAAACCGTAATTTTCCGCAGTGGACGATTTATCTTAAAGCGGTAGGGTGGATACCTTATGCCGTTTTTATGTCGGTATTGCGAAGCGACGGATTTCTGTCGGTGGTTTTTCCTGCCGAAGAATTTTCGGTTATCGGGGCGAGCTTTAAGGATATGTTCTTTGAAATAGCACTGTTTTATAAAGTCTTGTTTTGGCCGTGTCTTGGAGCAGCAGCTGTTTACAGTCTTATTGTCTTTATACGACAGCAGAGGAATCGGCAAAATGGCAAGAGGGAGAAAACTATAACGCAGGATGTTTTGTTATTGGGAGGGATTTTTGGTTTGCTCTTGCGGTTTTGCAGTTTGTTTGACAGTTTTTTTATTAATTTACTGAGTGGGCTGCTGGAGCTTATTTTGATAATTTTGCTGTTGCGTCTGTTATTTAATGCTGTTCCAGATTTTTTACGTAAGTTCAAAGCACGCTTTCCCCGTTTGTCGATTTATCTGACAGCGATTGGTTGGTATCCGTTTTATCGCTGGTTTGCCATAGCGCTTATCTATGGGGGATATTACGGCGGTTTGTGGATACGAGGCGGACGTTTTGAAAAGTTTATGTCAGACAGAGGCTATTGGGTCGCTGATGTTGTGGATGTTTTGTTGATACTTTCTCTGTCGGGGGCTGCGGTTTATGATTACAGACGGCAGAAAGCGCTAAAAGCGAAGGGATGAAATATCACCAAAAATCAGAAAAATGATGTCGGGACAATTTTCAGGGGGACATTGTTTGACAAATATGTTATATATTCAGCTATACTGAGTGAAGTCTAAAGTTAAGGCTGTTTGAACAGAGGGTGTTCAGACAGTCTTTTTTTATCAGAGGCTGGAGTTTTCCGGCCTCTTGCTTTTTAAAGGAGGAAAAATGCGCAGAAACGGAGGTCTTGATTATGGCAGGGAAAAAGCAGGCTCCGGTTGAGGAAACGAAAAAAACGGTTTCAGCTTCCGGAACAGTCAGTTTGAAAGAAATTATCGGGGAGTTGAACGAGGTTTTGGATTTGGCCATGCAGCTTGAAAAGCCGTCGGCGGCGGTATCGGCGATTATGGCTAAAGCCAAAGTTTCAGGTCTTTTGAATAAAGATGATGAAGAAGACGGCGATATTGATGACTCGCCGTTTGAAATTATTCATGTCGAATAACAGCGTTTAAGCCGAAAAGTTTTTTACAGCGAAAGGATGAGGAATAACAGGGTGGCGATGTCGGCTCGTCATGGGCTTCAGGGTGGGGATTTTTTATGAAAGTTTATCGCAAGTTCAGTCCGCTTTACAATCTGGAAAGCGGTAAATTTGATACGTTTGTTTTTACCGGCGGCCGCGGGTCGCTGAAAACCGGTTCGGTATGCCGGGCGGTGCTGTTTGATTTGATGCAGCATAAAAATAAGCGGGCAGTCGTGTTCCGCGAAATCATGCGCTCGATTAACGAAAGCCTGTATGCCGAACTGACGGGGCTGGTTGACGGGGAGTTCCGGCGGCGGGGTTTTTATTATGATTCCAAAACAATCCGGCACCGCAACGGTTCGAAAATCTTTTTTATGGGGCTTAAAGACCGCAATGTCAGCAGTCTGGAAGCGATTAAAGGTATCGCCAATGTCGATATCTGCGTTGTTGACGAAGCTCAGGCAGTGTCGAAAGCCTGTTGGGACGTTTTGCTGCCGACCCTGCGTAAAGACGGCGTGGTGTTGATGGTGGTTTATAACCGCATTGACAATGATTTGCCGGTCGAGGAGGCGCTGGGGCTTAATTATGACGAGATGAGCGCGCCGGCGGGAACGTATTTTGCCGAGATAAATTATCCCGAAGTTGAACATCTGGGGTTTTTGTCTCCGGCTTTTATCAAAAGAGCCGAACTTAAAAAACGCAATAAACCCGAGGAATATGAGCGGGATTATCTCAATAAGCCCCGCGGCGGGAATCTTAACCGCGTGGTTAAATATTGGGACAAAGAAAATATTGATGCGCGAATCCGCTACTGTGCGGATATGGATTTGCATTTGAGCATGGATTTTAACGTTGATCCGATGATGTGGGTCTGCGCTCATAAAACCGCGGATAAGTTGTTTGTTTTTGATGAAATCGTTATGGAAAACGCAACGACGCAAGATGCGGCCGATGAGTTTATCCGGCGGTATCCCGGGCATAAAGGGCGGATTATTCTTAACGGCGACGCGTCCGGGTCATATCGCAAAACGCAAAGCAAATATTCCGACTATGCGATTGTTAAAAATGCCTTGCTTAAGGCCGGTTATGCCGACAAAAACATCGAAATTGAAATACATCGCAGCAATCCGGCGATTTCGGCCCGGGTTAATGCTTTTAACCGAATGGTATTTTCAGATGATGCCGTTCGCAGCCTGAAGGTTCATCCCCGTTGTAAATGGCTGATTTACAATATGAAGAACCTCAAATATAAACCCGGCACTTCAAGTTTTGAACTGCCGACATCTGACAAAATCAGAAGCGATCACACTAACAGTCTTAAATTTTTAGGCCATATTTTCGACGCGGTTTCCTATTGCGCCGAATATTACTGGCCGATTTGGGAAAAGGATGAATAAATGTTTGAATTTACAGTTGAAAAAGAAAATAAGCCGCGGAAGCTGAGCGCTACCGAGGCGGAAGAGATTGCCAAAGATATCGGCAATAAGTTTGAGCAGTTTGACGATCTGCGGGCGCGGCAGAAGAATATTTACAAGCTGCTGAAAAAGGAAATTTATCTTGAAGACCGGCATGACGGGAAAAAAGCCGCGTGGAAAAGCCAGATTTTTCTGAATAAGATCTATTCGTTTTTCCAGACGCACCAGGCTTATATCTGGGATAATCTTTATGCCAATGTCGAGCAGATGTTTGATGTGACCGGCCGCGACGAGGAAAGCGAAAAAAATGCCCGTATGCAGAAAGCGGCTCTGGTTGACAGTTTTGACAAGATGAAAATCGGCAAACAGCTGGATCCGGCGGTTGAACATCTTGACGTTATCGGCGAGGCCTGTCTGTTTGTCGGCTGGAAACGCAAGGTCAAGCGTATCCGCCGGCGGATGAGCCTGGCGGAGCAGCTGGAAAGCAACGGGTTGCTGAGTTTAATCCGCGGGCGCCCCGAAGATGCCTATGGTTATTTTGAACAGATTATTTATGACGGCGCTTATGTCGAGGCGATCAATCCGCTGAATCTGGTTTTTGATCCGGCGATTAATCCCGATAATGACGAGGAATGGGACAAAGGCCTTAAAATTGTCAAACGGTTTGAAAGCTATGACATGATTGCCGGCAATAAGTTTTATAACCTCGGCAAAAGCCAGCTTGAGGAAATTAAAACTCTTCTGTCAAAAGGCAGCTACGATGACAATGATAAAGACGATGAAGCCAAAATCGATGAAATTGTCAACGGCAATATGATTGAGGTGCTGCGGCTGTTCGGGGATTATACCTTAAGCGACGGCACGGTGCTGCACAACTGGTCGGCAACGGTAATCGGGCGGCGTTATCTGGCGCAGTTTGAAGAAAATCAGTTTGTTATCAATCCGCTGATTAATGCGGCGACACAGCGCGATCCCGAAACCAAACGCGGTATTCCGACTTTGTTCAGTATTTATGATTTGTGCAAGGATATGGAAACCAAAGCGAATCTGGAAAACGACGTGCAGCAGCTTAATGCCAATCCGATGCGTTATGCGCCGAAAGGCTTTTTTGACAAAGCGGTGATTGATGTCGAACCGGGCAAGGTGATTGAATATAAAAAGGGCATGGATGACCCGAATATGATTGTCAGCATTCCGGTGCCGCTGATCAATAACTCGCAGATGATTAATTATCTGGAATCGGAAACCAGCCTGGTCAGCGGGATTTTTCCCAATATGCAGGGACAGCAGGAAGACCGTAAAGCGACGGCAACCGAAATTAATGTCAAAGTTGCCGGGCAGACTACCCGCCTGGCTAAAGATATTGATTTGCTGAAACAGAATCTGATTGTGGCGATGGTTGATAAGGTGGCCGATCTGGAAGCCAATATGAAGTCCGGCGTACAGCGTATTTTTATTTATAACGAGCAGGGCGAGAGAATCCCGGTGACGGTCGGCGATGACATTCGTCAGGGGAATTATGAATATCGCTATACCGACAGTTCGGGAATCCAGAAACGTTTGCGCACCAATAAGGAATCGC
>ENA-ORTV01002192-ORTV01002192.1-human-gut-metagenome-genome-assembly--contig:-NODE-2192-length-18971-cov-4.027014_pt1 | contig 18971 bp, 25 predicted proteins | sample MGYA00241915_ERZ509194 | MGnify/ENA primary metagenome ERZ509194 (study PRJEB26280, sample SAMEA2338810) | human gut metagenome | biome: human gut; feature: human-associated habitat; material: faeces... | reverse complement strand
TTACCATTTTTTATCTTACCGTGGTAATTATCAATAGCAAGATTAGGATTCTATTCTACTTGTGATTTATCTGCGTAATATTGCTCTATAGCATTAAATTCATCAAGGAAATAATCTGCAAATGTCTGTAGTGTAGCATCAGAATAATGATACATCTGATCATCAACATATTGAACCTGTATACCCGTATCTGTCTGTCTTTCAGTTAATCTAGATTTAGACAACATATCGTGGAACAGTTTAACTCCACTAATAGAATACCATGTCTTCTTATCTGCCATAGTAGGTAATAGTATTCTATCATTATGAGCAAGTACCATTTTAGATATATAGTCCTCTACTGGAGATATCTAAAAGTAATCTCTACTGGTTCTATTATCTTCGTTACGAACTGCAATAAAGGTACTTAAACTTAATTTAGATCCGTCTTCTAGTGCCTACAACAGTATAGAATGACGATTATACACAGCCTTTCTAGTTTTTGATACTTCTGAAGGATCTGTATTAAACCATCTAATTCTATCAGACATATAATTATTCTAGGTTATCGGGTATACTGTAGTATTATTAGGACCAGTTACACTAAATTCTGATGGGTTTGGGTGAGACTTACCATGAGCAATAGCCAGTTTCTATATAAAACTATCTTCTGTTACAGGGAACGGATTATTTAGCCTTAATAGTTTTGTTTCTCCCTTAGATAATGCGTCTAAGTTGCCTAATATCTGGTTACGAATGTTTCCTTTACTAGAGTCATTAAGTAAAGTATACATTTTATCGAATCCTTCAATAGTAGGTAGCTTAGGATTCATTGACTTTATGCCATATAATAAGTAGTCTATAGACTTGATATCTACGTCTATACCTATTCCGTTCAACCAGTTCACTAATTCCTCTTTTGCTGTAACACTAGCCTTGCGGATATCATCTTCTGTGAATGTAATGGCTTTAGGTCTCTTAGAAGTAAATGGAGCAGCTATTTCATCTATCTTCTCTTTTATTAGCATAAAGTCGACATTCAAATCCTCAAGTTTATCCTAGTCTATTTCAAACTTATTAGGATTACTCTTGTCTATCATACCAGACACATAGAATAGTTTGCCCCATTGTCTAGGATATTTATTCTATAATCTAAGTAAAGAGGAGTCTAGGATTCGCCATTTACCAGCTTTAGCTCTCATTGATGTTTTTACATCCAATACTAAATCTTCATCTTGTATTCTACTATTTGCTTTTTCGAACGCTTCCTTAAATTCTATAGAAGTCATTTCGTTTTTAGCACTTTTAATAGTAGTAAGAATTTGAGTACAAGTGTTTTCATCTGGTTTATTGTCTCCGCTAATGTAGTTATATAGAGATTTAAAGAAGGGATCGGCATTACCAAGTCTTAAACATCTAGATTCTAGATCTTCCCATCTTTCAATATCCCATAGGTTTTCCATTATTTTATTCCAAGACACATCAAAGGATTCAGTCATATTGAGTCCAAAGATAGGATCCACCACAGGCACTAGTTCCTTATTCTTATCATATTCCATCTTAGGAATAGAGTAAAAGAATAGTTTAGCGTTGAAAGACATATTGAGTTTCTTTGAGAATTCAAAAGCAACTCTGTCATATCTCTCATTATTATTCTGCCCTTCTGTATCACCATTTTTATCTACTTCTACTTCTTCAGCTTTGATATTCAAAGTAGATAGTTGCTCTGCCATTTCTTTTCTGAAAATATCCCAGTTATCAAGTACTTCTTCAATAAGTTGCTCATTCTCTTCAGGAGTAAGACCAGCCATCATATTTCCTTCGATAATAGAAGGAATATAATCTAGATTCTCTGTTAACTTAGATATATCAGATGCTTGTCTAACATTAAACACAGACAACAACGTGCTAGTAAGTGAGTCTAATACATTATAAAATGCATCTGGATTAATGATAGAAGGCATGTTCTTCAATCTGTCTTGAGGTACTCCCGGTATAGAGAAGAATGTACCATTGTCTGTAAATGCCTTATGGAATTCCTCCATAGATACAGAGTTCAGTTCATATTGAGAATATCTTCCCTTGTTTATACCTTTATATATAGTAGTATAGAGACTATCAGATATATTGAACATAGACTTAACAAAGTCTTTTATGGCTCTAAATAGCTTAATAGTCTAGTAACCAAGATTATACCACTTAGCATTCTGAACAATAGCCCAGCTACGGAAGTCTTCTGCCATAGCTTCCTCTACTTCATTTATAGAAGCATTCTTATATTCAGGATGATGTTTTACATAATCATCGTATACGATCTGTCTTTCTCTAGGAGAATGTACAAGTAGGTTTATATAATGCCAAGCTTCATGATACTGAATACCTTTCCCAGCACCTTGTCCAAGGATAATATTACCTATTCCGTTAGCAGCTAATCTAGTAACACCATATACTCTAGGACCATTAGAAGCAGCTCTCATTACTCCGTTGAATACCATTACTTGGTCTACAGATAGACCTAATTTATCCATCAACCAAGATTTAGCTTCACGTAAGTCTTGAGATATTCTATTTACTTCATTTTCCTCAGTAGAATACATCCCAGTAACATAGAAAGTAGGTTCTAATCCAACTTCTTTGAATACCTTCTCTAACATAGATTTGATGAACATCTGAGGTTTACCATCCAAATCATATAAATATACGAAGTTTTCCTTAGATACCTTCTGACCAAGAGAAGCAGCGAATTGTTCGCGTTCCTCACTAGTCATATATCTAGCTACTTTAGGTGCACTAGCGTCAGGCTGTTTAAGAGATTTTACTAGCTCTTGAGCCTTAGCTCTTCTACTCTAACGATTCTCAGAAGTAGGTTTTACTCTAGGTTGTTCTTCTACCTTTTCCTCTACTGGTTTTTCAGGCTGTACTTCTGGTTCTTTTACTGGTTCTGGTTTAGTCTCAACAGGTTGTGCTACACTAATCGGTTCAGTAGATACTGATACTGGGGTCTGAGCTTCATTCACAGTTATGTCTTCTGCGTATATAAAACCGTCTCTAAAGGCATAGTCACCCATATCAGTTAACAATTTACCACTATTAACCACCCAAGCTATTGCCGGTGGAGCGACTTTGTCTTTTACTAGTTTGCCTTCTTTCTCTGAGATACCTAATTCAGCTAAAGTAAACTCAAGCTCTCCGGGATACAGCACTAGTTTTTCATCTCCCGGTTTAAGTACGCGAACTGCAAGATCTCTAAGTCTTTCTGGTAAAGATTGACTAAGAACATTCTTATCCATGTTCCAGTGGTAGTTCTACATCATATACCACAAGATAGCCTTCCTAGCTATTGGGTTAGTCTTTACTTCGCTTAATGGTACATCAGTTCTAAAGTATAGACCATTTCTATCACTTCTAGGACTAGCAAAGTAGAACAATTCTGTTTCAGGATCAAAGCCTAATTGCTTTTTAGCTAGGAACTGTACTTCTTCCTATTTCTTAGCTGATAGACGTGTTTTCTCGCCTTGATTAACTATCAACGGTAATACTCCATACGGATCACCATCTGTAATCAAATCAAGTACATATTCCATAAAGTTAGAATACTATCCATTAGGAGTAGGATTTCCAGCTTCATCGTGACTTCTCAACTTAATGTCAGAAGGTTTCTTAATACTTTCGTCTCTAAAGAATTTTTCACTCAAGTATACTGGAACAGTATATCTACCTCTTGGAGTAGCAGAAGGCTTTGGAAATATAGCCATCTTACCAGCAAATCCTCCACTACTAGCTAATACTTCATCAGTACCTAACTGTTTGATAGCAAACGGATCCGCCTTATAACCTACTTGAATACCACCAACTCCATAACCAAACGTACATTCAGTCAGTATCTTATTGGGATCCAAAGGAATCTGGAATGTTTTACATTCAGATAACTTTCTGAAGATAGGTTTATTACCATCTTTTTGGTTATTAAATGTACCATTAGATACATTTACTTGAGTAGGTACTACATGAGTAAGACCTTCCTCTGGTAGTACATATTTTCCATTCTTGTCCTTCTTACATTTCTATAAGTAGAAAGATACTATTTTTTCTTTTTGAGCAGCAAGAGTATTTAAGTCTTCAGCAGCTTTAGACTCTTTAGGTACACTACCTAATCTATGTTGATAGTCGATTGCAGCTTTAGCGTTACTTCTATATGCAGCAGCATATATCTCTCCATTCTTGTCTATAATCATATAGACAGCTGCATTTCTATATGTAGTAGGATCATTAGGATCAAAAGCAGCTTCATTTGAGGACATAGTGGGTCCCGGAACAAAGTATACCTTAGCATCAGATAAGAAATTAGGATCACCCATAGCCTCTCCTAACTCTTTTCCTGAGTGTATATTCTTTGCTCCTTTTACTTTGAACGGAAGATCCATAGGCTTAGTAGCATCTGGTCTATAGAACAATGTTCTTCCTACTAACCAACTGTTCATTATGCTAGTAGAAGACGAAAGACCCGGTACTATACCCTTTTCCTTTTCCTGTTCATTAGCTTTTTCCGATAGAGTCTTAGTAGAATCATCAGAGTATTGTTCAGCTAGGTTCTCTTTCTCAATCTGTTCTTTAGTAACCTCTTTACCATTCAAGAACATTCTACCTTGATTATCTATAAAGTAGTCCTCTGCATCAGGAAATGCTTTATTTGCTGATCTTTCTAGAGCTACCGGATCAATGAAAGGAAGTTCTTCTGGTTGATCTTCTATCATAGTAGCTTTTATAGCATCTGGAATCTCAGGTTCTGTTTGAGGATCTAAGAAAGGATTATCATCAGATGTTAAACCGAAGTCATCATCAGGATCTCTAAAGTTAGATGCATCCATAAGATTCTCCATATCTATCTTATCCTGTGTATCGTCTTTAGTATCTCTAGTTATATCTTCCTCAGTTACATCTTCAGCGGATCTTTTATCTGAAACATCTTCCGCATCATCTGCTACAGTAACCAGATCACTTATATCCATCTCTTCTACGTCTCCGGTCTCTTTATCCTTAGCAGTTAACTTATCTTCTTCAGATTCAGTGTATACGTCCTCTACCAGACTAGTTTCTTCTTCTCTCTACTTAACATCTAAATCAGTTGATGCTATTTGAGATCCAGAGTTATCCCCTTCTCCAGTTGGAGTAAAGTCAGGCTCTTCTTCTGATGTTATCTGAGTATCTTGCGTATCCTCATTCTGAGCATCTTCTATTTCACTTACTTCACTATAAGATCTGTCATTCTAAGTATATCTATCAAGATCTGCCTTGATAATATCATTAGCATACTTTCTAGCAGCATTTACAGACTCGTCTATAATATCATTTTGCTGTACATCTCTATTGTATCTAGCAATTATAGATCTATCGCTAGGAGCTTCTTGACCGTTGTCTTGCGCTTCCTTTGTGTATCTATCACGTACTTCTTGTTGTTCCTGTTCTGATAATTGTGACCAGTTACGAATATTGAAGTCAGCACGTCTGTTCATATCAGTTCTAAGTACTACTCCGTTCTAATATGCAGCACGTCTGTTTACAGCCTTACTAAGTAATCCAACAATTATATTTTCATCAGCTATCAATTGTTCTAGTTCTGGATCAGTATTGATTCCAAATGTATCTTTAAGCTATTTGAACATCTACTTATCCTTCTTAGTAGCATCTTCTAACTATTTTTGTTTACGATTAATGTGATATACTACAGAAGCTATATTCTCGTCACTAACATCCAAACCGTTTTTCTTTGCTTGAGCAATAAAGGATTGCATATCTTTGAGCTGTTTCTTCAGCTTATTAAGAACGTTAAGAGTAGTGAATGCCTACTGGGCGTCTCTTACTATGCTAACTAGGTTCTCTTTAACTCCCCATGCTTCTCTTTCTGCATCAGATAGATTATTCCAATACTCATCTACTGCGTTTTTAAACTCATCAGAACTATATACTTGATTTACTTTTTCAGCGAGTTTCTTGTTAACATCTTTAGCTTGAGAGTTAAATACACGTTCTAAGTAGTATGCCTTCATTGCATTCTTAGCAAACGTTTTATGCTCTTCACTGCCTACTCTAATTCCTAATTGATCTAAGTTCTCAGATACATTAGGATTATAGTATATACCCTCTAACTGTCTAGCTTTCTTAATATCTTCATCTATATCTTCTTGAGTAAGACCTTCTGGAGTAAATCTATCTCTAATGTCCTGAAGATTCTGAATCACATCTTGAGTATAGCCCTTCTTTACTGCATTATACCATCTGTCTACCTTAACATCTTCTTCTTTATTACTAATGTCATAAGCCGCCATATTACGCAATATCTTATTAGATTTCACATCTCTAATAAGTTGATGACCATCAGATATAGTAGTACCAGCGCCACCCATTAACAAACCGATAAGAGCACCAACTTTCATGTTCTGCTCTAGTTCTTTATCATTATTTAAAGCTTCATCAGGATGTAAACCCATCAGAGCCATGTTGGCTTCTGCACCATATTGGAAATTCTTAAAGAATGCATCCAGCAATGTCATCTTTTTAGGATCATACTTAGTACTTAATTCGTAATCTCTCTGAATTAAGTACTGCTGTCCTTCTTCTGTACCTTCTCCGAATGCTGTTACTCCAAGTTTAGTACCTAAACCTACTACAGTATTAAGTACATCTCTATACTTATTGGCTTTAAATACGTCTTTAGAAGCCATTCTGTATAGAGCTTTGTTTATTCTGTTATCTATAAACTTATCAGCTATATTCGCAACCTTAGTAAGTCCAGTAGCTTTTGCTAATCCTTTACCTCCTTGTTTAAGTAACTCTTTTGCTGATTTCACAGCGAGTTTACCTCCATAAGAGTATAAAGCCATATCCATGGCATCCCATACTCCTAAAGCCATATTAGAAGTAAAGACATTATCCAGACCATTGTATGCACTAAGTTTGATATTCTCAAAGTTAGGATCATCTGTTTTGATATTGTACAGAAGCATATCTTCAAGAATCTACGGCATGGTCATTTCATCTGTATTAATCCCTCTAGCCTATAGTTTTTCAATACCTTGGTCTAATATTCTATTTACGTCCAGATTACCTGAATCCATTTGATTTACTATGTTATTCAAGTAAGCATCAAACACTTCAGCATTGGTTTCTTGAGTACGTTGATAATAACTGTTAGCCGCATTTAAACCAAATTCCCCAATAGCTAATAAAGCAGCCGAATAGGGATTTCCCCTCTTAGCAGCAGTTTTTGCAGCCATACTTACTAATCTACCAAGAGTAGCAGTCTCTACAGTAGAAGCAATTTCTCCTAAAGAAGAACCCAACTGTGGTATTGCGTAAGGATAAGATTCTAGATCCCCCCAAGCAAATTCATTATTGTTTACTCTCTCTCTAAACTCTGGGGATATTTGATTAGGATCAAAGAACCAGCTACCTTCTTTTAATATACTTTGGCGGTCTTTAATCTTTTGTACTTTAAGTTCTTGAGATGTTATACTATCATCGTATACCTTCTGTAAACTGTTTATAATACCAGTTCTATCAGGATTATTCCATACACTTTTTTTAGGCTTAATATTTAATACAGCGTCCCCGTAACCAGCTTTAACATACTCTTCGTATGTTTCAGCTTTATTATCGAACATAGTAGATAGACTAAGCATAAGTCTATCCCATAATGGTACTTTCTTAGGATCTACTTGCAGCCCTATGGAAGTTGTTTTCTCTCCAGTAATACTGTTTGTTTCAAATCCATCGTAGTACAGAGGAGCTAACTTACTGTTACCTCTTATCAGTAACTCATAAGTCTAAGCATTCTGATCCAAATACGTCTATAACTGAGTTGCTTCCTATGGATCACCTTCTCCTGTACTTTGTATCTGATTTAATTTCTGTAACTTCTCTTCATAGTCTTTCAAGAACTCTATACTTTGCATAGTACGTAGTTCTTTTCTGGCTAAATCACCTTCTAAGGATCTGATATTTGTTTCTACTGCTTTTTCTACAATAGACTACCCTATCTAACTATTGTATAGATCATAAGCACCTTTTATGGCTATGAAAGGGTTTGGAGCAAAAGGCGTTAACCATGATACATTACTATCATTTTTACTTTTTACACTGTCAGAATCATTATTTTTAGATATACTTCTAGTATATATATCCGCTAAATTAGTAGGTATATCCTAATCATACTCCTATACCTACTATTTCCTCTCAGAAGTAGTAGGTATATTTTGCATGGTATCCATAGAACCATAAGTCATGGCGTTCATTTTGGGAGCGCCTACCATGAATTTGTTATCTTCCATATTATCTTAGATATCTGTTAGCTGAATCTTCTGCCTATGAATATTTTTCTTTAGTCCCAAGTGCTCTGACTTGTCGTTCGTAATTGGCATTTCTAGTAATAGTAGCTTCATTATTACCTATCTGTAGAGGATAAGTAGCATCAAACTCTACATACAGATCGGAGTCGTCTAGTTTCTTTCTAGTTAATTTCTTAGTAGTTTCTCCTTTTAGTACCTCTCCAGTTTCTGGATCATATTCTTGTTTGATCTCTATCTACTGTTTATCTATAATATCTCCTAAAGATACTACTTTACTACCGATTAACTTAGCAAAATCGCCTTTACTAATTGATTCAAACCCGATATTTCTTAACTGATCTATAGGTATGTATACTTTACGTTTGTGGTATACCTCGTTATTATCACTAAGTACTTGACCAGACCCTTTAACAATAACATCTCTAAATTGGTCGTTATACCAAGCTTGTTGAATAGTAGCCATTGCTACAGATCTGTCTTTCCATGCTTTCTTTTGTTTTTCATCTGAAGCATTCTGCATGTTACTCATTGCATAACCTAGAGCTCCATTCTCATATCCAAGTAATCCAAACGTCATATCTGCACCGAGTGTCATACTAGCTGTACTATTGGTAAGCTTTGCATCTTTACCTAGAACTTCTCCACCACCTTCTACAAGTAGGCTAGTGTCTACTTCTTTAGATAGGGGTTGACTAATCATGTCTAATAGTTTCCTAGAAGCACTGTTTATTCCAGAAGATTTACTCAAGTTATTCCACGCTGTTTTGAGATTGTTACTCATATTCCTACTTGCTTTCTGATATACTTCAGAATTAGCTTGTCCACTAGCAACTGCTGATCTCTCTTCAGGAGTTAAACCTCCAAGAGTAGCCAAGTTATTTTGTACAGTAGTAGTAGCTAGTATTCTAGATAAGTCTGGCAATACTTGACTTGCTTTTGAAGCTCCAGCTGCTTTCGCCTTTAAACTATATCTCAACTGTTCTATGAAAGCAGGATCTACATCATACTTAGGTCTACGAGTTCTATCAATTTGTGATTGAGCTACCGCATTAATAAATTGAGATTTGGCAGCATTTGCATCACCGTTATTCATAGCTAAATACTCTTCAAAGTACTTTTGACCTTGTGGAGTATCAATTAAATCATTAAACTTAGCTGTAGCTACCGCCATAAGATCTTCCATATTATTACCAGTTACTACATATCTAGTACCATTCACATAATCTGTACCTAAGAAACCCGGTTTCAGATCATTAAAGTAAGGAGTACTAAGTTCGTTCAGATTCATATAAGCTACTGGAGTAATGTCATCAAATATTTTACCAGTACCTAGTGTATCATAGTTAGCTATGTCTGACTTGTCCCAGCTGTCTTTGAGTCTACCTTCTGCTTTCATCTTAGCTCTTGTCTATAGACCCATTCTCTAATAGTCTGCACTTTCCTTTAACTGAGACAGAGCAGCATAATCTACACTATTTATTAATGATTGTAGTTGAGCTCTATTACTAGCGTCCTTCATATAGTCAGGATTAGATACCATTTGATTAATGGCATTCTGAAAGTCTTCTCTGCCAATAGTCATATTGTAATAATTTTCTGTATCTACTCTGGAAGGTGATCTAAATTCTCCAAACTTCTGTAACTGTGTAGTAAATTGTTCTGCCGCTTGATCTACTGCTTGTTTTTGTGCCGCACCTATTCTGTATAACTCACCAAAATTGATAGGCACATAAGTATTAATAAACTAAGCCTATGCGGCTTGATCGTACATATTTGCTGCCATATTATCCTTTCTTAAATTTTTTCATGAATGATGCGAAATCACTTGCTTTATAACCAGCTTCTAAGAATGGTCCATACATTTCTAACATAGCCATATCTCTAGATTTCTGATTCTTCATAAGTTGTTTGTTCTGTGCGTACTGACTCAATTGACGCAAAGCTGTTCTCTGAATGTTTCTAGCAGCAGCTCTGCTTCTAGCATTCATATCTACTGCCATATTAGTAGCATTAACTCTTTGTTGCCCTAAACTATTCAAGGTACTAGCATAATCTGCTTTATACTAGTTATTAACATTGCTAGCTGTAGAATATAAATCCGATATAGCTTTGTTAGCTGCAACCTGACTCTGAATTCTATACGCTAGATTAGCTCCGGTATTAGGATTGTAGTTAGCTGCATTGTAGTTACTGATAGCTCTGTTCTCACGGATAGCTCTCTTAGCTGGACTAATATCGAATCTACGGTTAGCCATTGTCTAATTTATCTGTGCTTCGTATGGATTATATACTGCATTGAAAGACTCAGGTTTTGCATACATATTAGATATAGTAGGGGCTAAAGCTGCAATATCTGTGAATAGATTCACTATCCCGGAACCCCAATCATTACTAGGAGTACTAGTAACTGTAGGATTAGATGTAGCAGGAGTAGAAGTACTAGAGGTAGAAAATATGTACGGAGCTGTTTCATATGGAACTCTTGCTTGTGTTTCTCCACTAAGATCCAATGTGTTCTCTACTGGTGTTATAACGTTAGAGTTTGTAGTTGCAGTACCTCTTGGTTTAACAGATTTCTTAGGAATAACAACTTCATTTGGTCTACTAACGGTTTCTCCACTAAGATCCGACAAATTATCCACTTGATCTACCATGGTAGGAGTAACATTAGGGAGATTAATGTTCAAGCCAGAAATTTGGTATTGAGGAGTAAGTACTTTATTAGGATCCATGTTTGTATTAAAACCAGAATAATCTCTTATTGGAACTGCCTAATTTCTATCGTTTACTCTATACTTATTTCCTTTATATGAAAATGTTTCTCCAATTCCATAAAAGTATTCTTTACCAGACTATTCATCCCTATACCTAAAACCACGTTTTGTACCACCATCAGCAAATTTCTAAACAGACTGCTTCTTTTTAGTTCCTTCTTGTATGGCAAATAGTCTATCGTATATCATCTAGTCATGCATCTAATTTAACATAGTTGCGTTCTCTGCATACTTATCTTTAGCTTTACTTGTTTTTTTAGACATTAATCTCTTACCCATCTGTGCAAATGTTTCTTTACTTCCTGGTACTTTTAATGTATCACTCAATACTCTACTACCTTCCGGTAAATTTACTAAATTACTATCTGTTGGTTTTCCTTCCTCTGGAACTTCTAGTATCTGTCCTTGAGGTGTGTTAATTAGTTCTCCATCGTCTACATATGCCATGCTAGAAGGAATCTAACCTCCAGACTCCATGGTATACACATTTTGATCATAATCTTCATCCCATTCCTATTGAGCTTGCGCTCCAATACTAGCTCCGATTCTATGTTGCCCTGCTAAAGTTTTAGCAGCTTCGTACCTACGTTTTAAACCCTTATTACTAATAGCTCCTCGTATACCTGTGCCCAGAGTAAGAGTAGGGTCTTCATAGAATCCACCACCTGATATTTTACCCTTCTTACCTACTAATCCTGTAGCCAATCCTGCAGCTCCACCTACAATAGCTCCAACTGGACCAGCAACTGATCCTATCTGAGCTCCAGTAGCAGCACCTCCTATTACATTTTGTATTGATTGTTGTACTGCTTCTCCTTTAGTAGTAGCTGTAGAAGGACCAGCTAACATACTGGCCATATTAGTCACACCTCCTATTATATCTGAACCTTTGCCTAATATATCTGTAATATTTATATTATTAGTAGAAGTAGATGTATTTCCAGTAGGTCCAAGAGATGCTCTTTGAGCAGCATTAGGACCGTACTTAGAAAAATTAGGTACTCCTAATAACTGTTCTGTCATCTAACGTTGCCAATCTACTCCACCGTATTGGTATTTCTTAATACCTTTAATTTTTCTTTTACTTTTCATGATTATACTAATGAGTATCTATATGTTGTATTAATATTTGGAAGATTGAAATTATGTTGATTATCACAATTAATAGTATAATCACATATCAAATATTTACCTCTTAACCTACCAGGCAGTGATAATTCATCTTCATGAGTGTCTTCTCTACCTATAGCAAACCTATAAGTATCTTCTCTATAATCTATAGCATATCCTCCAGTTAGATAGTTTTCCTATATAGTACCAACCTAATTCTTAGTAGTAAACTTTGCATCTATTAACATGCTATTTATATCTCTGAACTAGCCACTGAAGAAAACATTATCAAATGTTTTAGTTACTAATGGATCTTTATTAACTACATACTGTAACTTAGACTACATAGTATTTAACGGAAAATCTGCATTTTCCATTATCTTATTATTGTATATATACAATAACTTATCAGAAAATCTGAGATGAGCTTTAGGATTAAACGTATAAAATGAAGTAAACCTCTAAGTATATTCATTAAATACTAGTACTGCATTATTGAAGCACATCTGTACTTCGTTAAATTTATTATCATATATGCTAGTACGTACTTGAATATCTGGATTATTATTTAAGTAAGTCTATACATTTTTTTCTTTAGATAACTTATGTATCCTATCAGAAAAAGAACATATCTCATTCTTATCCGTATCATACCAATATAGAGAAGCATCTGATGCTACTATACTCTAATCGTTAGATATAGAAGATCCATTATTGGTAGATACATAATCGTATCTAGTAAGGATTCCTCCAGTACCTAAAGTAAGAGTACTAACATTATTGTCTGTAATCAAAGATCTATCATTTACAGATGCTATTCCTAATGCAGAATCTTGCCAGAAGAATAACTTATCTCCGAAAGCTTTCATATTAGTAACAGGTCCGTATTGGCTATCTACTTCCATATAATTGGCAGGTTTAAACTAAGCCCAACTATCTGTAATCTCATTAGCAGTTTTAGTCTCAGAATAAATTATTTTATTAGGTAACCTTAAGTTAGCCATAGAAGTAGTAGAATCTGCCACATACATCTGTGTACTAGGCTATAATGAGTAGACATCGTTATATGCATAATACGGTTTAGTCTAATTAGAAAAACCTAAACTATGTATATAATTAGTTAAGTATGGATTGGGACAATTTCCTCTTTGTCTACTCATACTTTCACCATAAGCAAGATTTAGATTGATAGTAGTTTCTAACGGAATGTAATCACTTAAACTTACTTTAGTTTGTCTACTATCATACTTTCCTCCTCCTTGCCCATCTGCAATAGGTGATCCAGTTCTATGGTCTAATACTCCAAGATAAGTATCTCCACCAAATACATAGTTAACATTACTATCTGCTTCAGATATTAACTTATATGATGATGTGGATATATACGTAGAATTGCTTCTAGCATTATAATTATTACCTCCATAAGGAACAATTCTCCTTTTTATATTTACTACAGGAGTTGAGAAAGGAGTATGATTATAGAAATTTATCAAGTTCTTAACCTCTTCTCCTACAGCTATCTTATTGTCTACAGCAATAGAATGTTGCCTAGGAAAGTAACCATCTAGTTCTACTACAGCACAACTTCCGAAGTAACACATTTTTGCGCTAAGCCAATCAAACTATTCCTAGTTATTCCACATAACTCCAAAATTTAAATAGGAACGTGATCCTATGCCTCTATAGTAAGCTTGAATATTACCTAATTCTCCATTAGGTATAATAGGAGTAGTTATCGCTCTATTTATATCAAATTGTATTCTATTTCCACCCTATAAATTCTGATAGTGAGTGATATACCTCTTCCCTATCATATTAACTACCATCTCGTCATCATCAGAACTATTCATATTAACCGCATTATAGAAGAATCCATCTTGTTTGAATATTGATCCTAAGAAACTTGGTTGAACGTAGGCAGTCTATGTGTTCATAGCATATGTCTGATACGGAGTCTGAAAATACTTAACAAATCCTTCTAACTTTATATTTTTGTTGTTTAATACAGATATAGTTCTAGTAGTGTTAGGCATTCTAGTGTCACACCAATGACACAAGTCTAGATAAGTATTGTCACCTAATTCAGATATAACTTCATCGCCTGTAAAATCTATTTCTGGAGTTATTAAACTGAATATATTTTTAACTATACGATCCTAATTTAAATAAAGTTCTCCGTCTCTATAAGTAGTAGGTGCATCATAAAAACTAACACCTCCGCATATAGACATGTTAGTATCTGTAACTCCAAGAGGTATTCTAGGTCTTGTGTCCATTTCACTTTTTAGCCATGTACCTGTAGTAGCATTAGGCCAAGGAAATGCAGTAGTATCAGACAGTATACCCTACATTAATACAGTTCTATCTTCTGCCGTTCTTTTGCATCTTACTATTTCGTATGCCACAGCTCCGTCCGGAAAATTCTTTATATTAAACTTAACCCCTATAGCTTTACCTATAAATTCCTATGTAATAGAATTAGTAAGATCTCCATTTACAAACTACATGTAAAAATACCAAGGGGATACTTCAAATGAATGCGGGAATTTGATATCTGCTATCCAATAAACAGGACTAACAACATTCTTATTATTAAAAAATATTATACCAAATCTGTATATTTCGTCTCTCTAATACCCTTTATATTTTGAGTCTATATAAGGGTCACAATAATTGGGTATTCTTTGTTTTACTTCAGGATATTTTACTACAATATTACTACCATCACTAACCTGATATATTATTTTTCCTTCATCCTATTTTCTAGGTACACTCATGAAATTATAATCTAGAGTAGTATCTAACATTATGTCTGTAGTTATAAACTCATAATCTATATTTAAGCCTGTGCCGCCTAATACTAGTGACTATTCTGAAGAAGACTTAAATTTATATTTTGAAACAGTATTATCATTAAGCTTATAATCTGATAAGTTTAATGGACATATACAATCATGTTTTTTATCTATAGATGATAATACCTACTTTAAAGTACTATCTGTAGGAGTAACAGATATACTAGATCCTGAATCAGCTGCCTATAATATTAACTTGTTACTTCCAGTAAATCTATACGACCTGGCATCATACTCTTCTCCATTTATCATTGGTTTCCAAGTAGTTTCTCTGACATCTGCAGCAAACAATATATTATCTTTTTTTTCTAGGGTAGCTGCAATGAAATCACTACCGGTATTAGCATTAAATTCTTCTATAATTACAGTATTCAACGTTTTATTACCTAAATCAGTATATGTTAAAGAATTACCGGAAGGTAAATCTATTTCGTCAATAACATCTATATTAGCTATTTCGGTATTATCTACGTGTTGTATTCTTACTATTCTACACTTGTCAAATAATCCAGAAACTACATTAGATAAATCAATTACAATATTAGCACTTTTGCCAGTATTAACATCTTTATTTACTCCTTGATATTCTGCAGAATCGGTAGTAGTATTACTGGACGTTAAGTGCATAGTGTTGCTAGCAGGAGCATACCCGGTACTAGAACCTCTTTCATTATATAACTGATAAGTGTACTATACTTGTCCAGATATTAGTGACCCATTAGTTCCAAGACTAACTATTTTAGGAGCAACTAGCAATGTGCTTGGTATTATATCCAATGAATCTGGATTCTTTATATTACCTTCTTCATCTAATGCCGGATTAGTACCTTCAGAGTTTTGCACATATCTATCGCTCATTATATTTAGTGATCTAATACTATTCTCTCCATCTGTAAAATACATTTTAATAACAGAATCAGATTCATAGTTAGCAACTATTTTTACTCTGCTAAATCCATTATAGTTAAGTCTTCCTTTTAATACTAGTGTGTGCTGTATTAATCCTTCTTCGTAACCTTCCACTCTATATATTCTAGTTATACCATATGGATCTGCAGTGAGTATGATACCATATTGATTAATTATGGCTGTAGCTAATACTACCTCGTCACTATCCATGAAATCGCCACCTTGTATTAATCTAGTGCTTTGTATATTCTAAAGTACTCCACTAGTACCGTCTTTATTAGTAAGGATACGTACATTTTCTGCATACCTGTATTGTGATTCTGGTATAGCAGTAATATCAATATCCAAATTCATCCCTTCGATGAAACTATTCGTCTAGAAAGTATTACTCATAACATTTCCTTTCTGTATATTTCCATTTAGTAATTATTCTAGTTATATATCTATTGTTCCTCACCCAAATGTTCAAAAAAGCTATCGTGTTCTCCTAATTCTGGATATAAACGGTTCCACTAATTTTGAATACTATGAAGTTCATCTGGACCAGGCATCATAGCTTCAGCATAAGCCTACTTTCTATAGAAATTCCAAGATCTTTTAATAGAATAATAAATTTCATTTGATAGTTGCCCCTTTATCCATTTTGCGTATAGTATTTTTGTACCTATATAATACATTAACGCTTCTTTATATGAAGGTAAATCAGGTATCATAGGCATACTATCTTCATCAGTAGGTATAGCGTGATAAGATATTTTAACCCAACCACACGGCACATTAACAGTAATGTAACCAGGTTTAGTAGAGTACTGTAGACTGGTATTAAAAGTAGCCGGATTACCTATTATCAGTCTTCCGTTATTACTAGGTACAGTATATTGATTTACTAAAGCATCTAAGGTTTGTTTAATATTCTTATCACTATTAAGTATCTCTAAAGCTTCCTTATCATCATCTAGATTGAAGATATTCTTAACCAATGGAATCAAGGCACTATCTTGTACTAGCATTTTGGGATTGCACCCACTACATTTCTTATATATACCAAAAGAGTTAGTAACCTTTCTCATTGGTAACCAACCACAGCCATTTTCAAAAGAGAATGCAACTTGTCCCAATCTATAAAGATCACAAGGCAGTTTAGCTTGATAATTCTCAACTATTAAATTAGTTGTTTTGTGTTCAAGCTATTGTACTGCGCCTATTTTCTCCATACCTTCACCAATCCACTCTTTGATGTCTGTTATTTTAATTTCGTCTTCCTTTAAATCATAATCTGCTATAATTTTAGCAATTATTTCTTTAGATGTAGTTAATCTATCAATCATTGTAATACCTCCATTTAGAGCCATAAGCTGTTTTTCTTCTACCACGTAAACAATCAGATATGGCAGATTTATTGTTTATGTTTCCCGTATCTTTAGCAGCTTCAGTAATAGAACTGTATATTTTTTCTATTCCATCTTTATAAATTCTAACTATTTTAGTTCTTTTTGCATTGTCTTTTTTATAAGAAATATCTGTCTTATAATCATAAGACCATATAAATCCACCAATGCTTTTACATAATCCTGTGCAACATTTGTTTATTGTACCTGGAGTTACATTAAGATTTAATAACTTGACTGCTTGTTTCGAATTTAGAAAACACCCTATAAATTCTCCATCTTTATTATAACAATATACATTTTTACATCCTTTCCCTATTCTATTTTTTGTTGCTTTATCTACTATTTTGGGATCTCTTTTCTTTCCGTAATATAGATCATGCAATCTTTTCTTCGCTTGCTCCGGCATCTTATGCCCAGTGTTTGATGGATGACTTGCTATTTTACTTATGTTATACTCTGGATTTAAATCTAAATATTTTTGTTCTAAATACAATAAAGTATCTCTTACAGGAGAACATATTTCTAGTACGTTTACTTCAAAATTATATTCTCCATATTTATCATAAGCTCTTTGCAACGCGATGCTATGATGTTTCTACTTTCTTAGATGAGAACGATGCTGTATTAATCTATCATAAAAGTTATTAGTACTACCTATATAAGAATGACCGTTTAAGACATTCTTAATTTGGTATATTCCGGCTTGTTTTGGTATATCCTAAATATCACTTAATTTCCACGTAATCATGTTCTCTATTCTTAATTATTTGAGCTAATCTTCTTTTATTAGCTCTAGTTGCTACAAACTAATATCTTGTTTTATTAGTTAATAATGATTCCTTTTTAGACCACAAAAATCTGTACTTAAAATAATTGGAATGTTCATTAATAAAGTAAACGGTTTTACCTTGTATAGCACTCTCGTGATAGTCTATTCTAAGACTCTTATTGTCGAAGTTTTTAGGCTATCTCTTAACAATACTTAAGTATCCTAATCTACATGGTAATCTAAATTCTTTACTATGCTCCATTATTTCTTCTACTATAAATCTAAAGTAATCTTCAACTATCTGTCTATATACTTTGTAGTCAACATCGTATACAGTATCTCTTTCTATATTAGATAAGTAGAACTAATAAAAGTCCATTATAGTATATGATTTCTTATTCATTATTGCTATTGTTTATATATGTTCTACATATCGTCATTAGAGTTATTAGTAGTATCCGTAGGCATCTTAGGCATAATATTCAGCTCTTTACTGAATATAAGATCTTTTATAGTAGGAATCATGTGTGCAGGTGCTGGATACGGTTCGTCTGGATCGAAGCATTCATTAGCATCTGCAGGATTCTCTAGTATAACATCAGCCTCTATATATTCTAACTGATTGTTACCTCCTTCTACGTATATACGACTATCTTTTAAGTAAGCAATATAATCCTTACATGTATATTTTCTATACTTCTAAAGTTTCATTTTGGACTCACTACCTAACTATATCAGATTACCATACATATCCTTTACAGAAACTAGACCTGTTCTGAAGTGAAAGTCTATGAGTTTAGGTAACGTTATATCACTAACATATACAAAGTGACCTGGTA
>ENA-ORTV01002161-ORTV01002161.1-human-gut-metagenome-genome-assembly--contig:-NODE-2161-length-19213-cov-4.951874_pt1 | contig 19213 bp, 17 predicted proteins | sample MGYA00241915_ERZ509194 | MGnify/ENA primary metagenome ERZ509194 (study PRJEB26280, sample SAMEA2338810) | human gut metagenome | biome: human gut; feature: human-associated habitat; material: faeces... | reverse complement strand
TTCAAATTGCTGTAAAAAACGTCGAATCGCACGCTGTACGGTTTGAACTGCGCTCTTCTATGAAATTTTATATAAAATGAACAAATTCGACATGAAACGACAGGATAGGGCATCACAGGGGCGAATAAAACGCCCCGGCCCTGTCGCCTTGACAAAGCCGGAGCGTATGCTATAATATAAATATAAAGGGACGCTGTTACCGCAGTCAGACCCTTAACAAATCGAATATCTTAAGACATTGACCGTTTGGGATCCAGCCAAGCGGTCAATGCGCTTTTATACAGAAAATGTACAGCAAAATCACTGCACATACTAAAAGCCGAAAAGCCTTTTTCCGCACATGCGCCACCTCCTTCCTGCCACGAACCGTGGGAAAGGAAAAGAGGGTCTGACCGCCAAAAGTAACAGCGTCCGTCAATATTATATCATGCGCAGTCGAAATCTGTCAACGAGCCGCCCTTCGGGGCGGTTTTTTGCTGCTTTCAGCCGAATTTTTGTTTCACAGTGCGCCTGTCGAGACGCTTCATGACCATCCTACGGCTTCACGATACGCAGGCATCGCTCGCCCTCCGCGCCGCCGCTCGAGCCTGCGGCACAGGTCGGAGTGATAAAATATGTAACGAAACAGAATGACAGGAACACATCGGATTATCCGCAGTGCTGCGTAGCAAAACGCACCATCGTCCGTAAAACGGATGATCTGACAAACCCGCCGCCGCCATCTTTTTCACCGGGAAAATTTATGTTATAATGGTGTCAGCTACTAAAGGAAAGGCGGGATATCGTTGCGCACAAGACCAATCCTTGCGGCAGCGGCGCTGCTGCTGGCGGCCGGACTTGCCGCTGTGACACATGGGGTTGTATCGCAGGCAGACGAGCCGCTCCGCATCGGCACGACGTACATGACGATGAACAACCCGTTTTACAGCGTCATCGATGAAGAACTGCGGCTGGTGATCGAAAGCCGCGGCGATATTCTGCTGACGCGCGATCCGGCACTCGATCAGGAGCGGCAGAACGAAGAAATCCGGGATCTGCTGCATGAAGATATCGACCTGCTGGTGCTTAATCCGGTGGATTACCGTAAGATCGAGCCTGCACTCCGCGAGGTGCAGAAGGCGGGCGTGCCGGTCGTGGTCATTGACTCACAGGTCAGCAATCCGGATTTGGTCGCGTGCACGATCGCGTCCGACAACTATGGCGCGGGTGTGCTCTGCGCGGAGCACTTGATGAATACGTGCGATTCCGCGAAGGTCGTGCTGATCGAGCACGCTTCCACCAAGTCCGGCATGGACCGCATACAGGGCTTCTGCGACACGCTGGCGTCGCATCCGGATTTTCAGATCATCGGCCGGGCGGACAGTGCCGGTCAGCTTGAAGTCGCCATGCCGCAGATGGACCGGCTGCTCGAGCAGGGCATCGTGCCGGACGCGGTGATGTGCCTCAACGACCCGAGTGCGCTCGGCGCGATGGCAGCGCTGCAGGAGCATGGTCTGCTGGAAAAAACGACGGTCTACGGAGTGGACGGTGCACCCGAGGCGAAAAGCATGATCAGTGAGGGCGCTATGACGGCTACGGCGGCACAGTCGCCGATTCGGCTGGGACAGATCACCGCGCAGACGGTGTACGCGATCCTGAACGGCGAGGACTACGAAAAAGAGATTACGGTTCCGGTCGAGCTGGTAACGAAGGACAACGTAAACGGCTACGACATGGACGGCTGGCAGTAGGAGGGGACGGTATGGCACAGAATTTGCAGTTTTTCCGCCGCATCATGCTGCTGCTGAACGTGACCGTGGGCGCATTCCTTGTGTGGGTGTTCGGCATGACGCCGGTACTGGCGGCGCGGCAGTCGGACGGCGTGGCGTTCGCACAGAATTTGAGCGCGCTGCCGGCCAAACCGTGGACGCTGGCCATCGCCGTGCTCGGTATGGCGGCGCTTATTCTGGCTGGTGTGCTGCGCCGGCGCGGACAGGATTTCATCGGATGGATCGAGCCTCTGTTTGCATTATGCGTGATCTTTGCGCTGCATCTGGCCTACAACGGCCTGCTGCTTTATGTGGTCGTGGATCTGATCGACGGCCTGCACGGCAGAACGCGCCGCAGATTTCTCGGCGCGATGACCGCACTGTTCCTGCTGACCGGACTGGGTGCATTGCAGGGCGCGCTGCACGTGGTGCCCTTCTCGGAATATCTGCTGTATTTTGACATGCACACACGGCAGCTTTTGCAGAGCGTGGTGGATCTGCTGGGTGCGCTGCACCTTATCCTGTTTGTGGTGTACATGGTGGTGCTCATCGGGCAGCGGACCGAGGAAAACTCCGCGATACGCCGCCTGAACGGCGAACTCGAGCAGGCGAACGACCGGCTCTCTGTCATGAACGAGCAGCTGAAAGCCTACGCCGCCGAGAGCGAACGCATGGCGGAAACGCGCGAGCGCAACCGTCTGGCACGGGAAATCCATGACACGCTCGGTCACGCGCTGACCGGCATCACCGCCGGTGCAGATGCCTGCATACAGATGCTTGAGATCTCGCCCGAGATGGCGAAAAAGCAGATGGAACGCATCGCGTCCACCGCGCGCGAGGGCATGAACGAGGTTCGGCGTTCGGTGCGGGCACTGCGGCCGGACGCGCTCGAGCGCATGCAGCTGACCGACGCTGTCGCGAAGCTGTGCGCCGAAATGCAGACGACCTCGCAGGCCGAGATCACGCTCGATTTGCAGACCGAGGATCTGCGCCTGTCGCCGGACGAGGAGGACGCGGTATACCGCATCGTGCAGGAGAGCATCACGAACGCCATCCGGCACGGACACGCGACGGCGGTGCGCGTGCGCATCGCGGCGGAGGAGCGCCGCCTCGGCATTACGGTAACGGACAACGGCTGCGGCTGCGCGAAGATCGAGCCGGGCTTTGGTCTGCGGCATATGCGTGAGCGGCTGCGGCTGCTGAATGGTACATTAAAGGTAAAGAGCGAAAAAGGATTTGAACTGCACGCGGAAATTCCGCTGCGATGGGGTGATGTATATGATTAAAGTGCTGCTTGCGGACGATCAGGAGCTGATCCGGGAAAGTCTGGGCTTTGTTCTGGGGGCGCAGGGCGATATTACGGTAGTCGGCATGGCGAAGAACGGCCGCGAGGCCATCGAGCTGGTGCGGAGCGAAAAGCCGGATGTCGTGCTGATGGACATCCGCATGCCCGAGGTAGACGGCGTGGAATGCACGCGCCTTATCAAGTCGGCGCACCCGAATATCAAGGTCATCGTGCTGACGACGTTCGACGATGACGAGTATGTGTTCAATGCCCTGCGGTTCGGCGCGTCGGGCTATCTCCTCAAGGGCGTTTCGGTGGCTGATCTGACAAATGCGGTGCGCGAGGTCGTGCGCGGCGGCTCGATCATCGCGCCCGATGTGGCGAGCAAGGCTTTAGAGATGTTCGCGCGCATGGCGAAGGGCAACCTTACCATCGGCGTAGACGAAAAGCAGACCGAGGAGCTGCAGGACAACGAATGGCGCATCATCCGCGAGGTCGGCGCGGGCCTGTCGAATAAGGAGATCGCGGCGGCGCTCTGTCTGTCCGAAGGCACGGTGCGCAACTATCTGAGCAGCATTCTCAGCAAGCTCGACCTGCGCGACCGCACGCAGCTCGCCATCTGGGCGGTGCAGACCGGCGTAGCCGGGCGGCCGTTCGGAGGTCCGCTGTGAAGGGGCTTGCAAAGCGCCTGACGGCGGCCGCGCTGCTGACGGCGGTGAGCCTGACGGCGACGATGTACAGCCGCGCGCGTCCGGTCGAGCTGCGGCTCGGCTTTATGGCGGGCAGCTACTGGGACGCGCCGAACGGGAACTGCTATGCCGTCATTGACGCGGCTGTCGAGCGGTTCGAGCGGGAGCACCCGAACGTGCATGTCACCTACACGAGCGGTATCCTCAAACGGGATTACTCGGAATGGCTCATCGACCAGTATCTGCTCGGCAGTGAACCGGATGTATTTCTCGTGCTGCCGGAGGATTTCGGAACGCTGTGCGAGCTCGGTGCACTGGCGCCGCTGGACGGCTGTCTCGCACAGGACAAAGAGGTCTCCGACACGGATTTCTATCCCGCCGCGCTGCAAAGCGGTGCGGAGAACGGCGTGCAGTATGCGCTTCCATATGAGTGCGTGCCGACACTGATGTGCATCAACAAGAGCCTGCTCGAGAGCGAGGGCATTACCGTGCCGTCCGGCGACTGGACATGGGAGGATTTTTACAACATCTGCGCCAGGGTTACGCGCGACACGGACGGTGACGGCGAAATCGACCAGTTTGGCTGCTGCGGCTACACATGGCAGGATGCGCTGACAGCGAACGGTGCATCGCTGTTCACCGAGGACGGCGGCAGCTGCCTGATCTCCGAGCCGAAGGCGGTGCAGGCGGTTGCATTTGCGCAGCGGCTTGGCAAGCTCACGGCGGAGACCGCGCCCTCGGCACGGGACTTTGATGAGGGAAAAGTGGCGTTCCGGCCGTTCCTGTTCTCGGATTACCGGACCTATCAGCCGTATCCGTGGCGCATCAAGCGGTACTCGGATTTCTCGTGGGACTGCATTCCCATGCCGCACGGCCCGGCAGGCGGCAACAGCTCGGAGCTGAGCACCGTGCTCGCAGGCATCAGCAGCCGTTCGGCGAACATGACGCTCGCATGGCAGTTTTTGCGCGAGCTGACCGCCGATGCGGACAATCAGTCCATGCTGTTCACGGACTCGCACAGCGTGTCCGCGCTGCGGAGCGTGACCGGCTCGGACGAAACCCGCCGGATCCTGCGGCAGGACACGCCCGGCGAGAGCCGGAACGGCGTGGAAATGCTTTCGGACGTGATGGAGCAGGCGGTAGCGGCACCGCGCTTCCGCAATTATGATCAGGCGCTGCTGCTGACCGAAGGACTGGTGCAGAACGCGATGGAGGACGAGCATAATCTGTCTTTGCAGCTCCAGCGCGTCCAGCACGAAGTGCAGGAATATTTACAGGAATAATACGCGAATTTACAGGCGCCTGGCGCTCTGTTTGTGTGATATGCACAGACGGGGCGCTTTTTCTTTGCGTATTTTGATAGCCGGCATGACATTTGTCATATCAAAACAGGACGATTATCACAAGCGAGTCATGACAAAATGCAGATTTCATACAGGATAAAATTCGGTATACTATGCTCAACAAACAGGAAAGAGGGAACGGAAAATGAGATACCTGATTTTAGTCAGCCACGGAACCTTTGCGCCGGGCCTGCACAACGCGCTCGGCATGATGGCAGGCAGCGATCGCGAGGACATCCGCTCGACCAGCCTGCTCGACGGCATGGATGTGGACACGTTCCGCGCAAACTTTGCAGAGCTGGTGGGGGACATCACCGCTGAGGACGAGATCATCCTCACGGCGGACATCATCGGCGGCTCGCCGCTGACCACCGCACTCGATGTGCTCACCGAAAAGGGTCTGCTGGGCAAAACGCTTGCCATCGGCGGCATGAACCTGCCGCTCGTGCTGACCGCCGCATTCGCGGATGCGGATACGCCGCTCGATGAACTCGAGGCTGAGCTTACCGGTGAGGCAAAGGATCAGATCAAGCGTTTTGCCCTCGGCGGTGACGAGGACGACGATATTTAAGTATAAGGAGGAAAAAATTATGTCTATCTCTTTCATTCGTGTTGACGATCGCATGATCCATGGTCAGACCTGCACGCGCTGGGCGCTCGAGTATCCCTGCGACGGCCTCATCGCCGTAAACGACAAGGCAGCAACTACGCCGGTGCTCAAGGCGGCGTACAAGAACGCAAGCGACAAGAAAACCTTCGTGTGGACGCTCGACGAGTGGCGTGCCAAGTGCGGCAAGGTGCTTGCCAGCAAGGACCGCTACTTCCTCATCACCAAGGACCCGATCACGATGAAGAGCATCCTTGTGGATGATGGCTTTGACCCCGGTGAGGTCAAGACGGTCATCATCGGACCGTGCAACGACCGCCCGGGCGCGACCAAGCTGGGCAACAATCAGGCGATTACTCAGCCGGAGGCAGACGCACTCGAGGCCATCATGCAGAAGGGCTACGAGGTCGAGTTCGCGCTCATCAAGGAGGCCGCTATCGGCAACTGGAAGAAGTTCCGCGGTCAGTTCGGCTACTAAGCTCCGTTTCACAGAATAAAAAGAAAAGAGGGAGAACTTATGCAAGTTCAAGTCTGGCAGGCAGCATTGTTCGGATTACTCGCATGTCTCGCATCCATGCCCGGCCTCGGCGGTACGGTGCTCGGCAACTACACACTGGGACGTCCGCTGGTAGCGGGTCTGATCGTTGGTCTCATCATGGGCGACGTACAGACGGGTATTTATCTCGGCGCGGCTATTCAGGTCGTTTACATCGCGCTCGTAACGCCGGGCGGCACGGTTTCCGCTGACGTTCGCGCTATTTCTTATATCGGCATTCCGCTTTCCATGGTTGCCGTGCATTCCATGGGTCTGAACCCGGCGTCGCCGGAAGGTCAGGCGATGGCCGTAACGCTCGGCTCGGCCGTCGGCACCATCGGCACCGTGCTGTTCTACGGCACGGCAACGGTAAATCTCGTTTGGCAGCACATGGGCTGGCGCGCACTGGAAAAGGGTGACCTGCGCAAGCTGTATGTGGTCGATATGGGCCTGCCGTGGATTTCTCACATCCTGTGCTCTTTTATTCCGACCTTCATCATCACCAAGGTCGGCACCAGCATGGTAGACCTGATGAAGGCTTATCTGCCGATGGACGGCGTGGCGATGAAAACGCTGTTCACCGTCGGTTCGCTGCTCCCGGCAGTCGGTATCGCCATCCTGCTCAAGCAGGTTGCGACCAAGCCGGTCGACATTCTGGTATTCGTATTCGGCTTCACGCTGGCCGCATGCATGGGCCTCAACCTGATCGCGGCGTCGATCGTCGGCGGTTTCTTCGCGGTCATCAACTACCGCATCAAGATCCTTGCTTTGCAGAAGGCCGCTCCCGCAGCTGCATCTGCTGCCGCAGCGGAATTTGATGACGATGAGGAGGAGATCTGACATGGCAGAAAAGAAACTTTCCAAGAAAGCGCTGAACAAATCGTTCCGCAACTGGTTTTACGGCCACCTGACCTGCTTCTCGCAGGAGCATATGCAGACGTTCGGCTACCTGTGCGCCATGCTGCCGCTTGTAGAGGAGCTGTACGACACCCGTGAGGAGCAGACCGAAGCTCTCAAGACCTACTCTGCCTTTTTCAATACCGAGCCGCAGCTCGGCACCGTCATCGTCGGCATGACCGCCGGCCTGGAGGAAGCCAAGGCCAACGGCGAGGACATCGACGGCGAGATGATCAACGGCATCCGCGCCGGTCTGATGGGCCCGGTCGCCGGTATCGGCGACAGCCTGCTCGTCGGCACGCTCATCCCGATTTTGCTGGGCGTTGCGCTCGGCATGTCCTCGGGCGGCTCGCCGCTTGGCGCGATCTTCTACATCATTGCGTACAACGTTATCCTGACCCTCGGCATGCGCCTGCTGTACTTCAAGGGCTATGAGCTCGGCGGCAAGGCGGTTGAGATGATCGTCGGTGAAAAGGCGAACGCCATCCGCGAGAGCATCATCATGCTCGGCACGGTCGTAATCGGTGCGGTTGCCGCAAGCTGGATCTCGATTACGACACCGCTCGTCCTGCCCGGTGATATTTCGCTTCAGAAGGATGTACTGGATACCATATTTCCCAAGATCCTGCCGCTGGGAACCGTTATGCTCTGCTACTGGCTGATGAGCAAGAAGAAAATGGCGCCGACGACCGTCATGCTCGTGCTGGTCGGCATTGCGCTGGTCGGCGTGCTGATTGGATTCTTTGATCCGCAGCTCGCATACTAATTCAGATTCACTCAGACTATATCACACTTTCACTTCTCTGGCCGTCGAGCATTTGCTCGGCGGCCGCCGTACAGGAAAGGAGTTTTCCCTATGATGAACAAAACCGCACTGCTGCACGAGGCCAAACAGCAGCAGCAGGCCCTGCGGCAGCTTTCCCTCTGGAAGCGAATCGCCATGCTGCTCTCCTCCTGCGCGGCGGTGCTGGCCTGGTGGGGCATCGCGGGCAGCGGACTGCGCTTCGCGGGCGGCGTATGCGGCGTGGTTATCGCGCTGGTGTGCGCGGTCTGCGCGGCTGTGATCGGACGGGGCATCCGCAACGGAAACCGCAATGTCGCCAACATTCTGTCGGCGGCAGAGCAGGCGTAAAAGGAAGAAATGCGATGAATCAACAACAATATCGGCTGCTGTGCATGGATATTGACGGCACGCTGCTGAATTCCGCGCACGAGCTGCCGTCCGGCAGCCGCGAGGCTGTGCGGTCTGCGGCGAAGAACGGCGTGACCATCTGTCTGATGAGCGCACGGCCGCCGCAGACGGTGTTCCCGATTCGTGATGCGCTCGGCGTGGACGGACCGCTGGCGTGCTGCGGCGGAGGGCTTATCCTGCAAGGAGAAAACCGCCTGGCAGACAGCCGCCTGACCTGTGCGTGCACTCAGACCGTTCTGCGGGAAACACAGGCGCGAGGCATCCATCTGAGTGTTTACCGCGACCTCGACTGGATTATCGCTGCCGAGGACGAGTGGAGCCGCGCAGAGGCGCAGATAACCGGCGTACAGCCGACGGTCGCGCCGCTGGAGACGCTGTTTACCGACTGGGGCGACGCAGGCGCGCACAAACTGCTCTGCATGGGCGAAAAGAACAAAATCGATGAACTCATTCCGGTACTGGAGGCAAAGCACCTGCCGATGACGCTTGTGCGCTCCAAGGACGAATATCTGGAGGTCATACCGGCAGGCGCGGGCAAGGACACCGCCATGCACGTGCTGTGCGAAGCGCTGGGCCTCACACCGAACGAGGTGATGGCGCTCGGCGATCACGACATTGACGCGCCGCTGCTCCGCGCTGCCGGACTGGGCATTGCGATGGGAAACGCGTCACCGATCGCGCGGGCGGCGGCTGACGAGCTGACCGACTCGTGCGACGCGGACGGCGCGGCACACGCCATTTACCGCCACATCAGGGAGGTGCAGTCATGAAATACCGTTTACTCGCGCTCGACCTTGACGGCACGCTGCTGAATTCGCAGAAGGAGATCACGCCGGAGGTCAGAAAAGCGCTCGCGTGGGCAAAGGAGCGCGGTGTGTATGTCGTTCTCTCGACCGGACGCATTGTCGGCGAAGCGGCGGAGTTTGCCCGTGAGCTGCCCTGCGAGGATTTGATGGTCACGGCGGGCGGCACGGCGATCGCCACTGCATCGGATGAGCGCATTCTGCAAAGCTGGGACATGCCGTGCGAAATCGGCGCAAAGGCGGTCGAGGCGGTGCAGAGCCGGCCGGTGCGCGTGATGATCTACGTCGGCAGTAAAATTTACATCAACGAATATTCCAACCGCGATTTTGTCGCAAACTACCGCGTGGAGGGCTTTCACGCGAACAAAATCGTCGTGGAGGATATTGCCGGTGAGATTCGGAGAAACCATCTGAACGTCACAAAGGTGTACGCCATCGGCGAACGAGCGGTGCTCGAGCAGGCGCTCGCGGAGATTCGGCCGCTGCCGGGTATCACGATCACAAGCTCCGGCTCGGACAATTTTGAGCTTCTGCCCGTCGGTGCGGACAAGGGCCGCGCGCTGACTCGGCTGGGCGAGATGCTCGGCGTGACGCCCGCTGAAATGGCCGCCATCGGCGACAGCGACAACGACGCGGAAATGCTCCGCGCGGTCGGCATGCCGGTCGCGATGGGCAACGCAGACGCGGCGCTCAAGAATCTGGCAAAATACATCACCGCAGACTGTGACCACGACGGCGTGGCACAGGCAATCTATCACATATTCGAATAAAAACAGAGAAGGAGGAGGGCGCATGCCGTTTATGACGATTCCGGAAGCCGCGATCCTGTGGCATATTTCGGTCAGTGAGCTGCGCGAGCTCTGTGAGAATCATATGATTTCGGACGCTGTGCGCGTGCATCAGCGCTGGTTTATCCCGGAAACGGCGGCCTGCCCCTCGGAGCAGCATCCGCTTTCCTGAACCCTGACGCACCGCCTGAACAGGAGGTCTTTCCATGGCACAAACCGATCTGCACATCCACAGCAGCCTGACCGCAGGCGGCGAGCTTTCGCCGCGCGCACTGGCCGAACGCTGCTGTGAAGCGCGGCTGACACTGGCCGCACTGACCGACCGGCGTGCCGTCAGCGGTGTGCCGGAATGTATCTGGCGCGGCGCACAGCTCGGTGTGCGCATCGTGCCCGGTGTGGAGCTGGACTGCCGCTGGAGGGAGCAGGATTTTCTCGTGCTCGGCTATTGTCTCGACATCACCCATCCGGCGCTGCTCGAGATGGAACGGAATGCCCGGGAAAATCCGGTGCAGCCCCCGTTTACGGCCGAGCAGGCACTCGGCCTGATCCGCATGGCAGGCGGGCTGGCCGTGCTCGTGCCGCCGAATGAGATGGACGACACCTTCCCGGTGGCGGCATTCGACGGCATAGCAGCCTATGGCAGTCACGCCCGAGCGGACACTGCGCGGTATCTCTCACTGGCACGCAGATACGGTCTGCTCGTCACCGGCGGCAGCGGCTTTCTCAGCGAAAACAGGCCGCCGCACTGGCCGGGTGCCGTGGACTTTTACGGACAGGAACAGCGGATTTCGGCGGATTTTCTTGCCGCAGCAACCCATTTGAACAAAGAGAAAAGGAGTTTTCATCATGACAGCATTTGAGTACACCATTACGGATTCCATCGGCATTCACGCACGTCCGGCAGGCATGCTGGCGAAGGAAGCCGCGAAGTTTAAGAGCAAGACTTTCCTGCACTTTGGCGACAAAAAAGCGGATGCGCGCCGCCTGATCGCCATCATGGGCATGGGCATCAAGCACGGCAATACCGTCCGCGTGGAAGTGGAAGGCGAGGATGAAGCGGAGGCTGCGGCGCAGATCGAGGCATTTTTCAAGGCAAACCTGTAAGGAGTGAGCGAGATGGAGCAGATTTTCGGCAAAGGCGTATCAAAGGGCGTAGCGGCGGGGCCGATCAGCTTTTACCGCCGCCCGAGCGGCGAAATCCCGCGCCGTTCGGTGACGGATACCGCGGCGGAGCTCGCGCGTTTTCATGATGCCTGCGAGACCGCGAAGGAGCAGCTCGGCGTACTGCATGACAAGGCGCTCGCTGAGGCAGGCGAGGACGCAGCCATGCTGTTCGAGGCCCACCAGATGATGCTGGACGATCTGGATTTCGTCGAGAGCATTGAGGGGCTCATCGAAAACGACCGTCTGAATGCGGAGGCCGCCGTCAGCGACACCGGCGCGCAGTTCGCGGAGATGTTCGCCGCGATGGACGACAGCTACATGCAGGCGCGTGCAGCGGATATCCGCGATATTTCCGCGCGGGTGATCGGCATTCTGACCGGTGAGGGCGAGAGCGGCATTGTGTCCGACGTGCCGTGCATCGTGGCAGCGGACGACCTTGCGCCGAGCGAGACCGTGCAGCTGGACAAGTCGCTTATCCTCGGCTTTATCACGGCGGGCGGCTCGGCGAACTCGCACACCGCGATCCTGGCGCGCACGATGGGCATTCCGGCGATCATCGGCGCGGGCGACGCATTGCAGGCCGAAATGGAGGGCAAATACGCTATCATCGACGGACAGACCGGCGAGGTGGTTATCGAGCCGGACGACGCCGAGCGCGAGCACCTGCTCAAAAAGCAGGCTAAGGAGAAGGCGCTGAAAGAACTGCTCGATCAGCTCAAGGGCAAGCCCAACGTGACCAAAGACGGCCGAAATGTGATGGTTTACTGCAATATCGGCTCTCCGGCGGATATTGACGCGGTCCTGCAGAACGACGGCGGCGGCATCGGTCTGTTCCGCTCGGAATTTCTCTATTTACAGGGCAGCGACTACCCGACCGAGGACGAGCAGTTCGAGGCATACAAGACGGTCGCGGAGCGCATGGGCGGCAGGCGCGTTATCATCCGAACGCTGGACATCGGCGCGGACAAGCAGGCCGACTATTTCCATCTCGACAAAGAGGAAAATCCTGCGATGGGCCTGCGTGCCATCCGCATCTGTCTGACCCGGCCCGAGGTATTCCGCACGCAGCTGCGCGCGCTGTACCGCGCGTCGGCTTACGGCAAAATCGCGATCATGTTCCCGATGATTACGTCGGTCTGGGAGGTGCAGGAGATCAAGCGTATCTGCCGCAACATCCGTGCGGAACTCGCGGAGGAAGGTGTACCGATGGCGGACAAGGTCGAGCTCGGCATTATGATCGAGACACCGGCCGCCGTCATGATGAGCGCAGAGCTGGCGCGTGAGGTGGACTTTTTCTCGGTCGGTACGAATGATCTGACGCAGTATACGCTGGCTGTCGACCGGCAGGGCGTGGGTCTCGACCGGTTTTTCGACGCGCACCATCCGGCGGTGCTGCGCATGCTCCGCATGACGGCGGAGAACGCGCACAGGGCGGGAATCTGGATCGGCATCTGCGGCGAGCTGGGCGCGGATGCGGAGCTGACCGAGACTTTCCTGTCGATGGGCATCGATGAGCTGTCGGTTTCGCCGTCGGCGGTACTGCCGCTGCGGTCGGCCATCCGGTCGATCGACACGACAACGCTTGCTCCGCTGGAGCTGTAAAAAAGAATAAAAGCAGTGGTACTCTTCACGTTTGAAAAGGGTATCACTGCTTTCTTTTGTTTTCACCCGAGGTGCCGCCGCACGAGGTAAAAGACTGTTTGACACAGACTGCCTTTGCATCCGTAATGCGCTAAAATGGAAATACAGGCAAGAGAGAAAAAGGGGAAAAGGCATGGCATACACGATCAAATACTATCTGCACTACGGAATTTTCGGAAGACAGCTGTTCGATACTATAGTTTCGTGGGGGACGGTCGGAAAAGTGGCGCTTGCTATCTGGATTGCTGTCACTCTCGCGGAGCTGTTTGTTCTGTGGCGTATCCACAAGAAGGGTGGCTGCACAGACGAAAAAATCTCCCGGCCGGTGAGAGAAAACGGTCGGGAGTGATATGGAGACGAGAATCAGATTACCTTGGAAACTATTGATTTGAGTGAGAGATTATTCGAGGGTCAGCTTTTTGTCGGTGAGGAAGGACTCCTTGCAGTGAAATGCGATCTTGGTGATGTAGGCATCGTGCCAGCGCGGGATGAAGTCCTGATAGCACTCGCGGCATGCGCCATGCTTGCTCATGACCTCAACCAGAGGGGCGGTCGGAACTGCGGCGGCCCGCGCCGGGTGAAGGGCGATCCGCATAATACGGTTCTGAGATTTCACAGCAGACCGACGAACAAAAAATGTATCATGGCGCTCGCACAGATGATGCAGGAACGGATGATCTGACAGAACCGAAAATCCCTCCGGAACCATTCGAACAGGGTGGAACCGGAGGGATTTCTGTATTTATGCCAGCCCGTCGCGGATGTGCGCGAGCGCGCCCTTTTCCAGACGGGATACCTGCGCCTGTGAGATGTGTATCTCGCCAAACGAAAGGAAATAAGGCTGAGGAGCGTTTGGATTTCTGTATTTATCGTACCGCAAAACAGCGGTTTTGTCAAGGTTTCGAAGATAAAAGAGGGGAAAATGTTGTTTCAAGACGCCAGTCAGGCATATCATTCGGCAGGCGGTAACGCAGTGCTCTGCGCGGTCTGGACCGTTCTGACAATCGGACAACAAATACCATAGGAATTGTGCAACACCGAACAAGGTCAGAACAAACTCCTGCGGATCGCACAACAATTCTGGCTTTGCTTCATTTTCGCTTTGGCGCGGACACGGTACAATAATGGCAGCAGGAAGCCGATGAAATTCGGCCGGTGACGAGTAAAGAAGGGAGAATGAAAATGAAACGCAAACGGATCTGTGCATGGTTTATTACACTGGCAATGCTGCTGACGATGCTGCCGTCAGCGCTTGCCGCATCATTTGCGGATACGCGCGGACACTGGGCGGAGGATGCGATCAGCCGCTGGAGCGACCGCGGTGTCATCCAAGGCCACAATGGAGACTTTGAACCGGACAGCGCGATAACAAGAGCAGACATGGCGGTTATCATAGACCGCATAATGGATTACCAGACCAAGGCGGAGAACAAATTCTCTGATCTGGATAATGCGTACTACAAAGACCCGATCCTGCGCGCGGCGCAGGCGGGCGTGATGCAGGGCGACGGAAAAAATGTCCGTCCAAAGGACAAGATCACCCGCGAAGAGGCTGTCAGCATGCTGGCGCGTGCGCTGTCGGTAACGGCAGGCGGCAGCTCGACGAGCTTTGCGGACAACAGCCGCATTTCCTCGTGGGCAATGGCGAACGTAGCCGCTTTTGCAAAGAACGGCTATATCGCAGGCCGCAGCGGCAATCGCTTTGAGCCGCAGGCGAATATCACCCGCGCAGAAGTAGTCAAGCTGCTCGACAACATGATTTCGGATTACATCACCGAGTCCGGCACGGTAACGCCAAAGGGCACCGGCATTGTCATCGTCAAGGCCTCCGGCGTGACGCTGAACAAGGCGAAGCTGAGCGGCACGGTCATTCTCGGCGGCAAGGCCGGCGAAGTCAAGGCGACCGGCTGCGAAATCACTGGCAAGGTGGTCAAGATTCATAACTCTACTCTGACGACCAGCAGCACGGGCGGCTCCTCCGGCGGTTCTTCGGGCGGCAGCTCGTCTACGCCCGCGGTACCGAGCGCATATCCGCTCCCCAAGGGTCAGGAGACCTCCAAGAGCCTGGGCGTATTCAATTACGACATGACCTATTTCGTCACGCTGACCGCACAGGACGGCGCGGACATTTATTATGAGATCGCGGAAGGCGCAGACAAGGCAGCTGTCCCGACCACAGCAAGCAAAAAGTTCGATACCTATCAGTATCGTCAGATCGAGATCACCCAGCCGACCGCAAGCGCGAAAGGCCCGGTCACCAAGACCTATAACGTTAAGGCAGTCGCGGTGAAAAACGGCAGGACCAGCAGTGTAGCGAACTGGAACTACGATGTTACCAGCATCCCGCACCACGAACTGAAGGTTGGCGTACCGAAGGACTGGAACGGCAGCGACGTTCCGAACGTAACGCTCATTCAGGATTACGACAGCGACAAGATGTATCTGGTAGAAGGCACCAACCGCGCAATGGTTCTGGATGCCGGCTACTTTGATGCAAAGGACGCGGCAAACCTGTACGAGACCGCACGAAAGATCGTCGGCGCAGGCAAGCCGATCGACCTTATCATCGGCCACCCGCACCCGGATCACGTGCAGATGACGCATCAGTTCCTGTGCAAGGAAAACAAGGATCTGGGCGCTAAGGTTTATGTCAACGAGCGCGGTATTGAGGTGCTGCGTGATTATGTCAAGCAGTTTGGCGTAGCCTCCGGCATGTTCGCAGATGAGGCCGCTGCAAGCGCAGCCTATGATGCACAGCTGGCAACACTGAAAAACGGTGACGTTTACGACATGGGCGGCACGAAATTTAATGTAATCGAGCTGCCGGGACACCAGGTGGCAGGCATCATGCTGTTCGATACCGCGACCGGCAACCTGTTCACGACCGACCAGATCGGCAACAACCGCGCACACATCACGGATTCGTTCTGGATGCAGTTCGCAAACCTGTCCCCGACGTTCTTCGCGGACTCGATGGACGTTTACCTGTCCTCGCTTCAGATCGCGCTGGAGCGCGTTGACAGCCTCGGCACGGTAAAGCGCATCCTCACCGGTCACAACGACGTTGTACTGGACGGCACGGCAAGCTATCTGGACAATCTCCAGACGGCGGTGCAGAAGGTCGTTGACGAAGGCTGGGACGCTACGACCCCGACTCTGCGCACGCTGGACAGCTATAAGGGATATCTGGAAAACACCAAGACTGTCGTAGTCGGCGACCGCCTGAAGGACATCAACTGGGTCGGCATTAACGTTAACAAGCAGAATTATCTGTCCGACGGCTACCGCGACGGCAATCAGAACAAGATTGCAGATCTTTCCAACCTGTCCGTACACAAGAAGGGCGAGAAGGGCAACCTGCTTTGGAACGACCCGAATTTCGGCATCAATGTAAACTGGCAGTACCCGACGGACGGCACTAAGCCGACCCGCAAGAACACCACCAGCTTTGTCGCTGAGGTGGACGAGAACACGACTTCGATCGAGATCGTTCCGACCGCAGCTTCCTCCGGCGCGAAGATCACTATTAACGGCGAAGCCGCAGAGTCGGGCAAGACTTATGTGGGCAAGCTCAAGAACGGTCTGACTAACTTCACGGTCAAGGTAATTGCAAAGGACGGCACCACCGAGAAGGAATACACGGTCGTAGTCCGCACCCATATCGACCCGGAAAACCCGTATGCAACGATGTACACCGGCGAGCACACGGAAACCGTAACGCTGGCTAACGGCGAAACCCGCACCTTTACCTCTTATGTGCCGGAAGGCGCACGCGAATCCTGCGCAGGCGTATTTGTTCTGCCGAACAAGGGCGAGAGCAAGTTCGACGCATGGAAAGCGCTTGCGGACAGCACGGATACGCAGGCAATCGATGCAGACTGGACCAAGCAGCAGGAAAAGTTCATCGTTGTTTATCTGAATGGCCTGACCTATGGCACGAGTGCAGCAGAACGTGCAGCAGATATTGACTACGTGAACAAGGTCTATGCAGCAGCCTCCGGCCGCACGATGTACTGCATCCATGAGGCGAAAAACTACATGGTAGGCTACGGCGAAGGCGGCACTATCGCACAGATGGCAGCAATGGATCAGACAGCCGTATGGGCAGGCCTGGCCACGGTCGATGCCGGTTCGGTTGATGCTGACTGGATTGCAGAAAACGGTGCGAAGATGGCCTCCAGCCTGAACGGCTACAATGATGTGGAGTCCTCCACCCGCAAGAGCACGATCCCGAAGAGCACGCTGCCGCTTCCGGTATGGATGATCGGTTCGGTCGACAACAATGCAAACGCACTGGCATACTGGAAGGCTGCGGATCATATCACCGACAGCGACAAGGCAGCAGACGGCAATATCACCAAGTACACCCGCTCGGCGGGGTGGACCGCAGACGAGAATGCGTACAAGATCAACCGCGATACCGCAGCGTACCGCATTTGGACGAGCGAGAGCGCTCCGAAAAACACGGAGAGCACGATCTGGAATGACTTCCTGTTCGGCGTACGCCGCTGGATGGCAGACCCGGGCGGTGACCTGCGCGTTACCAAGGACCCGATCGCAGACCTTCATATGACCCGCCATTACGAAAAAGTCGGCGGCTGGATGCGTGAGTGGTATGTATATGTACCGCAGCACGTACAGCAGAAGGCGCCGGTCGTCTTTGCAAACCATGGCTACACGCTGAACGGCGGCGTTTACGCTGGTCAGACCGACTGGCACAAGGTCGCGGACGAAAAGGGCTTCATCGTTGTATTCCCGTCGGCAATCCCGGGCAGCATTTCCGAAAACGGCAATGCACCGTTCCCCGCATGGAATATTGCAATGGACCCGACCCGCATGGACGAAATCGAATTCTTCAAGTACATGCTGAACGATCTGGAGAAAACCTATTCTATCGACACCGGCCGAGTTTATGCAACCGGTCATTCCTGGGGCTCTCAGATGACGCACGTACTGGCGCTGAATGAGCCGGAGATGTTCGCGGCAGTTGCACCGCTGTCCGGTTTCATCTTCAACGCAGCTGTATTTGAGCAGGCAGAAGCGACCAAGGCAAAGGGCAGCTACCCGGGCGTTCCGGTTTACATGGCAGCAGGTACCGAAGGCGGCACCGAATGGGCAATCTGCCCGGTTCCGCTGGCAGAGGAAAATTCCTCCGGCAAGACGCTGAGCGACTGGTTCGCGCTGAATGACTGCACCGGTTCTCTGGACTGGAGCAAGATCAACGGCGGCAATGAAACCAAGGGCAGCCTTGACTGGCAGAACGGCGGCGCGTTTACGAAGTCCGGCCGCTGGTACACCATGACCTGTGAGAAGAATGGCGTTCCGATGGTACAGGCGGAGATCGTAGATTACATGCCGCACGCTACCATGCCCGAGCACTCTGACCGTGTATGGAACAACTGGCTGAGTCACTACAGCCGCAATGCAGACGGCACACTCGTTTACAATCCGTAAATTTCCCCTCTCATTTGCATGCAGACCCTGCCAACTGGCAGGGTCTGCTCTTTCGTTTTCCGCCCCGGATGTGCTATAATAAATCCATCAACTCACGGAGGTGCAGCCATGAAAATCCGCCGGACAAAACCGACTATGAAGCAGCAGCTGTTTTTGTTTTTCATGCTGGCTGCGGTTCTGGTGTGCCTGATATTCAGTGCGTACTATTTCGTCTCCGAGCAGCGTGTGCTGCGTAACAATCTCGAGCGGGAGAACACGAAGAATTTGCAGTATGCGATTGAAAAGATCGAGGAAAATGCGATGCGCGTGGAGGAGTTCGCAAACCAGATCTGTCAGAACGGGCAGATACGCGCGCTGATGCTGGCAGATGATCCATTTGCTCCGGCGGAGACAATGGCGGTTGCGTCTATGCTGGACGAGCAGTTTCAGTTCGTAACGGTTACGGAGGATATTCTGTCGCTTTATCTGATCGGAGAAAACGGTCTGGATATCCGACGCGGCAAGGAGGCGGCGCTGGTCGATCGGGATGCGGTGTACCGTGCTTTTTGCAGTGACGCATTTTTCGCAGACGGCGGCATTGCCTGCTGGGGCAGCGGTGCAGATAATCCGTGCCGGTTCAGCCAGTATGAGACCGTACTGCCGTATAGCCGCCGTATTATCGATGAGACCACCGGCAGAACCGCCGGTTATCTCGTCATCCTGCTGCGCGAGGCCGTGCTGACCAACATCGGTGATGCGCTGCTCGGTCAGAAGAACACAGCGTTCTGTCTGGTCGATACGACAGATTCGTATGTCGTGCGCAGCGACGGCTGGAAAAGGCTGTCGGCCCATACAGAACAGGATTTGCGCCGCATGGCGATGAATGAGGAACACAGGCTGTGGGATGCACCATACCAGTTTTTCAAGAGGAGCTCGAGCGTATATGACTGGTGCATTGTAGAAGCGGTCTCGACCTACGAGTTTGCGCAGCAGCGCAGCATTCTGCTGCAGGCGTTCGTGGTAGTCGGTGTGCTGGCGCTGCTGCTGGCGCTTATTCTGGCATCCGTGTTCGCGGAGCGGCTGGGGGC
>ENA-ORTV01002141-ORTV01002141.1-human-gut-metagenome-genome-assembly--contig:-NODE-2141-length-19402-cov-3.140745_pt1 | contig 19402 bp, 17 predicted proteins | sample MGYA00241915_ERZ509194 | MGnify/ENA primary metagenome ERZ509194 (study PRJEB26280, sample SAMEA2338810) | human gut metagenome | biome: human gut; feature: human-associated habitat; material: faeces... | reverse complement strand
AAATTTCTAAAAAATCAACAAAATTATATATACATATCATATCATGTTATTTATATAAATCAACCAGTTACGTGGTAACTATTAGAACTTTCTAAAACTATTTTTTAAAATTACGGCAATTTTCCTCTATCTTAAAGTCTATAATTCATTAAAATTTTCCCGATTCGTTTTTAAAACGCAAGCAAGTTTCCCGCAAAATAAAGCCCCGTTTGCAAAAACGGGGCCTGAATAACATTACACACTTCAGATAACATAATTTTTTTCGAGAACATTTTTAATATAATTAATAAAAACGCGAATTCGGGGAATATCTTTCGTATTACGATGCGCAATCAGATAAACGTCCACATCATAATCAAACTCCAGATTATCAAGAAGCACCAAATGCCTTCGGCCGGTCGTAACCGGACAAAAACCGATTCCCAGTCCGCTGTCCAGAGCTGTTTTAAAAACCATTACGGAATCAGAGCTGTAAGCAATTTGTTTCATATTTTTAACCAAACCGGCCACACAGGGAATTTTCGTGGACGGCCCCGTTTTAAGGCATAAACGGTGATTATCATATAAATCGTTCAGATCTTTAGGGCGCCCATGCTCCTCAAGATATGAGGGAGAAGCAAATAAGCCGAATTTTATTTTCTGCTCTTTTATCAAAACACTGTCTTTATCCGTCGGCGGAAAATAATCAATGGAAACATCCGTCTCCAAAGCATGAAGATCGGAAGCATTACTGGTAATGTTGGCTTCAACTTTAATATTCGGATATAAGCGCGTAAAATCTAAAAATCTCGGAGAAGAAACATATTCAATCAGGGGGCCGCTGGTACGGAACCTCACATTGCCGCGATACTGATTTTCGCCGTGGACATAACTGTCAAAGAAATGAAGCTTCTGCGCAATTTCTGAAGCAATCTCCAAAACAAGCTGTCCTTCGGGATTAATCATTGTGCCTCTGGCATTGCTGAAAACCAGCTTAGTCTTAATGCTGTTTTCCAGATCAATTATATATTTATTCAAAGTATCAATCGAAATACCAAATTCATCAGAAACCGCTTTTTTATTCTTTGTTTTGGAAAGAGCATATAGATACATCAGATTTCTGAGATTAAAAATATCTTGTTTATTAATCATTGTCGTCAAGTCCAAATTTACAAAATAAGTTCTGCCAAAATACTTCTACAAAACAATGTTTGTCACAATCCTGGATTGAAACAAATATATCTTCAGGTTGAGTTTGTCAACTCAAAATTTTCAATTTTTGTTAGCAATTTAAATAGCCAGTCATTCGGAACTGAAGGGCTCGACAGCCCCATGCAAGATTGCGCGGCCCAGTCGCACAATCTTGCGTTCCGCGCATTAAAAAACCCTCCGCAAAGGAGGGTTTTTTAATGGGAAGAACATGGCCGAAAGAAAAAGTGCCCGAACGCACTTTTTCTGAGGAGACACAATGAGACTTGCCGATACAAGGCTGCGAAAGCTGCCGGCGTAACGGCTTAGTCGGAATTGAAGGGCTCGACAGCCCCATGCAAGATTGCGCGGCCCAGTCGCGCAATCTTGCGTTCCTCGCATTAAAAAACCCTCCGCAAAGGAGGGTTTTTTAATGGGGCGAACAAAGTCACAATTCCAAAACTTCTTTGACGCAAACTTTGTTCGCAGAATATGAGGATATAATGAAAATGTACAACCATATCCTCACATTCCAAGAACATCTAAAATCTAAGCAAGAGATGACAGCATAGAAATTGAAAAATTGGTTTTACAGTTAGCCGACAAATCATACCTATGCCAAAAATTAGCCTCATCAAACCAATTAAACTCCAAGTCTACATCATCACCATTTTCTACTCGGTTATAAAATGCAAACCCTACGCGGTATGTATTTTGAGATTTCTTTTCAAAAGTTAAACAGGCTTGCCTTATAACCCCTAGCTTCGACTGATGTTTAATGTTTATACCGAAATCAAAGTTTATAGTTTTATCTGCCTCCAAGAAATCTCCTAACGGTATTTGGGGGCAAAATATAACCTCAGATGTCGTCATATTCTTACAAAAACACTTTATTTTTTCAGGGGGCAAAGGACGCAAACCCTTTCTTAAAATATCATCAAGACGACTATTAAAATTTCTATCCAATTCCCCATCAAGCATTTTCAAATTAAAAGGCTTGTTAGGATTGGCCAATAAGAACTCCAAAATCTTCTTTGTCCCATTACTCCTACCACTTTTTCTTTGCTCATTGTTAATTCCTCTAAGAATAAACCTAAGCCCTGCAACATTTAGGAGTATGATATTTTGTGTTCTATCAAGTTCTAAGGAAATCATAGGATCACTAATTTCTACAACTTCACCATTAACAAAATCACTAAATTTGAGAGACATCTCATTTCTCCATATAATTGAACCAAATTTGTTGTAGGAGAAATTTAGAATAAAAAAATAGCCAAACACTCCTTTGAATGTTTGACATCTATATTTTAGATGGAGATGTAAAAACTCGGAACCAACATCAATTCCTTATAAGCAGACACCATCACCAGACTAACTCTGATAAAATAGTCACTTAACACAACTCTTACCAATTGTCAATAAAATGATATTATCAATGCCTGATATTTTAATCGTCAGGCGATAAGCAAATTAACTTTTCTTGACACATACACACCATTTTAGTATCAAATCATTCCTAAAGTTACGAAAATAACAATTCACTACAACAATACTTAATAGTAAAGACTGGCGACATACTTTTAATTGCATCACAAAAATAGGTTGTATTTTTATATTGCAAAACCTTTCTTAAAGTTCTAAAATATTATTCAAATAAATTACCTATTCAGTAAGGAACGAAATGAATAAATTGAAAAAACTTAGGGTTGGCACTATAAATATAACCATACAACCCCATAACGAAGATATGTATATTCAATTATTTCAATCAGTATTTAAAAGTAAAACTATTGAAAAATATTATGGTGATAAACAAGGTATTATAAGTAAAATTGAAGATATCACAAAGGAAATAGGTAAAAAATCTCTTAAAGGGGATATATCAATTTTCACTAGAATTGATGTTGACGGAGCTTGGTTTGATATAAAATCACTTGATGAAGCAGACGACAGTGAATTAAAAGAAATAAATATACCTGAAAATCTTAAACCTAATTTAGCAAGATGTCACTTCATATTTGATGCTAACAGTCACAAAATGTATTTCCTTTTAGCTAACGATAAAGGCGATAGCTTTAGCCCTAAAAACATTGAAAAAATGATATACAGCCTTTTTAACAAAGATAATATCGTTGCAAAATTCGGTGATGTAGCTGTATCACTAATTCCAGAAGAAAACACATTAGAAAAACTTCTATCTTATCCACAAATAACAAAAATATGTATGAGAATAACCCCACCCAATCCTGATGATTTAGCTGATGAAGAAGCCAAATGGATGGAAAAATTAAATGCTATGGGAGCAAAAAACATTGAACAAAATCTTACTGCATCAACAGTATCAGGAACTATAAAATTGGATGAAGAAACCTCGAAATTTGCAAAAGTTGCAAACTCTAATGGCTTTGTAAAAGTGGTTGCGAGAGATGCATATAATAACACAATAGAAGATTCTACAGTTATGCATCCTAAAAAAGAAATTTTAGAATATGATATGGAAAGTGGAATATGGCCATATTTCTATAAATTTGTAAAAAATAAAATTACAAACAAGAGTTAACATATGAAAGATTTTACAAAAAATTGGTTAGATACTATTTCAATCAAATTCGCCGGAGTGTTTTCAAATATAAAAGATTATTTCAATTCATATGGTGGATTATATGAACTTATAAGATCTCCATATCTAATTTCATCACTTCTCTTTAATGTTTTGCTTTATAAAAGCTGGACAACATCTTTATGGATATCTGATATTAAAGGAATAATACCTAGTATTCTGGGTTTCTCTTTAGGAGCCTATGCTATTTTAGCAACTTTTGGAAATGAAAGATTTCAAAATCTTATAACAAATGAAGATAATGGTGAAAATACGCTTTATCGCAAAATAAATACAACTTTTATCCACTTTATTATAATACAAGCATTTTCCTTACTCCTCGCCATATTATGTACCTCTCTATTATCAGAGCCTTATGGATTATTGGAGATAATTATTTCCTTTATTGGAAACTTAACTTTTATATACTCTATATTTTTAGCAGTAGCATCAGTCCTAACAATCTTTAGAATTACTAAAATATATCAAAAATACATAAACGTGAACAATTCAGACAGAAAATAAGGTTACTTTTCAGCTTCAAACAATAATTTACTTCAAATCAACACCAATAACATCCGACGAACATAAGAGTGTTCGCAATGTTGGTCTATTTTTCTTTAAGATTATAAGAATCCACACCGTACGATTAAAGTAATTTTCTCACGGTAATTCTCAGACAATTAGTTTTAAGCTTAATTTCAATCCCTTATAAAATACATCATACCGGCCTATTTATTTAAATTCCAGAGGGTTTTTGATGATTTAACTTGATTCTAACAAATATGCCTTATAAAGTAAATTTGAGCAGATTTTCTGCTTAGGGCGTCGAAAACCCTTTATACGTTTAGTCGTGTGCACACGACTTTAACCAGTGCCGACTTCTGATTCTACTTGGACGGATGTCGGTGAATAAGGCTCAGCCAAATAAGCCGAGCCGTTTAAACGTATACGGTTTTCGAACATCCGCCCGCCTTTCTTTATGAATGGTGGGTTTTGTTTAACTAGTTAACAAGGATGTTTAATCGTATGAAAAAATCTTTATTAATGACAACCGCACTTGTCGCCGCTTTTTCGGCAACAAATGTTTGTGCGGAAGATTGGACAATCAGTTCCAAAGAAACAATCACAGATGAACTCATCTCCAGAGATAATGTTACCGTTGCAACTGGTGGAGATATAACCATTTCAGGAAATAACAGTGGAATTATCTCTAATGGTAACTTTACAATGGAAGACGGTAATTTGACTGCTTCTTCCAATGGTGGAAGTGCTGACACCGGTGTTTTTGTAAGAGGCGAAAATTCCTCTGTAACCATAAAAAACGGTACTATAAATTTAACCGAAGCCCGTATTGCCAAAGGTGAGGAAGACACTGATACAACAGGTGATGTTAATATCTCTGGGGGTAAAATCACCTTAAACAATCAAGCCTATATCGAAATGTACGATACCAATACCGGAAGTGTCAATTTAAGCGGCGGTGAACTCAATATTAACGACAATTCTGGGATATTGTTAGACGGTGCTAATAATTTCACGATGACAGGCGGTACCTTGACCGCAACATCAAACGGTAATAGTGCCGATACGGGTGTTTTTGTTAAAGGTGACGGGGCTGATATCAATATTCAGGACGGTGACATTAATTTAACCGATTCTCGCATTTATAAGGGCAACGATACCGCAACCAGTGGCGATATTAATATCTCCGGTGGAAATATCACGCTGAATAAAAACGCTTATATTGAAATGCGTAAAGAAAATACGGGCAACGTCAATATGACCGGCGGTAAATTGGTTATGAATGAAAATTCAGGTTTATTGCTCAATACCAATGATAACCAGGAAATTGACGGAAATGCTATAAAACTTATTGTAAACGGAGATGATGCAACTATTATCGCAAACGGAAATAACCAAATTAGCGGTGATATTGACTTCACAAAAGGAACAATTACAGTAGCCAACGGGGCTAGTTTAACCTCTGGCGATATTGCAATGAACAGCGAAAATGCCAAAATTGACTTGTCGGGTAAACTCGATACCAATGTCAGCGGTTCCGGCAATCTCTGTTTTAAAAGCTCTGCCGCAAATATCAGCGGTAATGTCACCGGTTCAAATCTGACTTTCGAAGCCGACCATTCTTTAAGCAAGGCGATTGGCGAAACTATCAGTAATATAACAGCATTGAATGTCAGCAAAGGTACTTTGACTTATGACAAAGATACTGGTTCAATCGGGAATGTATCTGTCGCCGGTGGTGCTGGTTTAGATATCGGAACCAACAAATTAACTGCGACAACGGTTGATTTTGCCGATAATTCAACACTTGGTTTGAAAGTTGCTTCGGCAGACAATTACGGCCAAATCAATGCAAACACAATCAAGATTGGTAATGATACCACAATGAAAGTCACCTTAGATAGCGGTGTCGTTGCAAATGGTGAAACTAAGGATTTTAACTTCTTACAAGGCAATGTAACTGGTGATTTTACTAATAAAATTGCCGACAACAATCGTTATGACATTAGCTTTGAGGACGGTTCATTCAAAATTACGGGAACAGCCTCAGCTTCCGATGTTGTTGCTGATGCCGGAGGTTCTGCGACAAATGCCGCCACAGCCGAAGCTTGGGATACTTTAACATCTTCATCAACGGCAAGCCCGAAAGCCAAAGCAGTTGCTTCGGTACTAAGTGATCTTTCACAAAGTAACGAACAGGCCTATGTTGCCGCCTTGACAGCAGTTGCTCCGGAAGTTGCACCAATGGTTCAGAAAACCCAAACCGAAACAGCCAATCAGGTTTTCGGAGCTGTTAGTACTCGACTGACTGGCGGTTCTGTTTCTACCGGTGCACAAGGTATGTCTTCCGGTGACAATATCTTCAAACGTGGTGCAATGTGGGTTCAGGGTATGTTCAACAAATCCAAGCTGGACGATACTTCCAAAGCTAAAGGTTTTGACGCAGACAGTTCCGGTATTGCTTTCGGTGCCGAAAAGTTTGTAACCGATGATACTAAGGTTGGTATCGGTTACGCTTACACAAACGCCGATATTGACGGTTTTATGCGTTCAACCGATGTTGATACCCATACTGCCATTGTTTACGGTGAATATAAACCATCCAATTGGTATGTAAACGGTATTGCGACCTATGGCTGGTCTGACTATGAGGAAAACAAAAGTGTCGCCGGTGTTGGCGTTAAAGCTGATTACGATGTTGAAACTTTTGGCTTACAAGCAATGACAGGTTATGAGATGAATATCAACGGCTTTGTTTTAACACCGGAAACAGGTTTGCGTTACGTTCACATCAAACAGGACGCTTATAAAGATTCTGCCGACCAAAAAGTTTCCGGCAATGACAGCGATATTTTGACCGGTGTCATCGGTGCTAAGGTCAGCAAGAACTTTGAGCTGTCTAACGGTATGAATATCAAACCGGAAGCCAGAATTGCCGCAACCTATGATTTGATGAACGATGATGTTAATTCGGTTGTAACTCTGGCCAATGGTTTGGCTTATACTGTTGACGGTGAAGCTCTTGACCATTTCGGAATGGAATTTGGCGCCGGTGTAACTGCGGAAGTCAACGACAATGTCGAACTTTCGCTTGGTTATGAGGGTAAATTCCGTGAGGACTACCAAGATCACACCGGATTGATTAACGCTAAATATAAGTTTTAATATTTAACAACTGATACAAATACCCTGTGGCTGATTGGTTGCAGGGTATTTTTTTATGCCTTAATAAATTCGTGACATTTATTGGGATGTGGACTGTAGGGACATTTTCCGCCGTGGGGTTTGGGGGCTTGCTTTCCACAATAGCGGCAAACATAGCCCTTTTTGTTCAATTGTTCCCGGAGCTTTTTCATCTCCAGACGGAAAACCGCCAATAAGTTTACAAGTTCTATTTTTTCATTAGGGTCAGATAATTTTTTCATCGGTAATAAACTCCTGATATATTGTTTTTTATACAACTAAATTATCAACTAATTACCTGATTTTCCATAATATTTTACTTGCAATTTATAATAGAATATGTTATATTTAATCATAATAAAAATTGATTGGATTCGTTTTTATTATAAATCACAAAATATACGAAACCGTGTACAAAGCTGTTTTTTAGCAAGGGCAACAAAGGTTTCGTATGTTTGAAAGTGAGGTGTAATAATGTGGCTCTATACTGATAAACTGAAAATAAGTTGGTTAGAGTCAATTACATCTCAATCCAACAATCGGAGCTTCAACCTAGTGTTGAGGCTCTTTTTTTATTTTAAAGGCGAGAAAATGAATATTGAAAAAATCAGGCAATTAAACGATTCGTTTCGCAAGTCATTTAATGGTGGCCGGGTGGTTATTACCCCTTGCGTGCAATCACTAACCGATGATAACCGAAATGAGCTTATGAAACAAGTTCAGGCATTCGATAATTTTACCGAGGACAATGACCCTTATGGAGAACACGACTTCGGTGCAATAAATTTCAAAAACGATACGTACTTCTGGAAAATCGACTATTACGACGCCGATTATAACTATTTCAGCCCTGACCCCAGCGACCCGAATGTCACCAATCGCGTCTTAACCATTATGCGTGGAGATGAATATTGATGGCGGTCATCAATCAGGGCTTTACCTATTTATGTGGATGTTTCGCAAGTGTCATTTCTACCACAAAAGCTGTCAGTGGGCTAAAACATCTTTCTAAGGACTATCAAAGGGAGTTATTGAATGCTATTTATATAAATCTGGAAAATTGCGGCAAATTATTGGATGTCCATTTAACCGGAACAGAAAATTCTCTACTAAAAATGTATCTTATCTGTATTGATGAAAAGTTAAAAATTGATTTCGGTATATCCATTAAGGTTTCCCGCCCTCTGTTAAGAAAGAAACTGTCGGTTGATGAAGTGATAAATCAAATTAAACGATATTCAGAAACACCTGATACTGCCGTTTTAATCGGTTTAGAGGGCAAATACTCGCATTGGACAACCGTTGACAAGGTTAAAAATTCAATCACGCTTCTGGACAGCGGCAGCATTAAACAAATTCCAATACGCAACATTCCGCAAATTCACCAAATCAGCAAGAATGACGTGTATATTATCAGAGCGAGGGTGTGTAAATGAAGTATACCGTGCTTTCACAGATAATTTTATGTGCAATCTACATCAAAAATACGGTTCATTGCACAGATGTAAACCAAAGTTATAAATATCAATTTTACACAAAGGAGCAAAAAATATGATTTTTAACTATAAGAGGGTATCGACTACCGACCAAAACACCGAACGACAACTTTTAGATATTGCGTGTGACCGTGCCTATATCGAAAAAATCAGCGGCAAAAATACCGATCGCCCCGAATTGCAGGCTATGTTGCCGAATATTCGTGCCGGTGATGTGGTGAACGTTCATTCTATGGACAGACTTGCCCGTAACACAAAGGATTTGTTAAATTTGGTTGAGGAGATTACCGCCAAAGGAGCTAAAATTGTTTTTCATAAAGAAAACTTGACTTTTGCGCCTGACAAACAAGACCCATATCAAAAAATGATGATGACGATGTTAGGAGCTGTCGCAGAGCTCGAACGCAATTTAATATTGGAACGTCAACGAGAGGGAATTGCCCTTGCCAAACTGCACGGCAAATATAAAGGCGGTCAGCCTAAACTAACCGCCCAACAAGTTGAGGAAATAAAAGCCCTCATTAACAACCGCACACCGATTACCCAAATTGCCAAGCAATATGGCGTATCCAGACGCACCGTGTATAACGCCATAAAATAAGACAGCTCATACTAAGGACAAACTAATTTTACAGAATCTTTTTGAAAGCTTTGAACTTATCAGCATCAAATTTATAATATCTCAATCGACCATCAAGCCCCTTAATCTGAACTTGAAAGGTTTTAAGGCTTTTTAATACACCTTGCTTTACAAGTTCTTTTTTTACCAAACTTGACTGACGTAACGATTCGAATAAACCATCAAATTTTTCTTTCCTCATAGCATAAAATGATTTGCTCTCCCGTTTTAGAAAATACCCTACATAATTACCCGGTTTACTTATTTTATCTCCTTTCTTTATAATCAGAAACTTTTTGTTCATCAACTTACTTTGCAGGCGTTTTATCCCATCCTTTGCAATATCGGCATCTTCTTTATATTTATTGCAAACATCGAAATACAGCTCTCTAAAATACTCCGACAAGGTTTCCTTCTTTATAGGAAGTATATTCAGTTCAGATGCTAACATTCCAACAGCTTCCAAAAAGGCGAACTTTTCAGCTATCCTTCCTTTAACGTGCCCTTTGTCAGCATTAACATCTTTCATAAATGCTTTCATATCCCCATCAATACAATCCTTATTAACCGTAAATTTGGCAACAAACTTTTCCAAAAAAGCAATAGAAGCTGTTCCATAATATTTTCCCGTAGCTTCCTCTAGTTTTACCGCAAGTTCTCTTGAGTTTCGATTAAATTCTTTTGGCAAAGTTTTGAATATCCCCCAATTATTGGAGCATTTCGAGTGTATATCAATACATCGAACATCCATTCCATCAAATTTTTGAAGTTCTCCTCGTTCAATTAGCTCCCTGAAAGAAAATTCACCGTTCGATAACACAATAGTCCGCCAAAAAGAACCATATTTTCCCGAAGCAATAGCATAATTATAATCAACCTTTTTACCACATCCATTGGATATATCATAAACAATTTTACGAGCAAGCTTAGCTCTTTGCTTATCGTCATCGTGCAAACTAATCATATCATCAAGGGCTGTTCCCCGGTCATTGTTACTCCTAGCAAAACCCTCAAGACCAGCATTTGTAACATTCCATCTTGTCAACGCAGTTTCAGTAGCCAAAGCAAATAAACTTTGTTGTACAAGTAAGGCAATTGTTTTGCCTAGAGAACTGGTACCGTAAAAATTTAAGAAGAAACTCTTCATATTAAACCATTTCATAACTAAAGCTCCCAATGCTCCGCACACAGCACAAGTTAATATCGGGCTATTTTTAAGGTATATTCCAATATTATCTTGCCATTCTTTGAGTGTGCCGGACTGACTATATACAGTGGGAGCAACACTTGGGTCTTGAGCAAAAAATATATCACAATCAAGATTAGTTCTGCCAATAATCACATCGGGTCTGATATATACAGGCATTTGTGAATTCTCAAGCCAACCATTTCTGCTGACAAATATTGCTTTGGGTGCATTTTGATAGGTTGTCAAATATTGCATTAATAATTTATTGCCATTTTCAAGTTGTGGTAAAATAAAAGCATTGTCCGCAAGGTAATCTAACATAAGTCGTCTATTCAGCAGATTTGAACATTTAATTATATCACTATGGATATTACCATCCAACTGCTTGTACTCAATTCTCACTAGTGATTGACGTTTTTCATTCATTCCACAGTGGGTAATTTTTATATAGGAGCAAACATACATTTCGCTGTTGGGACCATCTTCAACAAATAACCCTCTATCAGGATCAGATTTAAATATTTGATACATTTTAAAAACTTTCAATAATGGTTTTTATGGATGAGTAGTGAACATTTGGCTGTAAATAAGGTGTTTCAAAGCATTAGTACTCACTACTCACAAACTACTATTCATATAAAAAAAACATATTATTACGTCATATGGCATCTCCCATATTTGAAATATTCTGCTCAACTTTCAAATCTTCAGGACTGTTTCTGGCCAAGAAAAGAGCAATCTCTTTTTCCAATTTTGAATTAAGAGACCAATGGCTTGTTCTTCCATTTTTTTGTTTATAACGTTTTTCAAAATATGACGGGATAGAATAATTGGTAACGCTAACAATATCGTCAAAATCTTTCAAAGCATCTAATTGTGGTGGCTTTTTTAATCGCACACCATCCTTAACAAAAATTTTCGACAAAGCTTCTTGAACAAGCTTCTTATGATTTGTCGCGACAATAAAATGTAAATGTTGGCACCAATATGGCTGGTATGACTGATTTTTAGCTTGATTAAAACTATAATCAATACCACCAACAAAGATTAACCCATCAAGATGATTATCTTTCAACTTGTCATAAAACCAGTTTTTGAAAACATCTATTGAATCGGTAGCCATATTTACAGGCACATTACAAATAACTGTTGCCAAATATAAAGAATAATATTTGGAGAGAGTTTGTAATTTAGGCAGATTTTTTTTCAAAAACTGCAACCGAAAACGCCGCAAACAAACCGAACAAACGAGACAGTTACATCGATTCTTTTTTCTACATCGTTTCATTATCTCACCAAGCTTTATTAAGTCTGGATATTCACTATTTATGAAAAGCTTGATTTTACGCTCATTCCTCTTTTTCACATCATCAAGGCTTTCAATCTTTTGCATAATACTATTCATCGGCTTTATTCTCCTCACTACTTTCATAGAGAATTACGAACAAACGAACCAATCTTTCATATGCGGCGATAGCTTCATCGTCACTGATATCTCCACATATTTTCTTCATAAGCTTTATTTTTCTACTCATCGCACCATTTAGACAAAAAGGTTAAAATCAATTCAAAACAATACTGAACAGAACAACCTTTGCATAAGCGAAAGCCTCTGTCAACAAAGTAGGCGCGGACATTATTTGCGGACAAATAAGCTATTTTTATTCGACATTATTTTGTCTACCAATTAAAATAAATATCAAATAGAATAAAAACTCACATTAACTATTTAGGAGAAAAAAAATGAAACCAACAACGCATATCAATAAAGCCGTCATCATCTGCCGTGTTAGTAGTAAAGAACAAGAAGATGGCTTTTCACTTGATGCACAAAAAGAAAGATTATTGGGATATTGTGAAAGAAATAACCTTGAAGTAATCGAAATCTTCACACTTATAGAAAGCAGCTTCAAAGGTAAAAGAAAGGAATTTCACAAAGCCTTAGACTACTGCAAAAAGTTAAAATACCCAGTTGCGGTAGTATTTGATGCGGTTGACCGTGCTCAAAGGAGTTTTCGTGAAACAACCATACTTGATGACCTAATCAAAAAGAAGAAAATTGAACTACATTTTTACAGGGAATCAATGATTATCGGAGAAAACAGCTCTGCCAGCGATCTCTTAAGATGGGATTTTTCCGTAATGGGCGCAAGATCATACGTACTCAACTTATCTGAAAACGTTAAACGTACGGTAAACTTTAAGCTTAAAAACGGCGAGGCCATCTGGGAGGCTCCCTTAGGCTTACTGAACACAAGAGACGCTAATAATAAGTCTACAGTAGTTATTGACAAGGAACGAGCTCCTTTAATAAAAAAGATGTTTAAGGAATACTCCACCGGACTGTATTCAATAAGTGCCCTTACCAAAGAAGTAAAAAAATGGGGACTTACAAGCAAAAGAAGCGGAAAACCAATTAGCAAAACCGCAGCTCACCGCATATTAAACAATCCTTTTTACTACGGCAAAATTCTATGCAAGGGTGAGCTCTATCCGCACAAGCATCCCAAATTAATTTCTGAAGCATTATTTCAACAATGCCAAGAAATAATGAACGGCCGCAGTCAAAAAGAGCATAAAACGTTCAAATGCACAGAAAAGCCCTTTATCTTTAAAGGCCTTATAAAATGCGAACAATGTGGATGCGCGATAAGTTGTGATGAAAAAGTAAAAAAAAACGGTAAAAAATACCGATATCTATGCTGTACACACGGTAAAGGAAACTGCCAAAACCCTCGTATAAACGAGAATGTGGCTCTCGCTCAAGTGGAGGAAATATTCAGACAACTGATACTTCCTCCCGAGCTTTTAGAGATGATAAAAAAAGACATAGAGAAGAACATAAATGCTGAAAATGAATACCACAGGGAGCAAATTAAAGAGCTTCGTAAAAAATATGACAAAGCCCAAGATAAGATTAAGAAAATTCAGAACCTGCTTATTGAAGATGCTATTAGTGTCGATGAGTACAGAAAAATGACCAATGATGCCAAAACAGAACAATTTACTTTCGAACAACAAATGCAGGCGCATACTAAAGCCGATGGAAAGTTTTCTATCGCAATTGGGACAATCGTTTCCTTAGGCTGCAATGCTCATAAAATCTTCAGAGAATGTGAGGATATTAACACAAAGCGGGAAATCGTAAATTTGCTACTTTCGAACTTAAAATTAAATGACGGAAACCTAAGCTATACTTTAAATACACCATTCAACACACTTAAAGATTTCCGTCATTGTAACATCTGGGGCGAACGATGGGGCTCGAACCCACGACAACCGGTACCACAAACCGGGGCTCTACCAACTGAGCTACGTTCGCCATTGCTCTCGTGTTTTACAAACAATATAACAGAAAGTCAAGCTAAAAATTAACCCTATTCATTATTTATAAAAATTCTTTTTCAGGCTAGAAAATTAACAAATTATTTGCTTTTTCGAGCTAATAATGAGGACAGGAATATCTCTGCAGAAAAGCTGTGAAAAATGTTTAAATTAAAAAAATTGTCATTAGCACAATCTTTTATCGGTGCACTTATCTGTTTCGGAGCCGCTTTGAACTCCACCGGCACGGCTTGTGCCGCCACCTCGTCAATCATCATAGACGCCGAAAACGGCGAAATTTTATCCTCCAAAGCGCCGGACACCCTGCGCTATCCCGCATCTCTCACCAAGGTAATGACGCTATACATCACCTTTGACGCACTGAACAAAGGCATCATCAAAATGAATGACGACCTGAAAGTCAGCCGTCACGCGGCCAATATGGCGCCGTCACGCCTCGGACTGCGCCCGGGCCAGAAAATTAAAGTAAAAACCTGCATTGAAGCCTTAATTGTCAAATCGGCCAACGACTGTGCTTCCGTTCTGGCGGAAAACCTCGGTTATACCGAAGCCAACTTTGCCAAAACCATGACCAAGGTCGCTCACGAACTCGGCATGAAGAACACCACTTTCAAAAATGCCAACGGCCTGCCGAACAAGGCGCAAAAAACCACGGCTCGCGACATGGCTCTTCTGGCTGCCGCCATGTATCATCATTTTCCGCAGTATTACAAACTTTTCTCTCTGAAAAAATTCACTTACAACGGCAAAACGATTTACACACATAACAACATTCTGAAAACTTTTGCCGGTGCGGACGGAATGAAAACCGGCTTCACCAATGCTGCCGGATATAACATCATCACCTCCGCCCAGCGCGACGGCAAACGCGTCATCGCCGTAACGATGGGGCATAACTCCGCCAAGGAACGCGACCGCCACGTCGCCCGGATGATGGACAAAGGGCTGAAACGTCTGGCATTAAATGACAAGTTCCAGAATACCAACATGTACGCCAGCCTGGACGAGAAAAAGCTGGAAACCGACGAAGAAACCAAAGTAGCCGATAACGGTGAAACTTCTTGGGATATCTCGTCTCGCGAAACTGCCGAAAACGTAAAAAAACTGGAAAAAGACAACCGACAGGAAACTCCCGACCAATGGGGAATCCAAATCGGGGCTTTTTCCAACTATGCCAAAGCCCGCAGCTACGCGCTGAAAATTAAGAAAGCCGCCCGTAAACTGGCCGATAAAGAAATAGATATCGAACCGGTCGCCAACGGTTCGGCCGTCATCTATCGCTCCAAAATCATCGGTTTTGCCAAATCAGATGCGGATAAAGCTTGCAAAAACTTGAAAAAGAAGAACAAGTCTTGTATCGTAGTTGCCGTAAGAACCGACAACCAACTTGTTTTAGCTAACAGTCAATACTAATGGATAATTCAAAAAAAGCACATATAATCGTTGTCAGCAACGAAAAAGGCGGAACCGGAAAATCGACGATTTCCATGCATCTGGCCATAAAACTGCTTCAGGAAGGTTTTTCCGTTGCCACGATTGATATGGACGGACGACAGGGAACCCTCTCCAGATATATCGAAAACCGCCAGAACTTCTGCGAAAAAAACAAATTGGCTCTGCCGATTCCCGTTCATTACAAGTTTGAGCCGCAGGAAAATTATTCGCTGATTCCCGCCGACCGCGGCCGGGTTGACCATGAAATCGGCAAATTGATGACGTCTTATGACGCCATCATCATTGATACGCCGGGCAATAAAAACTATCTTTTCGAAGAAGCTCATAAATTTGCCGACACCCTGATTACACCGATATCCGACAGCCTGATAGATCTTAACGTATTGTCGGAAATCGATTTTGACAGCGGTAAAGCCGGCAAGCCCGGACACTATGCCAATTATATCTGGGACGTCAAAAAATACCTGGCCTCGCAAGGCAAAGCTTACCTCAACTGGATTGTTGTCGGCAACAAAATTTCGGCACTGAATTCCCGTAACAAGAATCTGTTTTTCGAATATCTTGAAAAGCTGTCAAAACTGTATGGTTTTCGCGTCTGCCCGGGCTTTAAAGACCGTGTCATCTACAAGGAACTTTTTCTGGAAGGCCTCACGGTTCTGGATATGCAGACGGACGAATTAAAGCGCCGCATGAGCGTCTCGCACATTGCCGCCAAACGCGAAATCAGGGCTTTGGCCGAATTTATCTGTCCGGAATAACCGATGAAAGAACTGGCTCTTTTAATGTTTTTTGTCGGCTGCGGTTATGCGCTGGCAAAATTAATCGAACGTTTCTCTCCTGCCGACGGCCGGCGGATATTTTTTGCCATTCCTTCTCAGACCTCTTTCAATGTTCTTTGGGGATTTGTTTTTTACCTCGGCTTTGCCGCACTCGTCATCCACCACCACCATTGGCTCCGCCTGCTTTTCGCTCTGACGGCCGTTTGCCTTTTAGGAATTATCCTGTATCGCCGGAAACTGTTCCGCTCCGTCAGTGCCCCGGAAGGACGAAAATTTACCGGTCGCCTGGAAAAAGCCCTCCTCCGCCAGCAACAGGAAGACCGGCGTCTTAACCGAAGCTATTCCCGCACCGAAGCTTTGTCGGTTCTCGGTCTGCCCGCCGCCACGTCTGCCAACAGCCCGTTGCCGGCACAAAGAATGAAAATGCTGGATACACTCAACCAAACCGCAAACCTGCCTTACCTCGGCGACCTGCTGCCGCAGCTTCAAACCGCCCTTCCCCTGAAATAACGGTTATTAATAACTATGTTTAGGCTTGAGTTTACCTGCGAAGGTGCTAAACTCCGGTTATAAATTTTATGTCAGACAACAAAGGATGAGCGATGATTAAAACAATTTCGACCACGCCCTATAACGACCAGAAAATGGGAACGGCCGGCCTGCGGAAAAAATCCCGGGTCGCCATGCAGCCGAATTATGTTGAAAACTTTATGCAAAGCATTTTCAACACCAGCGGCAAACGGGATGACAAAACATTTTTGGTCGGCGGCGACGGACGCTTTTACAATGACGTTGCTATTCAAAAAATCATCAAAATGGCCGCGGCCAACGGCGTCAAAAAGCTGGTTATCGGCCAAAACGGTTTTATTTCCACCCCCGCCGGCTCTCATGTCATTTTAAAAAACAAACTTGACGGCGGTTTTGTTCTCTCTGCGTCACACAACCCCGGCGGCCCGGACGGCGACTTCGGCATCAAATATTCCAACCAAACCGGCGGACAGGTTCCCAGCTCGGTAACCGATAAGATTTATGAAAACACCAAATCAATCCGCGAATATAAAATCTGCGACATTGCCGATATCGACCTCTCACGGCTCGGACGACAGAATGTCTGCGGTATGGAAATTGAAATTATCGACCCCGTCGTTGACTATGTGAATATGATGCAGGAAATTTTTGATTTTCCGGCCATCAAAAAGCTTTTTGCCAACGGTTTCACCATGTGCTTTGATGCCATGAACGCCGTCACTGGCCCTTATGCCGTTCGCATTTTTGAAGAATTGCTCGGTGCCCGAAAAGGCAGTGTCGTTCATGCTCGCCCGCTTCCCGATTTCGGCGGCCTGCACCCTGATCCCAATCTTGTTTACGCCAAAGAACTGGTTGACCTGATGTTCTCCGATGAAGCGCCTGATTTCGGCGGTGCCAACGACGGTGACGGCGACCGCAATATGATTTTGGGCAAAAAGTTTTTCGTAACTCCGTCAGACAGTCTGGCCATTCTGACCGACAACTATAATCTGATTCCCGCTTACAAAAACGGTATTTACGGCGTCGCCAAATCTGCCGCCACCTCAACGGCCGTCAGCCGTGTCGCCAAAGCGCATGACATCGGCTATTACGAGGTGCCTACCGGCTGGAAATACTTCGTCAATTTGATGGATTCCCGCCGTATCACTTTCTGCGGTGAGGAAAGCTTTGGCACCGGCTCGGCGCATATCCGCGAAAAAGACGGCATCTGGGCCATACTTTTCTGGCTGAACATCATTGCCGCCACCGGCAAATCGGTCGAAGAAATTACCGTCGAACATTGGAAAAAATACGGCCGCAGTTACTATATGCGCTTTGACTTTGAAGGGCTGGACACCGCCGTGGCCGACAAACTTATGGCCGACCTTGAAGCCAAACTGCCGACGCTCAACGGCAAAATTTACAACGGCTACACTGTCTCCGAAGCTGCACCCTTCGTCTATAACGACCCGGTGGATCATTCTTCCACCCAAAACGGCCTGATTGTCAAATTTGCCGACGGTTCCCGTATTGTGTACCGCCTGTCCGGAACCGGCTCCAGCGGTGCCACCCTGCGCGTTTACCTTGAAAAATACGAGCAAAACAAGCTTGACGAAGACCCGCAGAAAATGCTGCAGCCGATTTTGGAAATTGCCATGGACATTGCCGAAATCACATCTCGTACCGGAAAACAGCATGCCGATGTCATCACCTAGAAAACTGACATCCGCTTTATTGCTGGCGGCGCTTGTCTTTCCGATAAGCGCTCATGCCGGTTTATACGGCTTTGATGAAGCACATCCCTATACTCCGGAAGAAAAGCTGCTGAGCATCGACGTACCGCCGCACTCGATAAAAAATTATCGTGACCTGCTGCGCGAAAACGTTATAGCTCTTTCAAACTATGCCAAAGCCAACCGGCCGGATTTCCAGATAATGGTCCATGAGGGGCAGGATCTGCTCACCCGCAGCCTGTGGGAATATCACTTGGACGGCTACCTGAAAGCGCGCAACAACGGTGAAGACGTGTCCGACCCGTCTTTTTTGCTGAATTTGAAACAGACCTCACCCGAATTCGAACCTTTGGTCGGCGGAAGATCAGCCGAATATCTCAAATCAATTGACGCCGTTGTCGTCAACAATCATTTTTGCCAAAAGCTTCCGCTTAATCCGGTCATTGTTCAAAACGGAATAAAAGCTTTTTCCGTTGACCTTTGTCCTGACGGCCGCGCGTTCGACCGGGCGATAAGCGCCTCGTTGAAAGAGAAAATTCCCTTTTACGGCTTTCTTCGCAGCGACAAAGCTTTCCGCAAAATTGCCGCTCAGCCGATTATCAAAGAAAATGCCGAAAACATCTTTGACCTGAAATCGGCCCAAAATATCTCATTCCTGCTTAAAGACGACCTCTATGCCGATAAAAATGATTTCATTGAAGCCGTCCGAGCTTCCAATTATGACGTTGTCGTCATTGAACCTTATTTTCGGCAGCGCCAGCCTTTTACGCCGGAAGAAATCAATGCAATGAAATACAAAAAAAAC
>ENA-ORTV01002134-ORTV01002134.1-human-gut-metagenome-genome-assembly--contig:-NODE-2134-length-19441-cov-3.585526_pt1 | contig 19441 bp, 19 predicted proteins | sample MGYA00241915_ERZ509194 | MGnify/ENA primary metagenome ERZ509194 (study PRJEB26280, sample SAMEA2338810) | human gut metagenome | biome: human gut; feature: human-associated habitat; material: faeces... | reverse complement strand
TTAAAAAAATAATATACCAGTCATAGAAGATGATACATTGTATGACCTGTGGCTGGACGAGGTGCCTCCGCCTCCTTTGAAGTCTTTGGATGGGAACAATAATGTGATTTATATTGGAAGCATGTCAAAATGTTTTTCTCCTGGCCTCAGAGTTGGATGGGTCGTGGCGCCTGAGGGTGTCATACGGCGTCTCGCAGATGTGAAGATGCAGATGGATTACGGCGTAAGCTCCCTGTCCCAGCAGATCGCCCAGGAATTATTTGAGAGCGGACTTTATGAAGAGGGTCTGAAAAATATACGAGATTCCCTGAGGGAAAGGAGAGACCAGATGGGCAGCTTCTGGAAAGGTATTTTTCTGATCTGGCTGTCTGGAATCTTCCATCGGGAGGTTTCTTTATATGGCTGCGGCTGAAGGGGAAGGTTCTGGCCCAGCAGGTGTTTGAGAGCGCACTGAAAGAAAAGATCCTGGTTCCTCCAGGAAGTATTTATGATGCAGATTGTTCTTCCTGTATCCGTCTCAGCTACGGTTTTCTGGGCGAAGAGGAGATGGAGTCGGGAATGGTGCATTTGTCGGATATAATCCGGCGGTTAAATTTAAATTAAAACAAAAGAAGAAGAACTGTTGTGTTTGTAAAATTGCAATCACAGCAGTTCTTTTATTGTCTAAAAACCGATATATTTGGTTGGTATTTTTTTGTAATTTGGTTGGGAACAAAAAAGGATTGTGCATATACAATAAAAATAGAGATAAAAACAAATGAGAATTATCTAAAATATATAATAGAAATGCAGGAGGAAAAGAAGCAAATGGGAAAACTGGATGGAAAAATTGCAGTTGTCACAGGGGCAGCCCAGGGAATCGGGTATGGATGCGCGAAGGTCATGGCAAAGCATGGAGCGACCGTAATCCTGGTGGATTTTTCTGAAAGTGTCGCTTTGGCAGCAGAAGAGATCCGAAATATGGGATATAAAGCGGATCATTTCCGTGTGGATGTGAGCAGCCTGGAGGATGTCCAGAAAATGGCAGATGGGATCATAGAAAAATATGGTAAGATCGATATACTTCATAACAATGCGGGAGTCAACCGCAGGGTGAGATTTGAAAACCTGGATGTGAAGACCAGAGATTTCATTATGGGAGTCAATATCCTTGGAGTATGGAATATGACAAAAGCCGTTTATCCATATATGCTGAAGGAAAAATATGGAAGGATCATCAACACATCCTCAGTAACAGGAACCAGAGTCGTTGACGAAGGGCAGACGACTTATGCACTTACAAAAGGTGCGGTATCGAGTTTTACAAAAGCTCTGGCATATGAAGCCGGTCCGTATGGCATTACTGTTAATGCGGTCCTTCCGGGGTGGGTACGGACTCCAAAGGTTGAACAGGTAGCCGCAGACAGCAGGCCAGAAGATCCGGAAAGCGCACTTAGGGATATGGCTGGTTTTATTCCCTTAAAAAGATTGTGTGATATCGATGAAATTGGGGATCTGGTCGCTTTTCTGGCTTCAGATGAAGCAAAATATATCACAGGAACCGAAATGGTCATTGACGGAGGGAGCACCCTTCCAGAAACATTTGATATTTTACACGCATAAAGGAGGAAAAATTCAATGCTGCATTATCCTTATATTCCTAACTCCAACGAAGCGGTCCGTAAGGAAATGCTGGACTTCATTGGAGCGGAGTCAGTGGAAGAAATCTATGCATTCATTCCTGATGAAGTGAGAATGAAACGGCCGCTGGATCTTCCAGAACCTTTTACATCGGAAATGGATCTGAAAAAGCATGTGGACAGTATTTTAATGAAGGACAGCACCTGTGATGAAAACATAAGCTTCCTGGGGGCAGGATGCTACAACCATTATGTACCCGCAGTATGTGATGAAATAAATGGAAGATCTGAATTCCTTACGGCGTACAGCGGCGACACTTATGCGGATCATGGAAAGCTCCAGACATTCTTTGAGTTTACCAGTATGATGGGGGAACTGTTGAATATGGATGTTGTCAGCTTCCCCACATATGACGGAGGGCAGGCCGCTTCCACAGCAGTTATGATGTCACACAGAATTAATCATAGGAAAAAGGTGCTGATCCCGGAAACGATGAATCCCAATCTCCTGTCACAGCTGGAATGTTATTGTGAGGGAGTGGATCTGATAAAAGTCAGGCCTCTGGAAAACGGACAGATCGATCTGGAGAATCTGAAGGGAAAATTATCCGATGATGTTTCCTGTGTATTTATTCAGAATCCGTCCTTCCTTGGATTTTTTGAGGAGCAGTGCAAAGAGATCGGATGCTTAGCCCATGAAGCTGGTGCACAGTACATTGTATATGCGGATCCGGCTTCGCTGGGGATCATTTCCGCACCAGCGGATTATGGGGCAGATATTGCATGTGGAGATATCCAGCCGCTGGGGATCCATATGAGCTATGGAGGGGGATTAGGCGGATATCTGGCAACAAGGCAGGAAGAGCAGTATGTGATGAACTATCCCCATCATTTATACAGTATATTTAAGAATTCAAAAGGAGAATTTGGATATGCCAGAGCCCTTCCCGAGAGGACCAGCTACTACGTCAGGGAAAAAGCCGTTGAGTACTTGGGAACCTGTGTGGGCCTGTGGGCTGTGACAGCGGCTGTTTACCTGGCGGTCATGGGACCGGAAGGCATGAAGGAAATGGGGGAAAATATCCTCTATAAATGCAATTATGCGCAGAAAAAGCTGGAAACAGTGGAGGGAATCCGTCTGCCATACAAAGAAAGCAGAGGATTTATGGAATTTGTCATCAATGTGGACGGCACAGGAAAGACCGTTGCCGAGATCAACAAAGAACTTCTGAAATACAGGATCTTTGGAGGATATGATCTGAGCCGGCAGATGCCTTCTATGGGACAGTCCATGCTGGTCTGCGTTACCGAGAAAACAGATTTTTCCGATATTGATACGCTGGCAGAAGCTTTAAAGAAGATTTTATCAAAGGAGGAGTAAGGAAATGTCAGATCCGAAATTACGCAATTTCCATGAAGCAAAATGGGATGAGCCAGTGATCTTTGAACAGAGCGTGCCGGGAAGCCGCAGCATTCTGTTTCCAGATGTGTCCCAGAAGGCGATGCCAGTGACAGGAGATGTGTCAGATCTTATCCCAGATCATCTGAAAAGACAGAAAAGTCCTGCACTGCCAGAAATGGCCCAGCCACAGGTACTGCGTCATTATCTCCGGCTGTCCCAGGAGACCATCGGCCAGGATATTAATATTGATATCGGTCTGGGTACCTGTACTATGAAATACAGCCCCAAAATCAATGAACAGTTTGTCCGCTCTTCTAAGTTTACAGAGATGCACCCATATCAGGATGATGACACGGCTCAGGGAATCTTGAAAATCATATATGATTTTGAACAGATCATGAAGGAAATTTCTGGTCTGGATGCTGTTTCCTTTCAGGCTGGCGGCGGCGGACAGGGAATTTACGCCAATGCGGCTGTGTTAAAGAAATACTTTGAGGATAAAGGCGAGGCGGATCAGAGGACCCAGATCATCACCACCATCCTGTCGCACCCTCTGGACAGTGCGGCCCCTGCGACAAAGGGGTTTGAGGTGATCAGTCTTTACCCGGATGAGAATGGCTATCCCAGCCTGGAAAATCTGAAGGCTGTGGTATCAGAGAAAACTGCTGGAATTTTTATTACAAACCCAGAGGACACCGGAGTGTTTAACCCCATTATCCGTGAATTTGTGGATGTGGTCCATGAGGCAGGCGGATTATGCGTCTGCGATATGGCCGACTATAACGGGCTCTTCGGTCTGGTACGGGCCAAGGAGCTGGGAGCCGATATGTGTCACTTTAATCTCCATAAAGCGTTTGCGTCCCCCCATGCATGCATGGGACCCGGCTGTGCAGCCCAGTGTGTCAGCGCGGAACTGGAGAAATATCTCCCCAGACCCAGGGTACGGTTCGATGGAACCAGATATTACACAGATTATGACGATGAAAGCTCGGTGGGAAAGATCCGCCAGTTCCAGGGAAGCCTGGCAGCTGTACTGCGGGCATACTCCTGGGTTATGAGCCTTGGAGTGGATGGACTGAAAGCTGTCGCGGAGACGGCGATCCTTAATAACAATTACATGATGAAGCGGGTATTGAATGAAGTACGCGGTATCTCCATGTCATGGGCAGAGGAAGCTCCCAACCGCCTGGAGCAGGTGCGGTATAGCTTTGAAACACTTTTACAGGAAACCGGCGTGGATGCAGAGCATGTGAACCGCCATATGCTGGATTTCGGATTCCAGAGATTTTTCCCGAGCCATCATCCGCTGATCGTACCGGAGCCATATACGCCGGAGCCTACGGAGTCCTATTCAAAGGCTGATATTGACGAATATGTGGCGGCACTGAAGAAAATCAGCGACGAAGCATACAGTACTCCGGAGGTAGTTCTGACGGCGCCTCATAATGGTCCCATTTCAGCGTTGGAAAATGATCATATTGAAGCCGTGGACCAGCTGGCGGTTACATGGCGGTCCTATCTGAAGCAGCATGGCAGACCGTAAGGCGGTGATCGGTCTGGTGATCAATCCCATTGCCGGCATGGGCGGAAAGGTGGCCTTAAAGGGAACCGATGGGAAGGAAACGCTGGATAAGGCCAGAGAGAGAGGAGCCAGACCGGAATCGCTGAAAAAGACGGAAAGGGCGCTGGAGAAGCTGAGGCCCTATTCGGGACAGCTTCAGCTTCTCACGGTTTCCGGGACGATGGGAGCTGCGCTTTGTGAAAAAATGGGTTTTTCCTACACGATAGTTTATGAAAGTAGGGAAGAGACCACGGAACATGATACAGTGGCGGCAGCAGAGATCATGACGGAAAAAGGTGTGGATCTCCTCCTGTTTGCGGGAGGAGACGGCACAGCCAGAAATATATGCCAGGCTGTTGGAGAACGCGTTCCGGTTCTGGGGATTCCTGCGGGAGTAAAGATCCAGTCTGCTGTGTTCGGGCTTACGCCGGAAGCAGCCGGGGCCATGGCGGCTATGGTAGCCCAGGGACTTCCCGTATCCATGTCGGAACGGGAGGTAGTGGATCTGAATGAGGATGAATACAGGAAGGGACGTGTTTCTTCAAAGCTTTATGGTTCGCTCAGAGTCCCATACGAACCATCCTATGTCCAGAACATGAAACAGAGCGGTTTTTCTTCTGAAAATGACCAGATGGGAGGGATCGCTGCATATCTGGAAGAAAAAATGGAAGATGATATATTTTATGCCATTGGATCGGGATCTACTGCCAAGTGTATTTCCAGACGGCTCGGAATTGACTATGAGCTTCTGGGCGTTGATCTGGTCCGAAATAAAAAATTAGTAAAAAAAGACATGACGGAAGAGGAACTGTGGAAGATAGCTTCTGGGAATCCTGTCCGGATCATAGTTTCCCCCATTGGGGGACAGGGATTTATTTTTGGAAGAGGAAATCATCAGTTCAGCGCCCGCATTTTAAAGGTCGTGGGAAAAGAAAATATTCAGGTGATCGCACCGGAATCAAAACTGATCTCGATCCCTGGACATACATTACATGTGGATTGTGGAGACGAATGTGTCGAAAAAAGTCTGAATGGATATTATAATGTATTATGCGGATATGGATATTTTCACTCCTTCCGGTGTAAATGAAAATGAAAGGCAGGTGGAGGAAGCGTAATGGCGACTGTATATGTGAACGGAACGGTCTATACCATGCGTCATGAAGGCGATCAATGCACGGCATTTGTGGTGGAGGACGGAAAATTTATGTATTGTGGGACGGATGAAGGAGCCAGGGCTTTTGGAGAAGGATGCCAGGTGGTAGACCTGAAAGGAAAGACCGTTATACCAGGAATGATCGATACTCATCAGCACTTATTTGCGTACGCGAGAGATCTCCTGAAATTAAATTTAAAGGGGGCAGGATCCAAAAAAGAGCTGCTGGAAATGATTCGGGAAAGAGCTCTGCACACACCCGAGGGAGAGTGGATCCTTGGAACCGGATTTGACCACGAGAAGTTTACCGACCAAAAAGAACTTCCCACCAGGGAGGAGCTGGACCAGGTGTGTCCGGATCATCCGCTGATCATTACCCGGTACTGCCTTCATGTGAATGTGGCCAATTCTCTTGCTTTAAAAGCAGGCGGGATCGGACGGGGGTTCCAGGCAAAGGTGGAAGGCACGGTAGAGTTTGATGCAAATGGAGAACCTACGGGGACTTTAAGGGATCAGGCAGCGGCGGATATTATCGCGGCGATTCCGGATCCTTTGGCCACGCTGGAGCGAAAGAAGGATGCAGTGGAAAAGGCGTGCCATGAGCTGAACAGCCATGGGCTTACAGGAGTCCATGCAATCCAGGGAATCCACTGTAACCTGCCGGAATATACGGATGTGTACCAGGCTCTGGCAGATGACGAGCGCCTGACTGTGCGGGTGTATCTGGGATATGATGAACTTCCTGGCTGCCATATCCGTACAGGACTTGGGGATGAGATGGTCAAATACGGGTTCTATAAGCTGTATGTGGATGGAAATATGGGAGGAAGGACAGCGCTTCTGTTTTCTCCTTATTCCGATGATCCGGATTTCACAGGGATCCCCAATTACACCCAGGAGGAGCTGGATCAGAAGGTAAGGACTGCTTATGAAAGGAATATCCAGGTGGGTGCCCATGTGATCGGCGACAGAGCTGCTGATATGCTGACGACGGCCATTGAACGGGCGTACAGGGAAAATCCAAAGCCGGACCCGAGATTCCGCATGATCCACATGTCCCTGCTGAATGAGGACATAATTTCCAGGATCGCGGACCTTCCGGTGGTTCTGGATATCCAGCCCATGTTTGTATCTACCAATGTGCGATGGTCGGAGAGCCGGGTAGGCCATGAACGTTCCAGATATCACTATTGCTGGAGAACACTTCTGGATAACAATATGATCCTGATAGCGGGATCCGATTCGCCGTGTGAGTCTTACGATCCCATGGACGGCATCTATGCCGTTACAACCCGGTGCGGGATGGATGGATACCCGGAGGGAGGCTGGTTCCCGGAAGAAAAGGTGACGGTGTACGAAGCATTGGAAATGTATACAAAGAACGCGGCGTATGTTTCCTTTGAAGAGGATCTGAAAGGAACCATTGAAACTGGGAAGCTGGCAGATTTTGTGATACTTAATAAAGATTTATTCCATACGGAGCCGGAAAAGATCAAGGATATCCAGGTTGAAAAAACATATCTGGGCGGACGGATGGTATATGAAAGAGGAAGCGGCCTGCAATGAAAAAATAACGACGAGAAAAGGAGAGGTTACTATGAAAAGAACATTAAGTGTTGTCCTTGGAGCAGCTATGGTTTTCTCACTGGCGGCATGCGGAGGAAAAGGCGGAGATCCGTCATCAGAGACCAAGGCACAGAATGCGGAGGCTGATACTGCCAATACGGCTTCGGCCGATCCGGGGCTTGAAACAGAGATCACTTCCACAGATCCGATTACGATCCGCCTGGCTTACGATGTGGCAGAATCCCATCCGTCCCACAAAGCATTTGTAGAGAAGTTCCAGAATGCGCTGCAGAACGCCAGCAATGGGAATATCACTGTGGAACTTTATCCCAATTCCCAGCTGGGCTCCCTGGCAGAGAATATGGAGGCCATGCGGATCGGAGATCTTGAAATGGCTGCATTGAATGATTCCATTGTTGCGGGAATTGTACCAGAGTATAATCTGGTAGGCCTTCCTTTCCTCTGGACATCCCTGGATGCAGCTCATGAAGCCATGGACGGAGATTTTGGACAGGCTCTGGACAAGAAGCTGGAAGAGCAGGCAGGGATCACAACACTCGCATGGGGAGATGTGGGATTCCGTAATCTGACCAACTCCAAACATTCGGTCACCTCTCCGGATGATCTGAAGGGATTAAAGATCCGTACCATGACAAATAATCTGCATGTGGAATATTTTACGGCCCTGGGAGCGATTCCGACGCCCATGTCCTTCTCTGAACTTTTTACTGCCTTGCAGCAGAAAACAGTGGATGGACAGGAAAATCCTACGGCACTGATCTACAACAATGCTTTATATGAAGCCCAGAAATATATGAGCGTTTCCGAGCATGTATTCACTGCGGTGGCCCTTAATATCTCTTCTGATTTCTACAATGGACTGCCTGAGGACTACCAGGCGGCGATCAAAGAAGCGGCAGAGAATACCATGGAGTATCAGCGGGAGCTGATCACAGAAGAAAATGAAAGCCTTCTGTCTGAGATCGAAGCCTCCGGCGTAGAGGTAACGGTTCTTACGGATGATCAGAAGGCGGCTTTCCAGAAGGTTGCCGAGGATACTGTTTATAAAACGGCTGCCGGAGCTTACGGACAGGAACTGATCGATATGGCTGCAGATCATAACAAGTAGCTGCGTTTAAGAAGAGGAGATGTCTGCTTATGAAGATCCTGAAACTATTAGATGAAAAGCTGGAGGAGGTTTTCCTGGTCATTATTCTCATCGCGGCGGTTGTGATCGTGGCCATGCAGGTTGTGACCCGGTATGTATTTAAAATTCCGCTTCCATGGAGCGAAGAGATCGCCCGTTATCTTTTCCTGTGGCTGACCTGGGTGGGGGCTTCCTATGCCACCAAGGAAAGAAAACACGTAAGCATTGATCTTGTGTATGAGAAGCTGCCGGAAAAGGGGCAGATGATCTGTAAGGTGATCACTAATATAATCTGGCTGGTATTTCTCCTTATGATGGTGCGGCTTTCCATGAAACTGACTCTGAGCGTGGCCTCCGGCGGCCAGACGGCCACCGGCAGCGGGATTCCCATGTGGATCCCCTATGCCTCGATCCCCACCGGCATGGGGCTGATGGCTTTTCGGCTGATACAGAACTGCTATAAGGATGTAAAAGCGTATACAGAAAAAAAGAGGGAGGCGAATGTGAATGGTAATTAAGATTCTTGTCCTGTTTGGAACCATGTTCCTTCTTATGATGATTGGCTCTCCCATTGCAGTAGCTCTGGGAGTGGCTACCATGGTTACCATGACAGCTACTACAAATATCAGTCTGACAACCATGTCAACAGCCTGTCTGAGCGGACTGGATTCCTTCCCTCTGATGGCGATCCCGTTTTTTATGCTGGCTGGCAATCTGATGAAATCCGGCGGCATATCCCGGAGGATCCTGGATTTTGCTGATGCTGTTGTGGGATGGGTAACGGGAAGCGTCGGAATGGTAACGGTCGTAGCATCCATGTTTTTTGCGGCTCTTTCTGGTTCATCTCCGGCAACTGTGACAGCAATTGGAGGCATCACGATCCCGGAGATGAAAGAGGAGGGATATGATCCTGCATACGCTACGGCCATTACAGCGGCAGCAGGTACCATTGGCGTTATCATTCCTCCAAGTATTCCGTTCGTTATCTACGGAGTTGCCGCCCAGTGTTCGATCTCGGATCTTTTCCTGGCTGGTATTATTCCAGGGATTCTCATTGGAGTAGTGCTTATGATCGTAAACTATGTGACGGCGAAAAAACATGGATTCGGACATACAAAAAAGTTCCATGCGGGTCATCTGCTCCGTACTTTGGGAGATTCCATATGGGCGCTTCTGGTACCGGTTATTATCCTTGGAGGAATTTATGGAGGAATCTTTACCCCTACGGAATCAGCAGTAGCGGCGATCCTCTATTCCATTTTTGTAGGCGTATTTATTTACCATGAACTGGATCTGAAGAGCATTTTAGAAGCGTTTAAAGAAACGGCGCTGATCAATGGTCAGACCACATTCCTGGTGGGAATTTCCATGGCATTTGCAAGATTTCTGACCATGTCCCAGGTTCCAGGAACCCTTGCAAAGGGTATTTTAGGTATCAGCAATCCCATTGCGATCCTTCTTGTGATCAACCTGTTCCTTCTGGTGGTAGGATGCTTTATTGATAATATTTCTTCCACAGTGATCCTGACGCCGATTCTTTTGCCGATCGTGGCAGGGATCGGGATGAGTCCGATCCAGTTCGGTATCGTTATGACTGTGAATCTGGCCATTGGATTTATTACGCCTCCCTATGGATGCAATCTGTTCTTCGCATCTGCGATCTCAAATGTATCGGTGGTCGATATTGCGAAAAAGATACTGCCGATGATTGGAGTTATGCTGATCGTTCTCATGGCGCTGACATTTATACCGGCGCTTTCCATAGGAATCTTAGATTTTCTGTAAGATCATGACATGTGATGAAGGGCACAGAGTAGGAATGCTTTCGTAACCCGTGTCATAGATGAAACAATGAAGCAGGATGGCAGGAAAGGACCTGATAAGGAATAGTACACCGGAAAAGCATATGCATTCCCCTGTGGTCCCGCCCCCCGTTACTGTGGTTTCCTGCCTGCTCCATGTTTTCATTCCACATGCCGAGCTGCCGGACTGTCTGACATTTGGTTATCAAGTACAGATATCTCTTATGAGGTATGCAGGTAGAGAGTGTGAAAAAGTGGGTTTTCCTCTTACATCCCGCCTTCGGAGATGCCCTATTGATAATAGAAAAGGGAAGGCCAGAGCGATACGGTTAAAATCTTACATTTTATAAGCCGTCACTATTGACAGTAGTGGCGGCTATTTCGTTCCCAGGAAGATTGTATAACAGGATCATACGGGGGCTGCAATGAACATTCCAATCTGGAACAAGTTCTGATATGAAGAATACATTGGCTTGCCCTCTTTTCTATAAAATTGATCAATGTGGTAATTCAATCTGTATACAAGCAGCACTTTAACTTGCTGAATTGTCGTCTTTTTGTTATTATAGCAGATTTTATTTCATTTTTATATCTTAATCCATATATTTTTACCGCCCTGCAATCTTATGTGATTACTGTCCACGCATACGTAGCCAGTAACGGAATTTGCCGTGGCTTCACATTTAAATACGGCAAATTCCTGCCACCACGTTTTCTTACGGCACTTTCGGTTCCAAAAGTGCCTACCCGGAAACAATAACCTTATGCGATACCAAAAACGCCACAACCGCTGTCACCGCGAAATAAAACCATGTGGACGGATTGCTGAACCAGGTTGTGAAAAACGATAACAGCATGTAAAGTGCAAACTGTGCGTACAGAAGATAGGTAATCGGATTCTGCACCTGGCGCATCATCCGCATCAGCAGATACGCCGCCGCTCCTAACAGGGCAGAAAAGACGAACACGCCAATTACGCCGAAATCGTAGTACGCATCATAAAACATCGTCAGCGTCGTCAGCTCTTCCTTCGTCACATAATATGGAAATGCCGTCAACGACGGAACCAGAAACTTGAGTCCCGTCAGCGTCCAGAACGGTGCCAGCATTTTCATGCCCCAGCTGTGCTTCACAAGTCCCTTGACCAGACAGTCGAAATTATCGTAATTGTTTGCAATATAAATATACGGCTGCGTCACAAAAATCGGCAGGTGCCGTTTCATCTCAAAAACCGTATTCAGGTAGGCAGTATCATGGCTGCGCGCGATTGTCAGCAGAATGTAGAGCACAATCAGCCCCGCCAGCGCAAAAACAACGTAAATCGGATTCAGCTGGTGTTCCATCTGCATGTAGGTAATCAATGCCAACAGTACCGCAAACAGAAGCTGGGAGCGCGACACGCACAGAAGCGGAATCGCCACCGCCGCTGCATCTGCCAGAAGCATACACACCAGCCGTCCCCGGCTGCGACCGCCCTCGATGCAAAAATAGATCACAGAGAGCGCCGGAACCAGCACACAGGACACCGTCAGATAATGAAGCCCGGTCACATGGAAATAGGAATAGGCATGCGGAACTCCACGGAGCAGCAGCGGAATATAGCCCATATAGACCGCCTCGATCACGAAGCAGCCTGCCGATACCGCCGCCAGCGCCACCGCGCAGAAAAAAACAGTTCCGGCATAGGATTCCAGCCCCCGGCGCTGCACCGCGCCGGAATGACCGCCCACACGGACGGACGCTTCGCCGGAAAATGCTTCCAGATAATAAAAAGCCAGATAAAAGCCCGCAAACGCCGCCAGAAGTCCCAGCCACGTTCCCGCACTCCATGCCTGACTTAAATAACTAAGCTTCATACACGCCAGTCCCTGTCCACCTACAAAGGAAAGAGCGAAAATCCCCCGCAGATGCAGAAGATTTCCACTCCGGATATAGTCTGACGCATACAGATACACCGCCGCCGCCAGAAGCCCTGCGCCGGATAAAAGATAATGGCGGCTGAGCGCCAGAAGCAGCGAAGCCGCATAGCAAACCAAATAAACGATCATAGTTCCATCCTATCCGTACGTCTGTACACAGTCTTTTACCGCACCGTTTTTTTCTACTCGCCCAGCCCGTCATCAACGATTTTCAGCATCGCTGACAGAGCTTCCTCCTCGTCTTTTCCATCACAGATAAACTCGATCTCATCACCGCTCTTGATGCACGCCCCAAGCACGCTCAGGACACTCTTTGCATTGGACACGGTGCCACGGAACTGGAACTGGACGGAACAATCGAATTTTACCGCCTCATTACACAGGATTCCCGCCGGTCTCAAATGCAGACCGGTCGGGTTTTTTAATTTAATTTTTGCTTTTACCATTATTTTAACTTCTTTCTCCTCATTTGTGGACGGCGTACCATGCTTTATGCCACATTGCCGCTCTCTGCATCCACATTTTCTTTTGCCGAGCTTGCCCCGCTCTCCCGGTTGGAACTGCTCTGGCTGTCCGTGTCTCCACGGTCACTCTCGGTGCTTTCCGTCGTCTGGGCGCTGGAGCTTCCATGCTCGCTGACCCGCACCGTCACAGCCGGTGCCGACAGCATCTTATACGCGTCCCCCAGCTGGAGCTGCGCCGTTGCCGTGTGCTCGCCCAGTCCCATGCCTGATACATCGACCCGGATATTCATCTTCGACGCCGACAAACTGCTTAAATCCTCCTCGAGTCCCTGTACCTTGACTTCCATCTTCGTATCTTCGACGGTATAGCTGTAGCTGCTGTTCTTTCCGTTTAGAGTCACATTCTCCGGTTTGACCGTAAAGGTTTTCTCCGTCAGCTTCTCCACCTGCAGTGTCACGTTGATCGTCGTGCTGTCCAGTCCCACGATCGTAAGCCCGGACGGCAGGTAATCATCCAGATCGATCTCGCACTCCACATCCTTTGTCGCGCCCTGCACATTGAGGGACGGTCCCTGAATCGTGATCGTGCTGACCGAAGCCAGATCGGTCTTGAGTCCTGCCACAGACACCGACTTGATATCCGTCTTCGGACCCGTATAGCGGTATCCATCCGTCACCTCGCCGCTGACGTCAAAATCAAGCGGTACTTCTTTTACTTTCAGGATCTGCATCGTATAAGAGACATCTCCGCCAACCGTCTTGACAGAATCTCCCAAATCTGACAGCACATTTCCATTGGCGTCAAAATACTCCGGTGTTGCTGTTCCACTGACATCCGCCACAGCACCGTTAATATCAAAGCGGATACCCACGCTGCTGATCTGTCCGATCAGGGAGGTTGGTCCTTTGACCGTCACCTGAGATGGCACCATTGTCACCTCACCTGCCTCGTAACCGTCTGCCGCCTCGCCCTGCGGATACGCTTTCAGCGTAAATGCCTTGGTCTGCAGCGCCTCGGTCGTGATCTTGATGACCTCCGGGGACTTCACAACCGGCGTGGACTCCAGCAGTTCCTCATTGTTCACCACTTCCACTCGGATCGGGATCGCCCCCGTCACATCATACATTTCCGATAAATCCGCATAGGCGTTGAAATCCGACGCCTTTACCTTATAATCATCCTTCGTCCGGATCTTGAAACTGATCACCGCCGTTTTTTTGCCTACCACATCATAGGCAAGATCCGCCTGCTCCAGCACCTGATCGTTCGTGATCGTGACCGGAACCTCCCTCGTCGACACCTTGATCGGGTTCGCCACATTCACGACTGCCAGCCACACAAAGAAAGCACAGAACAGGGCAATCAGCTTGATCGCAAGATTATTCGTCAGCTTTTCTTTCATTTCTGCGTCTTCCCTTCCATATTCTGAAACGACCTGTGTTTTCCGTTTCCCGTTTTACCAGAACCGACAACATATCTCTCAGTTCATCGCCATCCTTGACACTCTTAAGCCGTCCGGACACAGCCACCGACACGCGCCCCGTCTCTTCCGATACAACCAGGGTCACGCTATCGGTCGCCTCACTGACTCCGACTGCCGCACGGTGTCTGGTTCCCAATGCCTTGCTGATATCCATATTGTCCGAGAGCGGCAGATAACAGGTCGCCGCCGTCACACGGTTACCGCGAATCACGACCGCGCCGTCGTGCAGCGGTGTGTTGTGCTCAAAAATATTGATCAGAAGCTGGCTCGTCACGATACCATCGACCTCGATGCCCGTCCGCTCGATCTCTCCGAGCGGCGTGCCCCTCTCGATGACGATCAAGGCGCCCGTCTTGACTTTTCCCATCTCAAAACAAGCACGCACCAGCTCTGCAATCGTCTTTTCGCTGAAATCCTCATTTTTCTTCGTATCATCCGTTGAAAACAGCGTCGTCAGCACGTTCTGGCTTCCGATCTGCTCCAGTGCTTTCCGCAGCTCCGGCTGGAAAATAACGATGATCGCCGTTACCGCAATGTACGACGTCTTTTCCAGAAGCCACAGAATCGTATCCAGTTCCAGGATCGCAGCTGCCAGAAAGAATGCAAGAATAAAAACAATACCCTTCAGAAGCGTCCACGCCCGCGTATTTTTGATCCAGATCAGCATTTCATATACCAGAATTGCTATAATCGCGATCTCTATTAAATTTTTAAAGGTTATCTTCGGTACGAACGAGATCCACGAATAAATCTCCGCCAGTATCTCTGCCATTCTTTTCCCTCCCTTTCGGGCTGCGTTTCTGTTACCAGTCACGTACATATGACCCGTCACGCATTTCTTTTAACAACAAGTTTCTTTTATAAAATAGTCTATCTTCTCTTTACTTTATTGATTTCCTGTACCTTTACATCCGTCCTCGAGATCGCAATCTTTGGAACCGCTTTCACATAGTAATAATAATCATCATCCTCAAACTGCGTGTACTCGGTCCGGCTGTAATCGACCGAAAAAACAAACAGCTGATAGATCAGCGATGCAATGACCGCACCAATCATTCCCACAACCAGCTCCGGCACGGACACCGGAACGCCAAAGCGGAAATCGCCGATAAACACAACCAGAATCTGTAAAATAAGACCAGCTCCGATCGCGATCCCCCAGGAGTAGTTGATCGACAGTTTCTTGAGCACACAGACCGTCAGCGCCCCCAGGCAGCATGCCGCAATCATGACAAGCATCGCCGGGTTTGCCAGCAGGTTTTTGATGACCTGCGCCAGCATCTGCGTGATCTCAGTCTGCTCACTGCCTGCCAGGAAGCTTCCGTTCTGCTTCACATACAGAATCACGTAGTACAGAAAAATCCCGCAGCTCATCGGAATCACCGATACGAGGCTTCCAGTCAGTCCGAGAATCATCGGGACTGCAAACGGCACCTTCAGAAAAAACAAGATCGGCGTTACAATCAGGTACGCGCTGTCACCCGGCTGAAATCCGTAATACAGCAGCACCACGATCAGAAGGAACACCAAGGTGATGAGCGCCACTTCCATCGATGCTGCAAAGAGCTGTGCCAGCAAAAAAATCCCAATCAGAAACGCAATGGCTCCAAATGGGAGAAATGCACATATAATTCCCGCAAACAGCGGCACCAGACCGCCGCTCAGTTTCGGCATCAGTCCGATGTTCTGGTTAATCAGAAACACCGCCGCAAAGGCAGTTATAAAACGCAGGAATGCATTCACAAATGCACTGTATCTCGCATAGAAAGCCTTGAGTGCTTCTTTCCCTGCAAGGAGTCCTCTCATCTGCCTCTCCTCTCTCTCTCCATTTTTCTGGCGCGCCGGTGTATATCGTAGCGCTTATCCAGATGTTTCAGTTTCGCTATGTAGATCCGGTTCATCTTTTCCTCGTACTCATACCGCCCGCCATACACGATGATCGTCAGCACGACATACAGAAAAAGCCCCCCGAGGTATAAAGCTCCTCCTCGAAAAGCCAGTCCCTTCAGTTCATCCATTCCTATCGAACTCAGAACTACTTCTACATTAAATAATACCCACATTCCAAAGAGAAGTATGCTGCACAATGTATAGCTTATAAATCCCCGGAGCAGATTGCGGCTGATATAGTCGCTTTTAAAATACTGATTGACTGTTTTCATCTGGGAAGCATGCTTCTTCTCAAACAGTGCCAGTTCGGTCATTAATTTTATCTTGTCTTCGTTGAGCATACATGGTTCCTTTTTTATATATGCCGCGGCTTCCGGTCCAATACGTCCCGTTTCTGAAACCGCTGCGCCAAAAACGCATTCTTCCATAAATTATAACATAACTTTTTTCTCTTGGCGAGGGGGCGGGGGGATTTTTCATAGGTTTTTCATAAATTTGTAAGGGATTGTCAGACATCAAAAAAGAGCTCTGCCGATCACACATTTTCGCATGATCGGCAGAGCGTATCAAGTCTGTTTCATAAGATGTAAAAACTATGCCTTTTTTGCTTCTTTTTATGTTATGATACTTTTATGATGATACCAGGGTCAAAAGGTCAGAAGTTCGACGCAAGCTTGCTTGCAGGAGAATTTTTGACCTTGGGACCCGCCAAAAACATGAGTAAGTAGCCATTTTTCAAAGAAAAATGAGCGAATTACGAATGTTTTTGAAGATTGCGGGAGCATATAGTGCGGAGCAATCTGGTATCAGAGGGGTCAAAATGCCTTTTGACCCCAACATCTTTATGATATTAGAATCAAAAGGTTCGAAACATGCGTAAGCAGCCTTTTTCCAGACAATCAGAAGAAAAGAGGGATTTTGTTTTGAAAATCGCGATTGTAGATGATTTGTCCAGTGTATGGGTGCAATACCTCGCGCTCCCTTGCTTTGGCGTTTTATTTAAGCTGATAGTAGACGCCGAGAGCGGAATGATTTTATTTCTATATTTATTTATCATCGATTATCTGTTGGTCGTGCGTGCCGCCGCTTTCTGCATCTGTCAGGCGCTCTTCGGCTACAACTTTTTCTCCTGTCAGACCGGGTGTTCCGGCTCTGAAAACACGCCGCCTTTCATCCGCCTCTCCGCGGTGCAGACGGGTACCTCCACCCTGTCCATCACCACGGACAACACCAGCGCATTCAGCCCTACCTGGATGAATGAAAAACTGGTATCGACCAAACCTGCGGGAAGCGGCATCGGAACCGAATCGATCCGCATGATCGCCGAACAGTACCACGGCGATGCACGGTTTGAATGGCGGGACCGCGTATTTTATGCTTCGGTATTACTGAACCCATAATGATACAAAAAACAGATATCCTCTTTTTATATAATGATGATTAGTAACTGTTCAGTAGGTCTGCGCATTTACTGCGCTGACCGTACGAAAACATGGGCCAGCAGGCAAAAATCCCATTGCCGTAGGCAATTTTTAATGGATTTTTGCGCGTGACTGTGAAGGTACTGAACAGTTACGATGATTATAAATTTTCTGCTATCTCCCTACATAACCGGTTCCTGCAGCACGGTTCCCTCCGGGAATGCGGTACGGAACACGCGGCGCACCAGCGGACCTGCTACGATGAGCTGGAACGGAAGCGCCATGATGATGTTCTTCGGAATATTGGTCAGCCAGATGATGAACAGCTGGCTCCATGCGCCGGATTTCACGCAGGCTTCCAGACCGCCATATAAGGACATAACAAATACCATCGGAACGACCATGCAGCAGGAGATCGTGATTACTTTACGAAGTGTGCTGCTCTCCGGTGATACAAAGTAACGGAACGCAATTCCCTTCGCCGGACCGGACACGATGAACCAGTCAAACAGAAACGCATACACGAATGCAAACGGAAATCCGATCCATCCTTCGCGGATCGTTTCCAAGGATAAATGTCCCATATGAAGGGTTACATTGTACATACTCATCCAGAGTACCATAGTGAAACACATGATAACGGAATAGATAAAACTTTCTCTCTTATTTCTTGGCATTTTCATTCTCCTCCTATAAAATAATTGCTTCTATCCAGATGCATCGGCAAATCAGTCCGGCACACCCACGCGCAAGATGCTGTCCGTGATAAATTTCACAAAATAAAAGGCAGCAGAAATCGGAAACTCGTTTCGATCTCTACTGCTGTATGCAATCTCACTGCGTTTTTTCAAACTATATTCAACTTGGGTTACGGTTCGCTATTATAACGTCTTTTTTCCATTCGTGTAAGCACTTTTTTTATTTTTTCACAATTTCATCATATTGAACGATCAATTTTTTCTATTTTTTATTCCGGTTATGCAACTTGACAAGAGCTGCTTTTTCAGCTCCCTTTTCATTTTTTCCGAATTTTTCCCTAAAAACAGGCAAATAGATATTGACAATACTGCCTTTATTCGATAGAATGTAATAGTATGTTTACATTGAACTGTCCGTGTCCAGGCTTTAATGCAAACCAAATACAAAATGAATTACGAATCAAAATAAAAGAATTTATGATGGAGGTACACTACATTGGCTAACATTAAATCCGCAAAAAAAAGAATCTTAGTTGCAGAGACAAGAGCTGCAAGAAACAAGGCTATCAGATCCAAAGTTAAAACTGCTGTTAAGAAAGTTGAAGCTGCCGTTGCTGCAAAAGATAAGGCTGCTGCACAGGTTGCATTATTAGCTGCTACCAGCGAGATCGACAAGGCTACTTCCAAGGGCGTATACCACAAGAATACAGCTTCCCGCAAAGTATCCCGTCTTTCCAAGGCTGTAAATACTCTGGCTTAATTATCCAGAGCGGATCTTTCGAATTATATATTAAAAATTAACCCAAATTAAAAAACCATTATTCTGTGGGTGTGACAGAATAATGGTTTTTTGTTGCTTCTTTTCCAGCCGGGTCCGGCCGAAGAACCGCTGATTCTGATGCTGGCACTGCCCTTTAGAATCAGCGCACGTAACTTCTGGGCTGACTGATCAGCAGCTCCACCGCCAGCCGGTCGCCCATCCGCCCGGTCTTGACTGCCTCCTCGGCATCCACGCAGGTCTGCACATAGGAAATGAGCTGTTCTTTCGTAAATGCCGCCGCCTGGCTGCTGAGTTTTCCGGCTACGAACGGAGGTACTTTCAATTTCGAGGCAACCGTCCCCCGGTCTGCGCCGGACGCCTGCAATTCTCGCACCAGCAAAAGCTGATTAAACTGTCTGGCAATCAGGAACAGAATCCGCATCGGCGGCTCCTTTAAAGCCAGCAGATCCTGATACAGATCGAGCGCTTTCCGCTGCTTCTTCTCCGTTACCGCGCGGATCATCTCGAAAATCCGGTTCGTAATCTGCGTTG
>ENA-ORTV01002127-ORTV01002127.1-human-gut-metagenome-genome-assembly--contig:-NODE-2127-length-19476-cov-4.398435_pt1 | contig 19476 bp, 12 predicted proteins | sample MGYA00241915_ERZ509194 | MGnify/ENA primary metagenome ERZ509194 (study PRJEB26280, sample SAMEA2338810) | human gut metagenome | biome: human gut; feature: human-associated habitat; material: faeces... | reverse complement strand
TATATATTTGCTTCTTTTCATCAGATTGATCTTTGATTTGATCAAAATCTTCTTTGCCGATTCTTCCATTCACAAGTTTGTGTACTGCATCTGCACTCGCTGTGTCACGTGTGATTTCTGTTTCAAGGGCAGTCTTAGTGTAAGAGCTTTGCAGAATAAATGTGTACAACGCTATTACAAAAATCATCAAAAGCCCCGCAATCACAAAGATACTGCCTGTATTCTTCAGACTAAGGAGTTTTTTCGAATTAACTCCTTCTTTTGTTTGCTTCATGCTGCTCATTCACATCCTCTAAATCCTAATCTGCCAATTTTATCATAGCATATTTTCATGCAGTCTTCAATACAGCAAAAGCAGCCACCACTACAGTGACTGCTCTTTCTCAATGATATCGCTCCGCGGCACCACGCTGTTCCAGCATATCATTCTGCATGACAAGCTGCGGCTGCTGGAGGCGGTATAAAAATATCTGCATGTAATTGCTCGATATGATGCGAGTCTGTTTCAAAACCTTAAAGTTTCGCCACCGGTTGCAAAACGCAGCGTCATAAGTTATAATAGAGGTATCAAAACCTATATTCAAAACTCGCGGTGTCAAAACCGGGAAAACGGGGGAATTTACATGACATTCGGCTACGCGAGAGTCTCGACCAAGACGCAGGCGCGCGACGGCAACAGTCTGGACGCGCAGCAGGCGGCGCTGACCGCGGCGGGCGCGGAAAAAATTTACACGGACACCTTCACCGGCACGAAGATCGAGCGCCCGGAGTTTGACAGGCTGCGCGCGCAGCTGCGGCGCGGCGATGTGCTCATCGTGACCAAGCTCGACCGCCTCGCGCGGTCGGTGTCGCAGGCGTCCGGCCTCATCACCGAGATGATCGACAAGGGCATTACCATCAATGTGCTGAACCTCGGCATCCTGTCCAACGACTCGGTGAACACGCTGCTGCGCAACGTGCTGCTGTCGTTCGCGCAGTTCGAGCGCGACATGATCGTGCAGCGCACGCAGGAGGGCAAGGCCGTCGCGCGCGCGACCGACCCGAATTTCCGTGAGGGCCGCCCGCCCAAATTCGATGCCGAGCAGCTCGACCACGCGATGGCGCTGCTCGCGGACCATTCCTACGCACAGGTCGTCAAATTGACCGGCATCAGCAAGTCCACGCTCATCCGCGAGAGGAAGCGGCGCCGTCTGGCGGAGGAGGAATGAGCGCGGCACAGCGGGCAGAAACGCCCTATATATAATAAGGTATAGCAGGCGGTTTTTTTGACCGTCCCGCTCTCCCCCCCGCCGTAAAGAACCCGTTAAATTGCAGAAAGGCCGCCGGAGTTTGCTCCGGCGGCTTTTTTTGCGCGCTGCGGTGCAGAAAACGGCAAATCCCGCAAAAATAATGAAAAAGGACGGGAAGCGGCGCGGAAAAGGCGGCTTTACCCTGGTAGAGCTGGCTGTTACGCTGGTCATTATGAGCATCCTGTTCGCCATCGCTGTCCCGAACCTGCTCGGGTATATCCACCTGTCGCAGTTCCGCAGGAACGAGTCCTGCGCAAAGACCATGTATCTGTCCGCGGAATCCGCGCTGACGTACTGCCGCACCGGCGGCGAATGGGAGTCGTTTTGCAGACGGGTGAAGGACGAGGGCGTGCTCAACCGGTCGTTCGACGAGGCGGACGGGGAGCAGAAAAAGCTCAGCGGCCGCATCTACGGCATCCGTCTGGATGCGGACGAGTATGCCTCGGGCGAGCTGTCGGGCGACGGCAGTCTCGTCGACGAGCTGCTTTCGCAGGATACCTACGACAAAAGTCTGCTGAACGCCGCGATCTGCATCGAGATCGACGTGGAGAGCGGTCATGTCTACTCGGTCTTTTACGGCACGAGCTGCAAGGGACTGTACTACGGCTCGAACGCGCTCAGCCAGCCGGCGGAGCTGTCCGGCGAATGGCTGGACATGGACAGCCGCGCCAGCTACGACCTCCGACGCGCGGAGCGCCTTGGCTATTACTCGGTGCAGGACGCGGTGAACGTCGTCAATCTGGACGCGGCGAAGCTCAAGATCACCTCGATCAATCTGGTCAACGGCGAAACGCTCTCGCTGGGCTGGTCGAGCAGCGTCAGAGCGCAGAACAGGGCGAACGTATATTATGAGGTGAAGCTGTACAGCAGCGCGGACAAGGCGCAGCTGCTGACCATCCGCGTCCCGGGCAGCGCCCTCAAAACCGGCGCGCAGCCGCTCGAGGTCACGGCCGAGGACGGAACGAAGAAAAACTATACCTTCCCGATAGAGTACGATCAGACCACCGGGCGTGCTTCTCTGGTGCTGGACGGCATGATGAACGCGCAGCTGTACAGCAGGCTCGACGAGCTTTCGGACGAGGACGAGGCGGCCTTCCGCCAGAGCAGCAGCACCAGCATCACGCGCTTCGGCGGCACACTCGCCGCACCGGCGGAGATCTACGCGACCGTGCAGGCCTTCCCCGACCCGAACGCGGCATACGACAGCGGCGAGATGTACCAGAAGAGCGACGTCATCGACTCGAACCGCGCCAATACGCTCTTCGGCGACGGCACGAGCGCCGACGGCGCCGAATGCGAGGTCAAGGCCTTCCGCCATCTGTCCAACATCCGTTATATGAATAAGGCGGCTGAATTTTCCGTTGCCGCGCGTTCGCTCGACTGGACGAGCGACAGCGTAAGGGTCTACGGCACAGCCGCACACGGCGCGCTCACGGTCTCCTCCGGCACGGACATCGGCTTTCCGAGCATCCCGGAGCTGAAAACCGGTCAGACGCTGAACGGCGCGGGCGGTCTGCTGAACCGCATCGCCGCCATATTCACCGGCGGGAACGCCGTCAGCAGCCTCCGGCTGGATGCTACCTCGATCGACGCGAACGCGGAGTATCTCGGTCTGTTTCAGAAAAATTCCGGCACGATACGCGGTCTGCGCCTGCTCTCGCCGCAGGTGGACGTCTCCTCGGCTACGCTCAGGGGCGTCGGCGCGGTCTGCGGCTACAGCTGCGGCTCTCTCGAGGGCGACAGCGTGGACGGCGCGGACGCGAGGGTGCGTGCGGCGCTGACGGCGGCGGATGCCGAGGGCATCGGCGGCGTCGCGGGCGTCATCGAGGGGAACGGAACGACAACCGGTCTGTCCGCCTCGGGCGCTGTGACCGGCACCCTGCCGGTCTCCGGCGAGGCGCGCGGCATCGGCGGCATCGCAGGCAGCCTTACCGTGTCCGGCACGGCCGTCAAAAACCTCACGAGCCGCGCTTCTGTCACGGGCAACCGCTCGGCCGGCGGCATCGCAGGCTATCTTGCGGGCAGCGGTCAGTCGACCCGTCAGGATCTGCGCGACTGCACGAACGAGGGTCTGGTCCTCAGCAGTGCGGACGCGGACAAGACCTCGCTCGCGGGACGGTACATCGGCGGCATCGTCGGCTACGCTTATCATGCCTCGCTCGGCGGCTGCACCAGCCGGGCAGGCCGTGCGGCGGACTACGAGTATACGCAGGCCGACCGGAGCAGGCTGCGCGGCAGGTATGTCGGCGGCATCGTCGGCTACAGCGACGGCAGCGTGCTGTACCGCTGCTCCACCGGTGCGGACGGCTATGTGCTCGGAAGCGAATACGTCGGCGGCATCGTCGGCGGCGCGAACGAGGGCGCGAACAGGCTGCTGCTGTCTGACGGCACGACCCGCGTCACCGCGAACGCCGCCTGCGTCATCGGCAACTCCTATGTCGGCGGCATCATCGGCCGCAACAGCGGCGGCTCCGTCATCGAAAACTGCGTCAATACCGGCGTCGCCGCAGGCTATCAGGCGTATATCGGCGGCATCTGCGGCGCGAACGAGAAAACCGCGTCCATCGTGAACTGCGCGAGCTACGTGTCCGACACCGACGGCGCGGTCTACCGGCGCGTCACCGGCTGGGGCGCGACCGGCAGCTATGCGGGCGGCCTGACCGGCTACAACGGCGGCAGCATCGTCTTTGACAAAAAAAGCGCCGTCTCCACGCGCAGCGTGGCGGGCATCGTGGTCGGCAGGGACTACGTCGGCGGTCTGGTCGGCTATAACGACGCAGACGGCACGATCGACGTCGATTATACCCTGATCGGCGGCAGCGTTTTCGCCTCCGGCGACTGCGCCGGGGGGCTTGCCGGTCTGAACGCCTCGACGGCGCTCCTCGGGCAGACGCTGACCGTCAAACCGGCCAGCGTGCAGGGGCGGTACTATGTCGGCGGCGCGATCGGCGCGAACGTGGTCGATCCGGACACGGACATCACGGTCGGCTCACTCCGGGTCGACAACAGCCTCGGCTCGGTCACCGCAGAGGCGTTCTGCGGCGGTCTGATCGGCTATCAGCGCACCTTTACGGAAAAGGACCGGGAAGGCAGAGCGCTGTACGCTCTCCTGCCGGGCATCGCGGAGAACGGGGACAATGTGCCGGGCGCCGTGACGGCCTCCACCAATCCGCACACCGTCACCATCACCTCGGACGGCAACAGTGCAGGCAGGCTGTCTGTGGTTTCGAGCAATATGACCATCCGCGCGTATGCGTATGCGGGCGGCGTCGTCGGCTGCGGCGAGCCGCAGAGCAAGATGCAGGTGGTCGGCTGCCTGAACGCGGGCGGCTTCGACCGTCCGGCGGACGGCGTATTTCCGGACAGCAGGCTGAAAACCGGTGTCAATCTCGCGGCCTATCTGCGCACGCAGGGCCATGAGGACGCGGCGCAGGCGCTGTCCGATGAGCCGGGCGCGGATACGCTCCGCGTTTCCATCGTCGGCGGCATCGTCGGCGTCAATGGCGAAAACCATGTGATCGACCGCTGCGCCAGCAGGGGCACGATGAACGGTCTGGACGCCATGGGCGGCGTGGTCGGTCTGAACGAGGGTCGGATTACGGACTGCACGCTGTCCGGCAGCATGGGCAGCGCAACGCAGGATTATATCGGCGGCATCGCGGGTCTGAACGTCGGCGGCAGGACGGCGGGCACGCTCGAAAACTGCACGGCCGGGAAAAACTGCACCGTCACCGGACGCACTGCGGTCGGCGGCATCGTCGGCTTCAACCTCAGCGGCGGACAGGTGCAGAACTGCACCGGCAGCGCGAACGTCAGCGGCGCAGGCCGCGTCGGCGGCATCGCGGGCGAAAACGGCGGCGAGATCGTGCTTTCGGGCGCGAAGGCGGGCACGCGGCGCGTCACCGGCTCCGGAAGCGGCGTCGGCGGCGTGATCGGCGTGAATACGGCGGACGGCACGCTCCGCGCGGCGGACGACAGCGCACAGGGCGACGTCATCGCCGCGGACAGCGAACTGACCGTGCGCGGCGGCAGCAAGGTCGGCGGCATCGCCGGCATCAATCGCGGCACGCTCGGCGGCACGAGCGGCAGCTGTCTGACCAGTCAGGCGGCGGAGGTCCGCGCCGAGTCCGGTCTCGCAGGCGGCATCGCCGGTGCGCAGGAGGGCGCGACGGCCCGTCTGCGCTTCGCGAAAAACCTCGGTCGGGTCACGGCGAACACGGGCGCGGCGGGCGGCATCGTCGGCATCAGCAGCGGGGAGAGCACGGTCGAGAACTGTTACGGCGACGGCAGCGTCGCCAGCAGCGACGGCTACGCCGGCGGCATCGCGGGCGAAAACCTCGGCCGCATTCAGAACTGCGCGGTCGGCAGCGGCGGCGCGGCGGTAACGCTCACCACGCGCAGCCGGACGGCGGCGGGCGCGGTCTGTGCGGTCAACCACAAGGGCGGCACGGTCAGCGGCGCGGAAATCGGAGACCGGATCACGATCTCCGGCAGCGCCTTCCTGCTCGGCGCGCTCGTCGGCGACAACAGCGGCACGGTCGCGGACGCCGAGGTCGCGCAGCAGCCGGAATACGACGTTTCCGCGAGTGCTTTGCAGGTCGGCGGCGCGGTCGGCATCAACCGGCCGGGCGGCACGGTCCGCTCTGTCCGCGTCACCTCGGATTTCAAGGGCTTTTCCCGCTATCAGTACCTCGGCGGCGTGGTCGGTCAGAACTGCGCGCCCTCGTCCGACGGCACGGCGGCAGGCAAGGTGGAAAACTGCACCTATTCGGGCGCGATCACCGAGGGAAAGAGCGCCGCGGCGAACTGCTACGGCGGCATCGCCGGCGTCAACGGCGGTCTGCTGAGCGGAAACACGGTCTCCGCGCTGACGCTGACGGCGGACGGCGTGTACACCGCGACCGCCACCAGTTCGGCCTCCGACAAGGAGCGCCTGTCCACGCACATCGGCGGCATCGCCGGCAAGAACGATACGTCCGGCATCATCGAGCAGTGCTACATAGACAATACCAGAACCGGCTCGATCACGGTCAAGAACGGCATGGTCGGCGGCGTGACCGGCTATAACAAGGGCACGGTCGCCCTGTCCGGCGATAAGAGCACCGAGACCCTGATGGCGAATGTCCGCGAGGTGAGCGAGCTGCTCGCGAACGCGAAAGACCTGTCGGCGGACAGCAGCTGGGTCAAATGGAAGGACGGCGCGGACATCGAGGAGCTGACCTATGCTTCGAGCGGCAAACCGGTCGCGCAGGGACGCACCATGCAGATCATCGTCACGGGCAACGGCAGTCTCGGCGGCATCGCGGGCTGCAATGCGCCGTCCGGCGCGCTCGAGCGCTGCGTCAGCGGAAACTGGCTGCTCGTCAACCGTTCGGACAGCATCAGCGTCGGCACCGGCGGCATCATCGGCATGAACGAGAGCGAAAAAAATCTCTCCTTCCTGCTCAACCGGGCGTTCGTCGGCCGTCAGCTCCGTAACGCCAACACCAACCGTTTCGCCGGCGGCATCATCGGCACCCAGACCAACCGCACGACGGCCGACTGGCTGATCGAGGGCTGCATCAACTACGGAACGGTCTACGGCTGCCTGTCGCACTACTCGGGCGGCATCATCGGCCAGTGGACGAACAACGGCGGCACGCTCGAGCGCTGCTATAACTACGGCAATCTCCAGACCACCTTCAAGGCGAACTGGGTAGGCGCGTCGGGCGGCATCGTGGCGCAGCTGTATCACGCCTCCTCCGGTCAGGACTTCAACATCCTCAGCTGCCAGAACCACGGCAGTCTGTACGGACGGAACGGACGGAGCGTTAACGACTGCGCGAACGACAGCGGCGGCATCCTCGGCAATGTCACGGCCTACGCCGCCGACGCCGGAAAGGGTCAGGCGTTCACGATCAATGTCGCGGACTGCGTCAACGGCCCGGGCGTCGAGATCTATTCGGGCTCCATGGCCTCCGGCATCGTCGGCTTTTTCTCGACGGACGGCGTGGCGAATATCACGAACAACCGCCAGGCACAGCAGCTCATCACCAACGCGACCGAGAACATCACGCTGAACATCGACCGCTGCCGCAACTATGCGAAGACGCTCAGTGGTTACAACTTCACCGCCGGCATCTTCGGCGACCGCTATGCCTACGGCCGGACGCAACCCGCGACGGATACCTATATCCAGAACTGCTTTTCGGTCACGCCCGGCCAAAAGGACCGCGAGATCGTCTTTATGCACAGCGGCGGCTCGGATACGCTGAGCGCGGAAAAGACCGGAAACAACTATTACTTTGACGATGCCTGGGCCATCACCAAGCAGGATGCCTCGGGCGGCATCGCCTCCGACTACACAAACCGCCGCGAATCCCGCCGCGCGTATTCGCGTATGCTCGGCTACGGCCTGTTCGATCATCGGCTGTTCGCCGCTGCGGCAGGGCCGACTCTCAAACCGGTCGACTCGTTCGCGACGACCTCGCACGGTATGTACTACAACATGACCCCGTCCAATACCTCGATCGATGAGCACGGCATCATGACCGAGACCTCTTCCGGGAAGATCGTCGGCCGCGTTATCTATGATATGCCGTACTCGTATGAGCCGTATGTGTTCAATCACGGCGGTTCGACGCTCCAGCAGGCGGTCAAGACCCGAAACGGCGGGGCGAGCGGCATGGACGCCTATGCCCGCACCGCCTACCGCGACTTCGAGCACGGCAGGACGGACGGCGGCGCGCTCGACGGCTCCTTCGACGTTTCGCTGCGCCAGAACAGCGAGGGCGGCTTCGAGGTCTCGATCACGGACGACGACCGTCCGCTGTACTACGAGGGCAGAGTTTCGGTCGACGGCAGAGAGGTGCTGTCCGGTCTGCGCTTTATCCCGAAGTGCAAGGGACAGGGTCTGTGGGACCCCGAGCTTAACGGCACGCAGGCTTACGGCGCGGGCACGACAGAAGGCACGTTCCAGCTGCCTGCCGGTCTGGAGAACGACACCGCAGGGCAGAGCATCACGCTTTCCGTCCGCGCGGTCAGCCTGTTCGAGGACACCGCGCCCTCCGCATGGAAGCAGGCGCAGACGGTCGACGTCTCGGTCCTGCCGACGCCGGACATCAGCATCCGTCTGACCGGGCACGAAAATGCGTCCCGGTCGAACGGCTGGAAGGAGTCGGCGGTCTACCGGCTCTCTCTGAACAACCTTGCCGATTATACGCCGTTCAGCGGCTGGAAGGTCGTCTGCCGCCTCGGCTCGCAGACCGTGACGCTCGACAAGAGCCGCCCGGCGGCCGAGATCCGCGGCGGCGGCCTGCAGGAGCTGATCGTGACCGCGTCGGCAGATGTCACGAACGGCATCCAGCCGGCGTCTGTGACCCGGACCATCCCGATCGACACGCCGGCGTACCGGCCGGACGGCAGCATCAGCAGCCTGACCGCGTCGTATTCGGGCAGCACGGCGGCGGATTTCACCGTCACGGCGGCGCTGACCGTCCGGGAGACCACGATGGAGACCCCGCCGGTCTACCGCATCGAGCTGCTCGGCACGGTCGGCGGACAGGAATACGTTTTCGCGCATGAGGATGTGCTGACCTCGGCGGGCAGCACGGTCACGGCGAACTTCCGCGACCTGCCGGTGCAGTATTTCGCGGATACCGTCAAAAACCGCCGCGTGCGCGCGTGGTATGCGGCCTCCGGTCTCGGCCCGGTCATCACCTATGGCGAGACCCGGCAGAGCGGCGACGCCGCCGTTACCCTGCGCACGTACAGCGCCTCCGGCGAACAGCAGCCCGACCGCACGATTTACAGCCATGTCCTCGGCTCTCCGGGCGATTTTGCCGATTACATCGCATACACCGCGCTGCAAATCACGCCGCTCGCTGCGCCGGTGCTGAACGCGCCCGAGCTCAGCCGCAGCGCGTCCGGCAGCATCAGCTACCGGTTCTCGTGGACGCAGCCCGGCCAGGGCGCCGCAAAAGCGCGCTACAGCGTCCGTCTCACGGGCATCACCGCCGACCGCGCAAGGGTCGGCATCCCGCTGGGCGAGGTCTACACGGACAGCGCCGCAAAGGAGTTCACCGTCAGCGCGGACGACTGGCAGTACGCCGCGGTCGAGCTGACCGTCACCCGTCTGGGACAGGCCTACGGCGAGGTCGGTCTGAGCGCGTCTCAGACCTGTCTTGTTAAGCAGCGCCTCCCCCGTCCGGGTCAGCCGTCGGTATCCAACCCGGATACCAACGAGCTGGTATACGACATCCGCTGGCGCGCGTCCGGGAGCGAGACCGGCTGCGCGGGCTACCGGATCTATGTGCAGCCGAAGGGCGGACAGGCCGAGCCGCTGGGCGGTCTCGTGCCCGCCGGCGGCGGCAGCTATTCGGTCAAGCGCAGCCTCGAGCAGTACGCCGGAAAGACCGTCGACCTCTATCTCGTGGCGGCGGCGGACGATACCGGCTACGCGAACAGCCCGAACGGCATCGTCTATACGATGACCGTGCCCGAGCGCCTGTCCGCGCCGCGCGTCAAATGGGCGTACAGCTGGCAGGGGAAAGCCTCGTCCGACCCGGTCGCGGCGTCCGATTTTCGAAACGGCGGCCTGACCGTCACCGTCACGCCGCAGGATGCGGCGAGCATGCCGCCGGGCGGCAGCACCTGCCTGCTCCGGGCGGTGATCTATGACGAAAACCACCGCGAGCTCGGCACGTATCCGGTCTCCGCGATGCGCGAGAGCGGCAGCAGCTATGTCTGCGCGCTGTCCGGTCTGGACACGAAATACGCGGGCCGCAGCATCCGCTTCGAGACCCGTATCTCCCAGTCGGCGGGACAGGTCAGCTCGGCATGGGTCGAGGGCGATACCGTCACCCTCCCCCGCGTCCGTCTGGACACGCCGGCAGCGTCGCTCGCGAACGTGAACGAGACCGTGCGCGTCACCTACGGTCAGGCGAACCTGATGATCTATCAGGCGGACTGGACCGCCCTTCTGACCACGCTCTCGTGGCGCGAGGTGGAAAACGCCGACCGGTACACGATCATCCTGACCGATCAGGCGCAGCAGTCCGCGCTCGTTTCCGTCGACATGAGCGGCGGACAGCCGAAGATCACGGTCTCCGGTCAAACTCCGGCGGCGGAGAGCGGCGGCTGGTACAATGTAAAGCCGGGAAGCACGGTCACGGGCCGCTACAGCCTGACCGGCGGCAGCATCCGCTATTACAGCTGTCAGCTGAATACCATGCTGCGGGCGGAGGACGGCGTAATCACGCTCAAGCTGCCCAACCTCTTCTCGATGACGACACACGACAATCAGACGCTGTCGCTCAGCGATGTGCAGATCCGTCAGGTATCTGTCACCGCAGACAGCACGAGCACGCGCTATGCAGCGTCCGACGCTGCCGAACGCGAATTTTCATGACACAAAGGAGGCGGCAGACATGAACCGGATACGGCAGGGCTGGGACGCGCTGCGGCGCGGACGGCGGAGCGGCGTTTCGCTCGTCATCGCGCTCTGCGCGGTCGCCGTCTTCATCGGACTGTCGCTCAGCATCGTCTATTCCTCGTCCATGCTGCTCTCGCGGGCGAACCGCAAGATCGGTCGCGAGCGCTGCTATCAGCTCGCGCAGTCCTTCGCGCAGGTGCTCGACAGCGAGCTGACGGCGTACAACACCGAGCGCACCGACCTCGGCGGCGCGGACGATAAATGGCCGCAGACCGCGGACGGCTCCAGGACGTTCTATCAGTACGCCAACAGCGTGCTGGAAAACCTCGATGCGTACGACGCGGACGACCCGGAGCACACCACCTACTATTACAGCGCCGGGGACGAGGACGACGATTACGGAAAAGTGACCGTCATGCTCCGAAAGCAGAATACGGACAGCGAGCAGAACCCGGCGGACCGGACCGGCTGTTTCCCCTATGCGGAAAAGGACCGGCAGACCGCCGAGATTTCGGCGCAGACCTTCATCCGCTATCAGCTTTCGGTCAGCGTCCGGGTGGAAAAGGGCGCGGACAGCTTCACCTACACGACCGAGTATTCCCGCCGGGACGGCTTTCAGCCGATCTACACCTGGGAGGGCGAGAACGGCAGCATCACGCCGGTGTACTGGGTCAGTCCGCATTTCAGCCGGAGCCACAGCATCGCGGACCTGCTCGAGCCGAAGACAGACGAGAACGGACAGACCGAGCCTGTTTTCATCAGCTACCGCTATGACCCCGGCTACACCACCTACAAGAAATACGAGCCCGTCAACAAACCCGCCGGAGGTGCCGCCGAATGAAAAAACTGATACAGGTGCTGCGTGACCGCCGGGGAGAATCCATGGTCGAGATCCTGGTCTCGACGGTGGTGTTCATGCTGCTGCTCGGCGCGCTGAACGGCGCGGTCGGCTTCGCCTCGAACGCACAGCGCAAATCGGAGCAGCTCCGGGAGGACGCGGTCGTTCTCCAGAGAGAGGTGCGGGCGGGAACGCCCGCCGGCGACGATGCTGCGGCCTATGATTTCCGGGCGGCGACCCCGGACGGCACGGAGACCGGCCTGAACGCCTTCCGCGTCCGGGTCAAAAAGCAGACCGTGACCGCCAGCACCCCGTCCGGCAAGACCGTCCCCTTCTGCCGGTTCGCGAAGGGAGAGTGACCGCATGAAACGCATTCGCTCTGTCCTGCGCGGCCGGGAGGGCATGACGCTGGTCGAGCTGATCGTCAGCGCCGGACTGCTCTGTCTGGTCATCGCCGTGTTCAGCGCGTCCCTGCGCCCGGCGGCCGAGATCTCGCGCCGCACGCAGGAGCTGAACAGCGCCGAGCTGATCGCGGACGACCTGCTCGAGACCGTGCGCAGCCGGGTCGAGACCGCCACGGAGTACATCAAATGCTACGAAAACGGCGCGGACATCACGGACCAGACCGGCAGCAGCCGCGGCTCTGCGGTCGAGTTCGGCACATCGAACGCCGTCGAGCTGCTCACGGCGGACGGCTGCGCGGAGACCGCGATCATGGTCGGCTCCCGCGCCGCAGGAACCGAGGCGGCGGTCGAAAAGGGGTATCTCCTCGAGCGCTATTACGACAACAGCACCGGCGTTTTCTACAGCAAAAACGCGGACGGCACGCCGTGCGCGCGCGCGCTCGCGCAGACCTATGCAAAGGGCTTTTACATGGGTCTCCGCGCCGGTCTGTACTTCGAGCTCGACGAGTCCGGCCGCACCGTCACCGCCACCGTGACCATCTTCCGCGACGCGGATATGACCGACGCGGTCTTTTCGGACTCGCTCCTCATCGACCTGCGGTACGACATCCCGGTCAAAACCGGCGTCACGGCGCAGAAGCGTTCGGCGGCATAAAAAAAAGAAGTGTAATCCCGCGGAGCACCGCCGCGGTTTACAGAGATAGAAAAACAAAAACGAAATTTGGAGGAACAAGATCATGATGGAAAAAATGATCGCGCTGCAGCAGAAGCGCCGCAGCAAGAAGGGCGGCTTTACGCTGGTAGAGCTGATCGTAGTCCTGGTCATCCTGGCGATCCTGGCAGCTCTGCTGATCCCGGCGCTGACTGGATATATTAACCGTGCAAAGGAGAAACAGATTGTTGCTGAAACTCGCCAGTGTGTAATGGCGGCGCAGACGCTTGCAGACGAATACTATGCTAAGAACTCGGGCGATCCGACGTTTGGCTCTGCTGCTACTGATAAGATTAAGCTGACGGAAATTCAGGACTTGGCTGATACGAAGAATGCGCCGACTTCTGCCAAGAGTAAGGACGGCAAGATTAATGAGCTGGTTTATGAGGGTTGCACCTACTCTGTAACCGGTAACAAGGCTACCTTCACCATCAAAGGCAAGGAAGTAGCATAATCGCATTCTGACCCCTGCCGCTGCATCGGCGGAGCGCTGTAACGGTGCATCCGCTCCGCCTGCGGCATGGCAGGTCACGGCTTCTTAAACGTTTAAGCGGCTGTGACCTGTCATGCGGTTCGCTGCATGGCACATTTCTGTAAAAAAACCGATCCATACCGACCCCAGCGAGGAGGAAAAACAATGCTTTACATCGCCTGCGCGGTATTATGGCTGCTGCGCTTCGCGCTCGGCGCGAGCATATTCAGCTTTCTCGGCGTTGTGATCTGGCGTCTGCCGCGCGGAGAGAGCGTGGTCAAGGGACGCAGTCACTGCCCCGCGTGCGGGCGCACGCTGTCGGCGGCCGAGCTCGTCCCGTGTCTGAGCTTTCTCGTGCAGGGCGGCCGCTGCCGCGGCTGCGGCGCGCGCATCCCCGCGAGGGATTTCTGGCTCGAGGTGCTCGGCGGCGGCGGCGTTTGTGCCTGCTGCGCCGCCTTCGGCGGCGAGACCGCGCGGGCAGCGCTCTCGTTTGCCGTACTCGGCATTTTAACGGTCGTGGCGTTCATGGACATCGACACGCTCGAGATCTATGACCGCTTCCCGGCGCTGCTGCTGGTCTGCGGCGCGGCGGCGCAGTTCGTTTTCCCCGGTCCGGGAATAAAATCGCGGCTGCTCGGCTGCGTGATCGTCAGCCTGCCCATGCTGCTCCTCGCGCTCGTTGTCCCGGGCGGCTTCGGCGGCGGCGACATCAAGCTGATGTTCGGCGCGGGCTTTTTCCTCGGCGCGAGACTGACGGTCGTCGCCGCCTTTCTCGGCATCCTGCTCGGGGGCGGCTTCGGCGCGCTGCTGCTCGCCGCGAAAAAGGCGGATCGAAAGACCCGGTTCGCCTTCGGGCCGTTCCTGTGCATCGGCATCGCCGCCGCGATGTTCTTCGGGGAGCGTCTCGCAGACTGGTATATCGGCTTACTGTAATCAATGAAAAGGAGGGTCAGCATGGCTGCATCCGACAACCGCCGTCCGTCCGGCGGACACACGCTGTTCCGCTACACGGCAAAGGATATCGACGGAAGGACCGTCCGCGGCACGATGGAGGCGGCGGACTATGACGCGCTGTACGCGCAGCTGCTCGAGCAGGGACTGTACCCGCAGCGCGTCACCGGCCGCGGCGCAGACCGCCGCCCGCGCACGCTCCGTCCGCAGGAGCTAAGCGACCTGTGCCGCCAGCTTTCCACGCTGCTCGCCTCGGGCGTCAGTCTGGTGCGCGCGCTGACGATCATTTCCCAGGACGAGGGCATCAGCGCCGGCCTGCGCCGCGTGTACGAGAGCGTGCTGAGCGAGGTGCGCAAGGGCTCGAGCCTGTCCGACGCGCTCGAGGCGCAGCAGGTGTTCCCGGCGCTCATGCTCGGCATGATCCGCGCGGGCGAGGGCAGCGGCAGGCGCGACCGGGTCGCGGAGCGGCTCGCCGTCCACTATGAAAAGGCGCATCAGATGAATCAGCAGGTCAAATCCGCGCTCATGTACCCGATGATCCTCGCCGTCCTCTCGGTCGCCGTCGTCATCGTCATCGTCACCTTCGTCCTGCCGCAGTTCAGCGACCTGTTCTCGACGATGGACTCCCTGCCGGCGGTCACGCTGGCGCTGATGGCGTTTTCCGATTTCATGGTGACGAAATGGTACCTGCTGCTGCTCGGGCTCGCGGCGCTCGCCGCCGCGCTGCGCTCACTGCTGCGCGTGCCGTCCGTCCGGCTCGCGCTCGACCGGGGAAAGCTCACAATGCCGGTGTTCGGGCGGCTTCACCGCATCATCTGCACGGCACGCTTCGCGCGCACCATCAGCAGCCTGTACGCGAGCGGCCTGCCGATCATCACCGCGCTCCAGACCGCGCGCGACACCATCGGCAACGCCTACATCGCCTCGCAGTTCGACGCCGTGCTCGCGCAGGTGCGCTCGGGCGTCAGCCTGTCCGCCGCGCTCGAGAGCGTGGACGGCTTTCAGCGCAAGCTGTGCAGCAGCATCGCGGTCGGCGAGGAGACCGGACAGCTGGATTCCATGCTCGATTCCATCGCAGACTCGATGGAGTACGACGCGCAGCAGGCGAGCCGCCGCATGATGACCATCCTCGAGCCGATGCTGATCGTGCTGATGGCATTCGTGGTCGGCTTTATCATCATCGCGGTCATGTCTCCGATCATCGGCTCGTACAGCGCGATCGAGAGTTCGGGGAACGTATAACCTCGGAAACGTGTAAACCTCACAAAAGGGGAGAAATGAGAATGAATACAACCGTTTTGGCGCTTCAGGAGGAGCAGGTGCTGGCCGCGGTCGGCAGACCCGGCGCGAAGCCCTCCGTGCAGGCGCTCTACCGCGCCCCCGCGCACGGCGGCGGCATGGAAAACTGGGAAAGGGCGGTCGGCGCACTCTGGCAGGCGCATGCCCTGCCGACGCGCGGCATCACGCTCGTCCTGCCGGACGAGGCGGTCACGACTCACACCGTCACCGCGCCGCGCATGCCGGAGAGCCGGCTCGAGGAGCTCGTGCAGCACGAGATGCGCGCGCACGACGGTCAGCCGGTCGCGGCGGACTATCTGCCGCTCGGCACGGACGCCGACGGCCGTCAGCAGCTGTTCTGCGCCGCCTGCCGGAAGGAGACGATGGCGGGATACCTCGCGATGGCTGACCGGCTCGGTCTGCGCCTCGGCAGCGTGACCGTCCCCATGGCCGGACGGCTCCGCCTGCTGCGCGCCATGCCGTCGCTGCAAAGCATGACCTTCGTCTGCCTGTGCTTCGAGGGCAGCAGCGTGCTCTCGCTGCTCGTGGAGAACGGCGCGTACCGCTATTCCAGCCGCAGCCGCGTGTTCAGCGAGCCGGGCACGCTGGATTTCGGCACCGAGATAACGCGCAGCATCTCCGGCACGATGCAGTTCCACACGACGGGACGCCCGGCGAGCCCGCTGACCGATGTGTTTTACGCCGGCTGCCCGGACGACGACTTCGAGGTCTGTCTCGCGGGCATCCGGGAACTTGGCCTGCGGGTGAGCCGTCTGCCGGAATGCCCGGCATTCCGCGCCCTGCCGAACGGCGAGAGGCTGAGCGACTGGCTCGGCTGCGCCGAAGCGCTGATTCGATGAGGAGGGACAGAGCGTGATTCATGCAAAGAAAGAGCTTGATCTGCTCCGCAGCTACCGCCGCCTGATGCGCGGCGAAAAGGGACGCTCCGGCCTGCTGCATCATTTTCTCACGCCCGCGGCGGCCTGCCTGCTGGTGTGCGTGCTGATCTGGGGCGTGCTGCTGTGGAGGAACAGCAGCCTGAGCAGCCGGACGGACGACGTCAATGACTGGCTGCTCGACCCGGCTGTCACCCAGCAGTACAGCGAGGCGGCGGACCGGCAGCAGTACAACGACAGTCTGGTGCAGGCGCTCGGACAGGTGCAGGCGCTGACCGACGCGCTCGCCACCTATCCGCAGGTGGACAGCGCGCTGATCAGCCGGATCGGCGCGGCGGGCGGCGCCGAGGTCAGCATGTCGCTGACCGGCTACGACGCGGACACCGGCGCACTGCGCTTCGACGCGCAGAGCACCAGCGTCATCGACATCCCGGGCTATGTGCTCAAGCTGCAAAGCCTCGGCCTGTTCCGCAAGGTGGACTACACCGGCTATACCTATGAGGACGGCATGTACGTGCTCAGCCTGAACTGCATCCTGCAGGGAAAGGAGACCGCAGAATGAACCTCACCCTGACCGAACGCGACAAAAAGCTGCTCGGACTGACGGCCTGCCTCGCGATCCTCGCCGTATTCGGCGTGCATCTCATCCGTCCGGCGCTCGCCGAGCATGAAGCGCTGGGAGGCGAATATGAGGCCGCCCTGCAAAAGCAGCAGGAATATCAGGCGCAGATCGACGCGCGCGCGGCCCTCGACGACAGCATCGCGCAGAACGAGGCGGCGCTGAAGACCGTAGGCGAGCCGTACTATCCGGCCGGTCTCGAGACCCGCCAGATGGACGACATCATCACGGGCATTGCGCTCAAAAACGGCCTGTTCCCGCAGTCGCTGACGCTGACCGAGGCCGTTCCGGGCGCGGTCAGCGCCTATCTCGCCGTGCAGGAGCAGGCGGACGGCTCTGCCGCGCCTGCCGAAGGTGCAGACCAGACCGGCGAAGCACCGAACGCGCCGCAGACGGACGGCCCTGCCGCGCCTGCCGAAGGTGCCGACCAGACCGGCGAAGCCGCGGACGCGCCGCAGACGGGCGGCGGCGTTTATATCGGCACCGCGACCCTCTCGGCGCAGGGCGACGTCAGCCAGTGGCTGCACTTCCTCGACGAGGTGGAGCGCAGCTGCAAGGGGCTGCGCGTGACGAATTTCAGCATTTCGGACTATGATTACGTAGAAAACAACACGCAGGCGGTCAGCACCAGCCTGATCACCGGCACGCTGGAGATCTATCTGTGCGGCAGCGGCAGGGAGGCGGACGCATGAAAACCAATTTACGCATCGGCGAGGTGCTGATGGAGTGCGGCTGCATCACGCAGGAGCAGATGGAGCAGGCGCTCGCCTACCAGAAGGAGCACCGCGAAAAGCGCGTCGGTCAGATCCTGGTCGAGCTTGGCTTTATCACCGAGACCCATGTGCTCGAGGCGCTCGCCGCCCGTCTGGGACTGGAGATCGTGAGCATCGGACAGATGCAGGTCGATCTGGCCGCCGTCCGCCTGATCCCGCGCGAGCTGGCGGAAAAGCAGAACCTGCTCGCGGTCCGCGCAGCGGAGGGGAGCCTCGAGATCGTGACGAACGATCCGCTCAACTACTTCGCCTTCGAGGAGGTGCGCCAGCTGACCGGCTGTCATGTGGTCATCCGCCTGAGCGAGCTGGGGCCGCTTCAGAGCGCGATCCGCTACTATTATGCCGAAGTCGGCGCACAGCAGGCGGCGCAGACCGCCAACGAGGGCTTCGCCGGGAGCGGCGCGGAGCTCGTGCGCATCGAGGAGAGCGAGAGCGGCGACCCGGAAGCGCCGATCGTCAAGCTGCTCAGCAGCCTGCTCGACCGCGCGGTCAGCACGGGCGCGAGCGACATCCATATCGAGCCGTTCGAGGGGAAAACGCGCGTGCGCATGCGCATCGACGGCACGATCGTCGACTATGTGACGCTCGAGCGCAGCGTGCATCAGCCGCTGATCGCGCGCATCAAGATCATGGCGAATCTGGACATCGCCGAGCGCCGTCTGCCGCAGGACGGTCATTTCCGCATCCGCGCGGGACAGGAGGGGCACGTTAACATCCGCGTCTCGCTCCTGCCGACCGTGTTCGGGGAAAAGGCGGTGCTGCGCATTCTTGCGGCGGCCGCTCATGTCGATCATGCGGAGCATTTCGGCATGGACGACGACAGCTACGCCCGGTTCCTGCCCATGCTGAACTCGCCGAACGGCATCATCTACCTCACCGGCCCGACCGGCTCGGGCAAGTCGACCACGCTGTACATGGTGCTCGAGTACCTGTCGCGGCGGCAGGTGAACATTTCCACGGTCGAGGACCCGGTGGAGCAGAACGTGCCGGGCATCAACCAGACGCAGGTCAATCCGGTCGCCGGGCTGACGTTCGAGTCCGGTCTGCGCGCGCTGCTGCGTCAGGACCCGGACATCATCATGGTCGGCGAGACCCGCGACGGCGAGACCGCCGGGATCTCGGTCCGCGCCGCCATCACCGGCCATCTGGTGCTGAGCACGCTGCACACGAACGATGCGGTCTCCAGCGTGGTCCGTCTGGCGGACATGGGCGTTGACCGCTATCTGATCGCGAATTCCCTGGTCGGTCTGGTGGCGCAGCGGCTGATGCGCAAGGTGTGCCCGCACTGTGCGCGGGAGGCTGCGGTCACGCCGCAGGAGCAGGCGCTGCTCGGCCGGGACATCCGGACCGTCCGGCGCGGCGCGGGCTGCATGCACTGCAACGGGACCGGCTACCGCGGGCGCGTTGCAGTGCACGAGATCGTTGCCGTCGACCGCAGTATCCGCCGCATGATCAGCCGCGGCGCGGAGGCTGAGGAGATCGAGGCTTACGCGAGAGAGCATCAGGGGATGAAGAGCCTGCGGGAGAAGGGGCTGGAGCTGGTGCGGGAGGGCGTTACCACGCCGGAGGAGCTGCTGCGCATTGCCTATTACGCATAAAATTGCCGCCGCCCGGCGGCGGGGGAAACGCCGGTGTTCACCGGCGGGAATTGCCGCCGTCTGGCGGCGGAGACGCCGTACCCACGGCGGAGGGATTGCCGGGGTCTCCCGGCGGAGACGCCGTACCCACGGCGAGGGGATTGCCGGGGTCTCCCGGCGAAGACGCCGTACCCACGGCGGAGGGCAAAAGGGGACAGGACACCATATGGTTTCCTGTCCCCTCTTGACTCCCCT